>Ga0307963_1003718_pt1 | contig 12180 bp, 10 predicted proteins | sample OrgLakmetagen594_FD_201829 | JGI IMG/M metagenome (GOLD analysis project Ga0307963, IMG submission 201829) | Saline water microbial communities from Organic Lake, Antarctica - #594 | ecosystem: Environmental > Aquatic > Non-marine Saline and Alkaline > Saline | place: Antarctica: Organic Lake...
GGAATTATCTGGGGGAGCATGCATTTGCTTAATGGATTGGTTGTTTCCTTGAGCTTTTTGTACAAGTCTTCTGGCCTGATCTGGCCCCAGCTAGGGCTGCTTGCCCTCAGAGTCTAGTTTCACTTAAAGCTTAGGTCTTTTCATAAAACACATCGTGGCAATCGATGCAATTGCACAAGAAACTTGTCCCCTGACCCAAAACTTAATTCTTATTCATTTGGTGGTGGAGGTGGTGGAGTCTTGCAGAACCCAAGTGGCTCCCCTCCCTTAATTGAGGCTAGGAGTGGTCGAGCTGCCTTTGTAGCTTTTGTTTCTGCTTCTTTCCTCCCAGCTGGCAAAGCGTTAGCCAATGCATAATCACTAGTAATTGCAATTCATCCAGCTGCGCCATTGAGCACTGATATTCATTGCACTTGGCATTTCTCCAAGAGTGGCATTTGAGCAAATTTTAAACCAGGCGCACTTGTGAGCACATTTCCGTTTAGCGCAGTTTAGAGCACATTTCCGTTAAGCGCAGTTTTGAGCTCATTTTAACCAGGCGCACTCGTGATCACATTACAACCAGGCGCACTCGTGATCACATTTAACTTAAGCGCACTGAGCACAGTTAAACCAGGCGCACTTGTGAGCACATTTTAGCTAGGCGCGCTTTTCAGCACATTCCACCCTGACGCAAATTTCATCCAGGTCCACTATCGAGGGCATTTGAAGTAGTTGCACTGAGAGCATATTTTAATCAAGTGAGCATACTTTCGGTTGATCTGCACATTCCAACTAGGCGCACTATCGAGCACCTTGCACCCAGGTGCACGAAGCACACCTTCACGGGTGTGCTGAGCACACATTAACCAGGTGCACTGCCGAGCACAGTTAGATTACGGTAGGTTCAAACCCTGCCACTGACCTCGCAGTCTCCAGCACGATCTTATCCGTTTCTGCCAGTGCATCCTTGCCCACCAGCTGCACGATTTCATTCAGCTCGTCCTCCTTTTGCAGCACCTGCAGTTTGCAGGGAACACGGCAATGATACAACGTGCGTATCAGGGTTCTGCAGGGTGACCAGAACCTTCCATTCTGGCCACCAGTGTATGTACGGTTACCTAGCAGTCACATGTTTTGACTGATGGCTTTATCTGTAACTCTGTATGTACGGTACTTTCGGGCAGGGTATTTCTGGCCACCAGCCGGTATTCCTGGCCACCAGTGTATGTATGGTATTTCTGGCAGGGATGTCTGAAATTCACGGCCATACACAATTCTGGCCAACTCTAAGGTTTTTTGGTGCATGACTGCCCTACTCAATATGCGCTCCACCTTATTGGGGTGCCTACTAGCAGTACGGCATTTATTGACCAGCCTAACCAACTGGACACTGGCTCTCTACTGTGTTGTCAACAAAGACGTATAATCCACAAACAATTAAGTTTAACATCTTCTATTTCTTCTACTCTGTTCCTCTTAGCTTGCATTTATAGGGACCCTACATCCTCAGACCCTACATAAGAGGAAACGCGGAAAACAGAAGAGGAGGATACATTTCCTACCCAGAAAAGGTGACGTGGACCAGTCTGCACGGGCGGTGGCATAGACCAACCCTTAAAAAGAGGCAATGTAAACCCTATCACGCAACATATAATGACATGACCTAGATCACGTCCATGTCCACGATGCCCATCCTAGATCACACAACACAATAACAGGACTCTAGGACTCTAGGATAAGTCTTAGAGTCCTAGATCATGTCCACGTCCACGACACTCACCCTAGATCACACAACATCGTAAATCATCCTACTTTGCGCAACTCTCCTGAATACCTATGTGCGCTATCAAACTGTCAAGCAGTGACTGCTCGATACATGTTGTAGCCCTAGCTAGCCCACAGGCAAGCAGTCATACTTCTTGACTGAAGGCCTTTTTATTGTAAACCTTGTAAATCTTGCAGTCCTAGCTAGCCCCGTCTTTGTTTAATACACCCAGTTTAGCATTCCAGAGACACTGCTCTCAGTACCTCACGGAATGTGGTACGCAAACCCACAAAGTCCGGGTCAAACTTGTCGTAGAAAGGCTCCAATGCCTGAAATGCAGGGAAAGGCAGGAACGGTGATCAGTGGGTGTGAGTGGCAAGGTGCCTTGGCGAGTTAAACTAGTGAGTTGAAGGTCAGTGCAGAATGCATGCGTGGTGTTAATAAACATTCTGTGCTACAATTATTGCAGGACTAGGGAGTGAGGTGACGTGGCAATGCAGCAAGTAGCAGTTACGATAACGCATGCATGCTTATGCACAACTATGCAATTGACAATGCAGCACGCGTGCTGGCCTCAACGCAGCATGCGTGCCGGCGTTCTACCTATGTGTGGCGTACTATCTATGCGTGCTGGCGTCCTACCTATGTGTGCTGGCGTACTATCTATGTGTGCTGGTGTACTACCTATGTGTGCTGGCGTTCTACCTATGTGTGGCGTTCTACCTAAGTGTGGCGTACTATCTATGTGTGCTGATGTACTAACTATGTGTGCTGGCGTACTACCTATTTGTGCTGGTGTACTACCTAAGTGTGGCATACTACCTATGTGTGGCGTACTATCTACGTCTTGCAGTCACAGCATAAAGTGGGAGTCAAAAGTGGGAGTTAGCGGTGCAAGGGGGCGCGGCAGTGCAGTGCGTAGAAAGTTGATGCAGCTTGCTACATGCATGCTGCATGCATAGAGTTGTATATATATGGTATATATACGCAGCACCGTATATATAGCAGAACCGTATATATACGCCGTATATGACCGTATATTTGGCGATTTTCCTGCCAAATTGCCGTATATGTATATGTATATATAGGGTTATGGCCAACACCATATATAACGCATGCCTTTGACAGAGTGGCGCACAGAAGTGTCTGTGTCCTTGCGTTTTGTGTTGCGTGTCTGCTCTAACACCCAACGCAGGTGTGGCGGCTACCGTGAGATCGGATAAGGTCTATGGATCCCTTTGCACCTTCTCATGAGCTTTGATCGGAGGGAACATAAACAGCACTGCCCTGGCATGCACCACGTTAGAAAAGAAGATGTGTGATACCCTGCTGATCTTAGACTAAGATGTTGTGTGTTACCCTGGTTGGTGTGTTTAGAGTGAGAGATGAGCCAGTGTGATATTCTCAGGGCTGTGCAATGGCGGTCTGACGGTACGGTCCGTCAAAAACACAGTCTGACGGTCGACGCCGTAAATTGACGGCCTAGACTGTCATTCCGAAATTCGGAGACGGCCATGATGGTGCATGACTAGGGTTAACCACAACCGTATATATACGCCGTGTATGATCGTATATTTGGTGATTTTCCTGCCAAAAATACCGTATATATACCGTGTCTATATATGGTTCTGGCCAACTCTATGCATGACGGTACGGTTGGCGGTGGGTTACCCATAAGGGAATTATGGTACAAAATGGCTCTGACGGTGTTGTTGCACAGCCCTGGTCATCCTGCTGTTGCACAGCCCTGGTTATCCTGTTGTGGTTATCCCTGGTTATCCTGCTATTGCACAGCCCTGGTTGTCCTGTTGTTGCACAGCCCTGATCATCCTGCTGTTGCACAGCCCTGGTTATCCTGTTGTGGTTATCCCTGGTTATCCTGTTGTTGCACAGCCCTGGTTATCCTGTTGTGGTCATCCCTGGTTATCCTGTTGTGGTTATCCCTGGTCATCCTGCTGTTGCACAGCCCTGGTTATCCTGTTGTGGTTATCCCTGGTTATCAAGCTGTTGCACAGCCCTGGTTATCCTGCTGTTCTAAGGCTAAGATGAGCCAGTGTGTTCCTAGACTAGAAAGCTGTTCCTGGACTATAAAGTTGTGTGTTACCCTGGTTGGTGTGTTCGAGGGAAAGATGAGCTAGTGTGTTACCTTGGTGTACTTGGAGTAAGAGATGAGCCAGTTGACGGAAGGAAAGTGCTTGCGTTGCGCGAGCTTCTTGTCCAGGCCCCAGAACACCTGTGTGTGCGTGTGCATGTGTGTTTGTGCGTGAGCATGTGTGCATATGTTTGTGCGTGTGCACGCGTGTGTGTGTATGCGTGTGTATATGTTTGTGTGTGCGTATGCGTGTGTGTGTGTGCTTTACGGCGATGACGACAGAGGCATGCCTCTCCCACTCTCCCACTCACATACATGGCACATACACAGGCACCTGCGCATGTAATGCCAGACTTGCATACGTCGATGCCAATAAGGGCAACGCGCACCTGCACCTGCACAAACGAACAAAACCACAACCCGCCTCTACCTGCAGCCGCACCCACACCCACACCAGCATGTCTTTAACCCATGAGCATGGATGGATTAACCCATGAGCATGATGGATTAACCCATGAGCATGGATGGATTAACCCATGAGCATGATGGATTAACCCATGAGCATGATGGATTAACCCATGAGCATGAATGGACTAACCCATGAGCATGATGGATCAACCCATGAGCATGGATGGATTAACCCATGAGCATGATGGAATAACCCATGAGCAGAATGGATGACCCACGTCATGAGCAGAAATTTCATAAGCAGTATCTTCTTCATGAGCAGAACGGATGACCCACAGCATGAGCAGAATGGATGACCCACATCATGAGCAGAATCTTCATAAGCAGAAATTTCTTCATGAGCAGAATGGATGACCCACACCAGCACACCTACACACCCACTCGCACCTGCACGATGGACGAACGAACGAACAAAACCACAACCCACCTCTACCTGCAGCCGCACCCACACCCACACCCACACCCACACCAGCACACCTACACACCCACTTGGCACCTGCAAGATGGATAGTGTGGCTGAGGTCCTCTACCTGCAGCTGCACCCACACCCACACCCACACCCACACCCACACCCACACCCACACCAGCACACCTACACGCCCACTCACACCTGCACAATGGACAGCGTGGCTGAGGTCACGGGGTCTGAGAAATCACCACCGGGAGGGGACACAGCCCCCACAATAGTCACAGACCCTTCCCTCTTGGGGCCCCCTAAACACACGACACGTCCTGCACGCTCGTAGAAAGACGCCAAACGAGCACCCAGGTACGCGGGGTAGCCTACATGCAGGAGTGTGTGTGTATGTGTGTTTGTTTGCGTTGTGTGTTTGTGTTTGTACGTCAATGTGTGAGTGCAAGCGTAAGAGTGTTGTATGTGCGTGTGTGTGCGCGTGTGAACGCTGCTAGTGCATCAGCATGTGCACATCCTAAAACATTATCAGCCTACAAATCCACCGCACCTTACATAAAGGCGTTGAAGGAATGTCTTACGTGTTAACATGTACATGGATAGAGAAAAATACAACTCACTCAATTTGTCAAAATCACTACCCAAAACTGCCCAGGCACCACAGACGCACCCCAGCCTACAAAGTAAGAGACCCTGCCAGTCCTCCTTTAATTCAAAAACCCACAACTTGCGTCACCCATACTGAGACCCTGCAGTCTTACTGAAATCGAACACCACCTTTCTCTGTAAAGACTGTTATCAGTCTCAACGCAACCACCCTTTCCTTTCCAACATATTTGAGATAGTCAACCCTGAGGACCTGCTGGCAAGATGTCTTGCATGCACGCATGCATGCACGAAGGTACGCACACACACACACGCACACATGTACAACCACACACACACACGCACGCACACATGTACAACCACACACACACGCACACACACGCATACCAACCCACACCCATACAGGCATGCATGCATGTACACACACACCCCATTACCTGAATCAGCAGGCATCTCTGCCAGGCGACCTGAAATCTCTCGCAAGGCTTCTGCCCATCGTGAGGTGGAGTCACCCATCCTGGGATAGTAGTAAAGAAAGTTGAGTTAAACAGTGACACACGTATGCAAGTTTCAGACATGGAGCAAGGAAAGGGAACCACCTGATTGACATCATCTAAGCCTTCACCAGAATGCCCACTCCGAATTGGTAGAGATGGACGATTCTTGCATAACAAGCGCACATCATTGCGTTGGGTCGGCCAACCAGGTGGCGTGACAACGCACTACAAGTTAAACGTGGCGTGACTGCGCACTACAATTTAAAAGTGGCATGACAATGCATTACAAGTAAAACGTGGCGTGACAACGCACTACAATTTAAACATGGCGTGACAACGCACTACAAGTAAAACGTGGCGTGACAACGCACTACAAGTTAAACGTGGCGTGACAACGCACTACAAGTAAAACGTGGCATGACAACGCACTACAAGTTAAACGTGGCGTGACAACGCACTACAAGTAAAACGTGACGTGACAACGCACTACATGTTAAACGTGGCGTGACAACGCACTACAAGTAAAACGTGGCGTGACAACGCACTACAAGTTAAACGTGGCGTGACAACGCACTACAAGTAAAACGTGACGTGAACGCACTACATGTTAAACGTGGCGTGACAACGCACTACAAGCAAAACGTGGCGTGACAACGCACTACATGTTAAACGTGGCGTGACAACGCACTACAAGTAAAACGTGGCGTGACTGCGCACTACATGTTGAACGTGGCGTGACTGCGCACTTTAAAAGTGGCATGACAATGCACTACAAGTAAAACGTGGCGTGACAACGCACTGCATGTTAAACGTGGCGTGACAACGCACTACAAGTTAAACGTGGCGTGAAAACGCACTGCAAGTTAAACATGGCGTGACAACGCACTACAAGTTAAACGTGTGGCCGTAAATTGCACTCACATTACAAAGCAAAACCGTAGCTCATGACGTGGCCAGGGATTGCACTCACAAAGCAAGCCACAGTTCATGGCTTGGCCAGGAATTGCACTCCCAAAGCAAGTCACAGCTCATGGCGTGGCCAGAAATTGCACTCACAAAGCAAGCCACAGTTCATGGCGTGGCCAGGAATTGCACTCACAAAGCAAACCACAGTTCATGGCATGGCCAGGAATTGCACTCACAAAGCAAGTCACAGCTAATGGCGTGGCCATGAATTGCGCTCACAAAGCAAGCCACAGTTCATGGCGTGGCCATGAATTGCAATCACAAAGCAAGTCACAGTTAATGGCGTGGCCAGGAATTGCGCTCACAAAGCAAAACTGTAGCCCACGATGCAGAAGTTTACACATTGCTGGTGCAGCTAGCAGATGTCGTGGGTTTGACGCACCACACACATTCTCGCAACGACCGATCTAGGAGTAAGCAGCACACCACACAAAGCGTGAGCTGTCAGAGCTTGTACTCACATAGCGAAGTTGTAGCCCATATCACGGAAGTACTCAGCCAGGGTGATGCCGGTGTAGATGGAAGCTTCTCGAGCTGCCACAGGCATGTTGGATGTGTTGGCCACCTGCAAGAAGTGAGTGTGTGTGTGTATGTATGTGTGTGTGTGTGTGTGTGAGTGTGTGTAGGTATAGGTGTGTGTGCGTTCAAGTTGGTGTGTGTGTGCACGTGTATGTGCATGTGTGTGTGCGTGTGTGCACTTGTCTGTGTGTGTTAGAACCTCACTTTCTGCGTATGCACGGCAAAGAAGTTTGTAAGCAGTCCATCTGGCCTTGATTACGCAAGCATGGGAAAGCTCACACAAAGAGCCATGGGAAAGCTCACAGAAGAGCCACCGGATTTTTTTCATGTATGGGCACCGAACATTTGCAGTTCCAGTTCACCAATTCTTTGATAATATTTCTGAAGGTGATATCAAAGGTTTTGTTTTTCAGCACGACTCAGAGGTTTACAAATTCATTAGTGCAGCTGTCGATCTTTTTGATTGATTTACTTGTTGGGACCCATAGGTTGAGCAGCCATGCCAGGCTGGAGGCCTTTGTAATCCAAACTAAAACTAAACTCACCAAGGATGTGCGCTTCATAATGGACTCCTCCCGTCCGTCTGGCATGGTCATTGTCAACTGAGGGAACTCCATGAGCACCTGAATGCAAGTTCAAAAGTACATATTTAGTCCAGAGCCGAGTTGAGATATTGACTTATGATGAGGCTAGTCCAAAGGTGAGGGAACTCCATGAGCACCTGAATGCAAGTTCAAAAGTACATATTTAGTCCATAGCCGAGTTGAGATAATGACTTATGATGAGGCTAGTCCAAAGGTGAGGGAACTCCATGAGCACCTGAATGCAAGTTTAAAGGTACATATTTAGTCCATAGCCGAGTTGAGATAATGACTTATGATGAAGCTAGTACAAAGCTGAGGGAATTCCATGTGCACCTGAATGCAAGTTCAAAGGTGTATATAAATACAGACAGGCAAAGAGAGCAGGCTCAGTTTTGTGCGCGGGAGGGGATTCATAATCAGCTAGCTTACACGGGTATGCAACAGGAGCAGGTCAAACCTATTGTTTTATACGCTGACACGCCAAAAATGAATTCTGAGATAATCAAGGCCAAACATGCGTCTTCATCATGCTCGATCCAGCAGGCGGGGCAATGTGTAATTCACATAACAAGATGATGAGTGCTGGTGAATAAGACCACAAAATGATTACCCTTCATTAATGATCTCGCACACAAAGGTGATATTCTCTGGGAGTTACAGTATTCATCTAAATATGCCTACTCATTCTGATACTATGCCTCCTCATTCTGAGGAATGCCTCCTCATTCTGATAAAATGCCTCCTCATTCTGATCTACCTAGCCTTGTGGCCGAATCGTTCCTTCAGCTTTGGAATGTGTGTGTATGCACAGACATTCTTGACCTTGGCTGAAACCTCAACATTAATTCATTAGATGCGTCTGTGCAGTGGGAGGATGCGTTGCACACATTTTGGTTGATGCTTGCTGACACTCTTCACTGCCCCGTCTACGTTATTTGAAAACAGTGGGCGAGGAGCAATCATACATGCATACGTGCAACACTGTTCCACCTGCACAAATGCACGTGGCTCTTATCATGCAGACATATGCGCAAAACACAATTTGACATGCACACATGGGTGGGGAGGAGCCTCGCATACGTGCAACACAGTTCCACCAGCATAAATACACATGGCTTTTATCATGCACGCATATGTGCAAAACAGTTTGACATGCACACATGGGTGGGGAGGAGCCTCGCATACGTGCAACACAGTTTCACCTGCACAAATGCACATGGCTTTTATCATGCATGCATATGTGCAAAACAGTTTGACATGCACACATGGGTGGGGAGGAGCCTCGCATACGTGCAACACAGTTCCACCTGCACAAATGCACATGTGTGTGTGTGTGTGTGTGTGTGTGTGTGTGTGTGTGTGTGTGTGTGTGTGTGTGTGTGTGTGTGTGTGTGTGTGCTAAACACAGTTCCACAAATGCTTGTGGCTCTTGCAGCAGCTGAGAGATCAAAGGTGCAAGGAGCTGGGAGATCAGGAAGGAAAGAAGCTTGTTCAGAAAAAATGAATGAATGAAGGTTTGCGCTTCTTGATGTTGCTTGGTGATGCTTAATGATGCTCATTCAGAAAAAATGAATGAATGAAGAGGTTTGCGCTGCTTGATGATGCTTGATTATGCTTAATGATGCTTGTTCAGAAGGAATGAATGAAAGGTTTGCGCTTCTTGATGATGCCCAATGTGCTCCCCACTTTGCAGGAGTGATTGTGCTTAATGATGCTTGTTCAGAAGGAATGAATGAAAGGTTTGCGCTTCTTGATGATGCCCAATGTGCTCCCCACTTTGCAGGAGTGATTGTGGTTTGGGTCCAAAATTCTTCACGCGGATCGTGATGTGCATCTCAGGACAAAAAATAAGTTTCCAGACTTGTTTCACCCACTTTCCAGGCTGGGGATATTAGCTGACGTGCTGCTTCTGATGCTTTATAACGGCAGTGATCTGACCCACAGCCGACAAGACTTTTCGGTGAGAAGCTCACACTAAGGCTGTCCTAAGCTGTGAACAGGGATTCTTTGTAGGGTTGGCCAGAACCGTATATGACCTAGTATTCGGTGATTTCCCTGCCAAAAATACCGTGCATACACCGTATTTATATGGTTCTCGCCAACCCCGATTACGTGAGCACTCGGCTTTTACCAACAGGCAACAAGAAACTGATGTTTGGCATTGAGCAAGCTGGTGACCGACGTGTTAAGTTAAAACTTTCCCTCTGGACACTTGCAGTTTACAAGGGACGCGAATACACACAAAAGCAAAAAAACATACGCTTACACATACATGCAAACATACACACACACACGTTTCTGTCACCTTCTCATCCCCACGCACTCCAGAGCCCACGTACACAAACACACACATCTGCCATCTCATTCCCACGCTGCCTGCAGCCCACGTACACACACATACACACAACCATACCTCTGCCATTCATCTTCACGCATCCCAGAGCCCACGTACACAAACACACACACCTCTGCCATCTCATTCCCACGCTGCCTGCAGCCCACATACACATATACATACACCCACACCTCCGCCATTTATCTTCACGCATCCCACAGCCCAGCATGCACACACATTGACACATGCAAACACACACACGCACCTCTGCCATCTCATTCCCACGCTCCCCGCAGCCCACGTAAATGATGCCATCAGAGTTGGAGTACTTGGACAGCGCTTGACTGATGACAGTTTTGCCGCAGCCAAAAGCACCCGGGATGGCACATGTGCCTGTGCCAAACAGATATCATACACACATGCTTGTATCTGTTGTTTTGTTAGTGTACACCAGCACAGTGCCTGACCGGTGGTAGACTTGCCGCAGCCAAAAGCACCCAGGATGGCACATGTGCCTGTGCCAAACAGATATCATACACACATGCTTGCACCTGTCGTATGGGGGCGTGCTCACCAGCACAGTGCAAGGCGTGCTAGGCGTGCCCACCGGCACAGTGCCTGACCGGAGACACACACACACACACACACACACACACACACAAAACACACACACGATATATACACACACATACAATTTGCCGACAGCGCCCGAAATGGCACACGCACCACCTAAACAGGAATGACAAGCATGCTTGGGTTTGATGAATGTGCGTGCGCGAATGCACTTCAGGCGATTGCGCAGTTGAGGCGATTTTGCGCAGTTCAGGCAATGGTGTGCGCGATTGCACTTCAGGCGATTGCGCAGTTCAGGCAATGGCATGCGCGATTGCACTTTAGGTTATTGCACAGTTAAGGCGATTGCGCAGTTCAGGCAATGGCGTCCGCGATTGCAGTTCAGGCGATTGCGCAGTTCAGGCAATATTGAACAGTTCAGGCAATGGTGTGCGCGATTGCACTTCAGGCGTTCGTGCACCCCCTAGCCCAGCTGTCGACCCTCATTTTACGTGTGTGTGTGTGTGTGTGTGTCAACATGATTTCACACGTGTTTGTCAACGCATGTGAACCACTGACAGCATGGTTTAGCTCTGCAATGGAACCCAGGAGTGCTCCTTTACATGCACGATTGCTGCTTGCACAAAACTACACATACACACACAAGCACACAGCACACGCATACACATGTACGCACACGCAAGCGTGCACACATGCGCGCATGCAAGCACACATACACAGCACACGCATGTACGGATACGCAAACATACATATACACACACTCAACCCCCCCTACTCACCTCCCAACACCGCAGGGTACAGAGCATCCAGCACACGCTGTCCTGTTAACAGGGGGGTGTCTGCCAACAACTTCTGAGCCACTGGACGAGGAGCACGCACCGGCCACAGCTGGCGCATGCAGAATTTCTGCATGTATGAGCGTGCGTACGTGTGTGTGCGTGTGTGTGTGTGCACGTGTGTGTGTGTGTGCTGCCTACAGCTTTTGTGCCACTGGACGAGGAGCACGCACCGGCCACAGCTGGCGCATGCAGAATTTCTGCATGTATGAGCGTGCGTACGTGTGTGTGCACGTGTGTGTGTGTGCGCGTGTGTGCGTGTGTTTGTGTGTGTGCGTGTGTGCGCGTGTTTGTGTGTGTGTGTGCTGCCTACAGCTTTTGTGCCACTGGGCGAGGAGCATGCACCGGCCACAGCTGGCGCAAACATAATTCCGCATGTGTGAGTGTATGTGTGTATATGAGTGTGTGTGCGTGTGTTTGTGCTGCCAACGGCTGTGGCACTGGGAGGGTATGTGTGTATATGAGTGTGTGTGTGCATGTGTGTGTGCTGCCAACGGCTGTGGCACTGGGAGGGTATGTGTGTATATGAGTGTGTGTGTGTGCAT
>Ga0307963_1003719_pt1 | contig 12176 bp, 14 predicted proteins | sample OrgLakmetagen594_FD_201829 | JGI IMG/M metagenome (GOLD analysis project Ga0307963, IMG submission 201829) | Saline water microbial communities from Organic Lake, Antarctica - #594 | ecosystem: Environmental > Aquatic > Non-marine Saline and Alkaline > Saline | place: Antarctica: Organic Lake...
TCTTGAATTAATTCATGTAAAATGTGTTTCCTCGTACCCTTCCAGTGTTTGCAGGGATTTGGGGTGGGGTGGTGATCGATTTTTTTTTGTAGAATATTGATACCTATTTAATTTTAGAAGGGGCGCGGCGAATACATGTGGGCCCCAGGGGGCCTGCCAGTTTCCTGGTCCTGTGACCTGTGACTGATTTGGTCTCTCAAAAGCTAAACTCGAATTACCCTTTGATCATTATTTCTTATTTCTTATACCTTGGCTCACTGACTGTACATAAACATTTGATCATTATTTGGCTCACTGACTGTTCATACACACATTACTTGGCTCACTTACTGTACATAAACATTTATTCCTGACTTGGCTCACTGGCTGTACATATACACATTACTTGGCTCACTGACTGTACATAAACATTTGATCATTATTTGGCTCACTGACTGTACATATAAACATTACTTGGCTCACTGGCTGTACATAAACATTTGATCATTATTTCTTATACCTTGGCTCACTGACTGTACATAAACATTTCCTGATACTAAGGGCTGTGTTTAAAAGCAATTCGTTTTTGCAAAAGCATACTCATCAGCCATCCACACATCCACTCATGAGTGCACGCTGCCTAGCATGATCAGTGTCGCCAGCCTTCAATTCTTGCTGACCCTTTCCGCCAGATTTTGATCTCTGAGCCTTTCCCTTGGTCTTCAATATGAGAGGAAGAGGACCCGTATTGGGTGTCTGGGATGTTCTCCATTGACATTGACATTGAGAACCTAGCTAAACAAAATGAGTTGAGCCGTATAACATCTAAAAAACACTTACCCCGGGCATATTATATTCTTCCTCCCTCCAGGCTGTCTATCAACATTGGCGTGCAGGTCTAAATAGCGAACTGGGCATCAAAACTGCCAAATTTGTACATGTCAGTTCACTGACACAAAGGGTGCCTTTGTAAGCAGTTCATAGCATAGGCACAACTCATCAGAGACACAGAGTGCTTCCTTTGTAAGCAGTTCATAGCATAGGCACAACTCATCAGAGACATAAAGCGCTTCCTTTGTAAGTAGTTCATAGCATAGACACCACTCATCAGAGCATCTAGCAATGTGCATTTCAGCATTGCTGCCTGATTGGGTGTATTTATTAAAAGTTTTAACAAAGAATGTCTGCAGCGTCTGTTTTGCTTCACATTCCATCAATTGTGTCTGTACTAATTACTTGGTATGCCCTGATCCCTGATGCAAGCAAGCCTTCAGTTTTTACGCTGCCTTGCTTGCATGACTTACCAATAAGTTTTACCAGTACGTATCTTCATGTCTACTTGCTGCCACGCCTTTCTGACAGCATAGCTTAAATGTAGGAAGGAGCAGCAGCAGCATGGCGCCCAAATTTATGAGGATTTCTGCTGAATTGCTACCTTGCACGGCTTACAAGCACTATGAATCCTCCTGAAGCAGCAGACAAGCATCTCTGCAGTTTTCCAGCAACAGCAAGCAGTTGCATTTTCTGCATCTGATTTCTTGCCAGTGCATGTCTGCCTTTTTCAATAGCGATGGAGTGCTGTTCATGCCCGTGCATGCTGGAAGCAGCAGCAGCACAGCATGCATGTGTATGCTGTCTAGCTGTCCTTGTCTGAGCAATCTCCACTGCAGAGAGCGACCAGTATGCATGCATACTAGATTAAATGTAACAGACTCGACGGAGTAGCATGAGCAAACATGACACGATTGTCTACGTAATTCTTACCTTAATCTGTGCGAAGATGACGCAGGAAGAGACCTTCAAAAACCTCTGGCAGTTGACAGTTATCTCCTGCTTGTCATCAAATTCCTTTAGAAACTTAGGTACACATGTTAAGCCATTGCAAATGATATAGATGGGAGGCGCTGTCTTGCTTCCTACCTCAGTTGTAGCCAGTCATTTATTTGTGCTTTATTTGTTTGGAAGTATGGCAATGCCTGTTGAAGTTTGAAATCATACGAGCAATTCACAATGTTTGATACCCTAGTCAGATATCCATCTGTTTAACTTCAATTGGACCTGAGGCAGTTTGTAGTGTTTATTGCCCTGATCTGGTTAACTTCAACTAAACCTGAGGTCAGTCACCTACCTGTAAGTCACAAATAGACTGGAGTACCAGGCTCAAACAAGTAAAAGTACCAGGAACAGAAATTGCAGAAATAAGCTAAGGGTCCTGGCCATTGTCAGCCTTAATATAGATTACTCAGCCAGCCCTACAGCACTAAACCTGCCATGATGCTCCACCAAAACAGTCACCCAATGCAAGCCTACGGAAAAGTTATCCTTGTAATTGAGATAGAGACCTCAGCAAATACCGCTCCCACTGTTCCTGCCTAAGTCGAAGGGAAAAAACAAACCCGGCTAAGCTGAAGAGCGACCTCCTCTCGAAAGACCAAGAGCAGGCACGCGCACCTCACTTGCCTTGCAACTTCCTCTCCAGCTAAGACTCAGTTGGGCACTCCTCTCTGCAAGCACCTCTAATGCACCCCAAACACGCCCCGCGCTCCAGAGCCAGCTCGCGATGAGCCGCTGCCTAACCCATGCCCCTCCACTGCTGTCCCGCAGCCCCCTCCCCCAAACCCCCCTCCCCCCTTACTGCTGCGACTGAAAAATGCTGTCACAGCCATGCGCCCCAGGGTGGATCACACTACGGTGCATACTCACATGTGTCCAGAGATTACTCACTCTCTTGTTGCTGATGCGAATTAAAAAAGGGTTAAACTGTAACTGTTCTTGGCTCATTGACAGTTATCAAGTTCTGTGTAACATCTCATTCTGGCATGCTATCATCTCATGAGCTTTACGCGGATAGGAAAACACTACGCAGGCAATGCAAAATTCACTCCCACATTAATCAAGGAAAAGGAGCCACTTTGGTACCGGGTGTCGTAAAACTCCTCACCAAAAGAAGAAGAAAATGATCAACGGGGATCAGGAGGGTTGCAGGCTTGACCTGAAACCGTCTCCTGACGAGAGTCGATAAAAGTGCTGGAAACGTGGGTACCTAAGAAGAGAATAGTGGTGCAGATGTAATTTGCTTTATAACAATTCAGTCAGAGCCTTGGTATAGGTAGATGATCCCAGAAAGTATGGAATTATAAACATTTTGCAGCAGAGAGAATTGCCACTGGAATGATCACCCTTTCACTGAAAAATCAGTTTATATAAATTTAATACCCATAGGCTGTTTAGGAGGAAGGTGTTCAGGGACAGCAAATGAACGCTCCGTGTACCACTGAGAGAGCTCTCATACTGCATCCAAGAGGACTTGACAACATTTCGTCATCGGTGCACTTTTCCTCCTGTACACGACTAAGCTGGACCTCACTTTCGGTGGTGGTACACACTACCCGGGTGCTTACACAAGAACGTGAGATGTTAATTGGCTTTTTCATCCTGATTGCTGTGCGTGATTCATCATGGCACTCTGCACAGGCTAACCTTTGCACGCTTTCATTTACAGGTTTCTTTGCCCCTGCTTCGTGCGTTCCTCAATAGGTCCTCGAAAAGTGTTATACACGAATAAATTGTTTTATTAAATTAATCTGGCCTAATCGAGGTCACGTTTTTCTAGCAGGTCTTTATTCTGGCGCACATGCTTCTGTCATTTCAATTTTCAAGGCAGCATTATTGTGTCCACAAAAGGCAGCATTAATGTGTCCACAAAAAACATTGAAAGCTGCATCAATTTGTGTGCCATTGTGTAAAGCTATTGTCAATTAAAATGGGATCAGCGCCATCGAAATCGTCTCACTCCAAACAGGACTTGAAGAACGCGCTAGAGAGGGTGAGTGGCACAAGGAATTCTGGACGTGCCTTGTCCTCTTCACAATTCACCCATATTGCTGGCGACGTGACGCAGGTTTCGTCTAAAACTCCGCGTCTTTCCGCGTCTTCCGTGCCCGCGGCCGGGAACGGGCCTAATTCTGAGCCTGTGTTAGCTGCTTTCTCGGACAGCGTGGTTCCCTTGGGCCACACAGCGTACGTAAATGAGAACTACCGTGGTGCCCCAATGCCTGAGGATGAAGTAGAGAGGCAGAGGACACTGGCTTCCCTGAAAGTGCTGGTAAGGCCCAGTATATACACCTCAGATCCTGTCTGTTAACCAGCACACACGCACACGCACACACACACACACTCTCTCTTCTACAAAAATCACACACAGGACACCGCACCTGAGGAGCGCTTTGACGACCTGACACGGTTAGCATGTATGATCTTCAAGGTGCGAAAACACGTGCGCGCGCACATACACAAGCGCAAACGCACAACACACACACACACACACACACACACACAAACGCACGCACGTACACACATACACACGCACGCGTGCAAAAACTTACACACGCATGCTCAATTGCACACCCCCATTCACACTCATGCACACACTCATACACATACACGCACGCAGGCAGGCACAAACTCACGCACGCACGTTCAATTGCACACCCCAATTCACACTCATGCACACACTCATACACATACATGCACGCAGGCAGGCACAAACTCATGCACGCACGCTCAATTACACACCCCAATTCACACTCATGCACACACACGCATACTTGCATGACAATTACATGCAGACAAACATGCGTGCGCGCACACACATACACACAAATACATTTGGACGCATACATGCACATACACACATACATAGGGCTGGCCAGAACCATACATATACGGTGTATATACAGAATTTCTGGCAGGCAAATCACCAAATATACGGTCATATACAGTGTATATATACGGTTCTGGCCAACCCTACACGTACACACAAGCACGCACACTGATGCATGCATGCATACACACGCACACCCCCACTCACACGCATTCACACGTGTTGTGTACGTACACAGGTACCCATAGCACTAGTCAGCTTGGTGGATAAGGACCGCCAATTCTTCAAGTCTCACCAGGTGGGCCTTGCACTGTCAGTACGCTTTTTGAATCCCCTACCCAACTTCAAGAAAAGACAGCCTCTCTTCTTGTGCTACGCCTCTCTCACATCAACATGTGCACGCTCACAGGGAGTTCCTGGGAACTTCACGGACAGGAAGTCGTCGTTCTGTGCCTGGTGAGTGGCCTCGCGAGCTTTTTTAAAGCTCTTAATTTTTATCCTGGACGATTGGCGTGAGGTCAGCAGACAGCACCAGGCTGTTCAAGCCTCCCTGAGTCTGTACGCAGGCTAGTCAAGCTTCCCTTAGTCTGTGTGCAGACATCTTTTCCAAATTCAGCACTTGGATGGTGCGCGCTGATCAAATGTCAAGAGAGTGTGCCATGTGCTCAGGGTATACCAGAAGCATTACTTATACGGTGTATATATGGTAATTTTGGCAGAGGAAATGCCTGGTATAGGGGGGGAAAAAGCTTATTTACTGCTGAGTGTGTGCTTGTTACCTGCTGGTATTTCAACCGTGCAGGACCCGCTTCCCACAGCACCCAGAGGATCTGGCAGTGAAGAATGGCGCATCTTGTTCCACACACAACTTTTTTGGTCACACACCGACCACGTTTGCTCTCTCACACACGTGCACATCTCAACCGCGCAGGACCCTCCTCCCGCAACACCCAGAAGTGCTGGTGGTGGAAAACACGCTTGTGGACGCCCGCTTCAAAGACAACGCCCTCGTGGCAGGTCCTCCCCATATCCGCTTCTACGCAGGCTGCCCCCTAATTGCCAGCAACAAAGCGCGCCTGGGATCACTGTGAGTGTGACGTGATGACGCAGCTGGCGCTTGTGTTTGTGGGTGTGGGTGTGTGGTTGTTTGGGTCGGTGCGGGTGTGGTCGTGTGGGGGTGGGTATGGGTAGGTGTGTGGGGGCGGGGGTATGGGTATGGGTATGGGTGGGTGTGGGTGTGTGGACGCACGTGTGTGTGTGTGTGTGTGTGTGTGTAGGAGTGTGGATGTGTGTGTGAGTGAAGGGCTCTCAAAGTCGGTGTGAGTGTGACTTGATTGATGTGCGTGCATGTTGGGGAAAGTGTATCTCAAATGCAACCGCTTGAGATTGATTGTCACTTTCGCGTCCATGCTTGCAAAGTATACCTCTAGGGTTGGCCAGAACCGTATATATACACCGTATATGACCGTATATTTGGTGATTCCCCTGCCAAATATGTCATATGTACACCGTACATATATGGTTCTGGCCAGCCCTATGTATCTCACGTGGGTATTTCCGCCCACGTCCTCATGCTAGGTGCCCCCTGATTGCTGGCAACAAACTGCTGCCTGAGCTCACAGCAAATGTAAATATGTCAACAAACTGCTGCCTGAGCTCACAGCAAATGTAAATATGTCAACAAACAGCAGATATCAGCAAGTGTAGATATGTCAGCAAATGTAAATATGTCAACATACTTACAAAGTGCACGTTACCCACAAAGCAGGCTCCGGCTCGTTGCAAGAACGTGTGTGTGTGTGCACGTATGTAAAACGATCAGCACGTTATGTTAATTGTTTTTTTTTGGTGGTTAGCAAGTATGGGCAGGCCTGTGACAAATTTCTTGTGAAACTGGCTTCCACTCACACACACACACACATACACACGAATGTTTGAGCACATGCAGATGTACTATATACAAGGAGCAGCACACACACACATACACACATGGACTCACACACACGGATGTTTGAGCATGCGCAGATGCAATATCGACAAGGAGCATCGCACACACACGTACACTCACACACACACGAATGTTTGAGCTTGCGCAGATGCATAATTGATAAGGAGCAGCGCGCACACACCAGGGAACTTCAGCCCGTGCGGGCGCCGCACTTATTAAGCAAAATTTAATATGTTGGTTCCGGGCTTCCCGGAGAAATGTCAGTGGTCGGAGACCCTTGGCTCCGGGACGCCCGTAATAAAATATATATTACATTCCGGGCTGCCCGGAGAAAATTCGATGATGCTGTAGAGGAGGCCCGGGCAGGAAGAGAAAAGGGGGGGAGGAACAGGAAGGAGGAACCCCCTCTGGAAGTGTTCCTCTGGGTTGCTCTGCTCGGGGTGCTTGCTAAAGTGATGATGAGAGGGAGGCCAATCTCCCTCAAGAGCATGCAGCAGCAGCAAGAGTTGCAGCATGCCAGCATGCCACCTGCAGCAGCAGCAGCATGCCAGCATGCAACCTGCAGCAGCAACAGCAGCAGCAGAAGCAGCACAGGGAGCAGTTTCATGTTGCTCAGGAGCACTTGTGCGTGTGGTGGGTGTATGCGTGCATACGTTGTGTGCATGCGCATGCTGCGTGTATATGTAAATGCGTGTGTGAGTGGATGCGCGTGCATCCATGTGTTTGCTTACAATACAATAGCATGGATGTGCAAGTTCAAATCCTGTGTGCATGTATGTATGCACAACGCATATGCGTATGGCGTGTGCCCGTGCGTGCATGCGCTGTGCATGCTCACAAAAACGCAATTGTGAATGTCAAATTGTTAACTGCCTGTACATGTGTGTGTGCATATACGTATGTGCGTGCGTATGCGTGTGTGCTTGTATGTGCATGCGTGTATGTGCATGCATCGTGCGCGTGCTCACAGAAAGAAGATTGATGTACACATTCAAGTGCCTGTGTGTGCATGTGCGTGTGCACGTCGGCGCGTGCGTGTCTTTGCTGTGCATGTACGCACGTGCATGCGTGTGCATGCGCAATGTAAGGTCTAGATGCCGTTGCTTTGGACGTATAAGCTGTCCACAGCCTGGGCTGCTTCAGCCGCACATTTTGTGAGGTAATGTGCGGCGCAGCCGCACATTTCTTCACTTTTTAGAAAACCAGCTGAGGGCGACCCGCACAAAAGAAAATTTTATCTGAGGGCGAACCGAAGGTTTTTCAAACCCCCTGAAGTTCCCTGGCACACACACGCATACACACACGGATATTTGAGCACATGCGGATCGACAAAGAGCAGCGCACACACACACACGCATATACGCACACACATACACGTATACACTCACACACACGGATGTTTGAGCATGCCCAGATGCATTATCGACAAGGAGCAGCGCACACACATACATGCATTGACTCACACGCATACACACTCACACACACAGATGTTTGAGCATGCGCAGATGCATTATCGACAAGAAGCAGCGCACTCACACATACACTCACACACACATACACTCACACACACGCATACACTCACACACACGAATGTTTGAGCATGCGCAGATGCATTATCGACAAGGAGCAGCGCACTTTCACGGCGGAGAACTGCCAAATGTTGTCCAACCTGGCAGAGATGGTGAGCGAATGCGGATATCCTCATGGGATGATGTGCAAATCTCAACCTGTAGACGGTTTTCCTGACTTTGGTATTTGCAGCGGAAGTAAGCTACCGTGATGTAATTAGATGCATTTAAATGCACGCCATCCAACATATGTCAGGCATCTTTCTTTATTCTTGGCATGATGTCCGAGGCGGTTTTCTCGACAACGTCACACACACACAGACACACACACACACAAACACACACACGCACACGCACACGCACATACATTGCTACAGGTTGTGCGTGAGTTAGAGAAGGAGGTGCTCCTGGAGCAGCAGAGGCAACAAAGCGAGCTCCTGTCAGCAGAAAACACGCAGCTGCTACGAGCAATTGATGCGTTCAGGTAATTGGCCATGTGTATCAATTCATTGCTTGTATGTGATTATCATATTGTGTGCGGGTGGGTGTGAGTGATCTTAAACAGCTGCTACGAGCAATCGATGCGTTTAGGTACTTGGCCATGTGTATCAATTCATTGCTTGTATGTAATAATCATATTGTGTGCGGATGTGAGTGATCCCAAACAGCTGCTGCAAGCGGTGCACACGTTCAGGTAATAGGTGGACTGTATTAAATCGCTGCTTGTATGTGAGGTACGTGTGTATGTAGTTCTGCTCAGCTGCTGTCAGCTAGCTTACAGTTGCGTTTTAGTCAGACCTTGCACCTCTTTACGTGTGTGCAAGTTAAAGATAACACTCGGCTGCAGGCTAGCGACGTAACCCATCAGCTAAACTTGCGTTTGCGCCCTTTTTTATTCAGCAAATTATAATACGCACGCAGCCACTGCTTGCACCCTTTCTCAGCAAAGTATAACGCCCACACAGCCACTGCGAGCTGTCAAGACATGTAGCCTAACCATGCGTCAGGCCTCGTTTGCTTTTACGGGTATTTGTGTTTACGTACGGTTTTGTTGTTTTGCGTTTATGTGTGTGTGTGCATGCTTATGTGGCTGGGCTTAGTCATGGAAGGAAGGGGTCCACTGGGAACTAGGGTAAAAGAAATCTATCAGACGGCCTTTATATAATGCTTAGCATTGCAAGCTTAGCACTACAAAGGCTACAAGTGCAGCAAAGGTTAAGGCCTTCTGTGTATGTATGTGTGTGGCTGGGCTTGGTCGCGGAGGCTAAGGCGAAGGTTAAGTAAAAGGGTAAGAAGAGGAGGCTAAGGCTTTTTGAATGTGTGGTTGGACTTGGTCACGGAGGTTAAGGCTACGCCAGGTTAAAGAGCAAGAAGAGGCTACGGCTTTTGTGTGTGCGGCTGGGCTTGGTCATTGAAGCTAAGGCTTAGGCTAGGTAATAGGGTAAGAAGAGGCTACGGCTGTAGTGTGTGCTTCTGGGCTTGGTCATTGAAGCTAAGGCTTAGGCTAGGTAATAGGCTAAGAAGAGGCTACAGCTTAAGTGTGTGCGGCTGGGCTTGGTCATTGAAGCTAAGGCTTAGGCTATAGGTAATAGGGTCAAGCTACGGCTAAAGAATTGGCTAAGGCTAAGGCTAAGGTTTTGTAAAAGGGTAGAGCAAAGGCTAAAGAACTGGCTCAGACTAAGACTCTGTAAAAAGGTAAGGCTTAGTTTAGGTAGGGGGAACCTAAAGGATTTGCTAGGGCTAAAGCGAAGTCTACGTAAAAGGGTTATGCAAAGGGTAAAGAACTGGCTCAGTCTAAGGCTACGATTACTAGTAAGGTAAAGTCAAGTAAAAGAAGTAAGACTAAAGCTACGTTAAAGGGAAATGCAAAGGCCAAATTGGCTGAAGCTAAGGCTACGATTACTAGTAAGGTAAAGTCAAGTAAAAGAAGTAAGACTAAAGCTACGTAAAAGGGAATTGCAAAGGCTAAATTGGCTGAAGCTAAGGCTATGACTTGTAAGGTACTGAAAAGGTACTATTTAGTGAAAAGGTAAGGCTAGGGTTACGTAAAAGGGTGAAGCAAAGACTGAAGAATTGGCTAAGGCTCATGCTGAAGGGTGAGGAAGGCTAAGGAATTGGTTAAGGCTCTTGCGGAAGGGTGAAGCGAAAGCTAAAGAGTTGGCTTAGGCTCATGCTGAAGGGTGAGGCTAAGGCTAAAGAATTGGTTAAGGATAGTGCTGAAGGGTAATGCAAAGGCTAAAGAATTGGTTAAGGATCGTGCTGAAGGGTGAGGAAGGCTAAAGAATTGGCTAGGGCTCATGCTAAAGGGTGTGAGGCTAAGGCCAGGGGTCGATGGCAAAGCAAGCCACCTACGAAGGTGTTTTACAGATCAGCTGCTTTTGCTGGAATGCATTCAACATGCGCGGACTCAAAAGGGCAAGCGTTCGAGCTTGCCAACCAACTCTCAATTGTCACGGTGCTCAAGCGTCACAGTGCTCAAGCGTCACGGTGCTCAAGCGTCACAGTGCTCAAGCGTCACGGTGCTCAAATGTCACGGTGCTTTTGACTGCAGGCTTTACCTGCAAATTACGCTGCATGTTTGAGACATACACACATATTAACACACACACACACACTCTCTCTCTCTCTCTCTCAGGTAGTACATCGAGCTGACAGCTCTCTTCTGCACCTTTGTATCAAGCACACCCACACCCACACACAAACATACACACGCATTAGCACATGCACACATGCACGTGCATGCACACGTACACACATGCACAAGCGCACACACACACAGTGAGGGCATCGTGCTGGTGGACGTCTCAGCAGACGAGTGGCCGGTTGTGTTTTGCAACGAAGCTTGGGAGTCTTTGACTTGCTTTCAGAAGGAGCTCAGTGGGCAGGGCTTCTGGAAGCACTTTATGGTGAGTGCGCTTTATCTTTGTGACAAAACTGGGGAGTCTCTGACATGCTTTGAGGAGAAGCTCGTGGCCAGGGCTTCTAAAGCACTTTATGGGAAGTGCGTGTTGCATTTGCGACGAAGCTGGGGAGTCCCTGACATGCTTTTATCACACAACTGTGATTTTCCACAAGTTTTCATAATGCTGGTCTCCTCTCTAGGTCTGAGCTCTGACTTGATTTTATATGGCGCAGGGGGAGGGGTTTGTCTGTAACTACTTCATTGGTGGTCATTGGTGGAAAGCAGCATGTGTATCGGCTGTAACTACTTCATTGGTGGACTTTGATGGAAAGCAGCATGTGTATCGGCTGTAACTACTTCATTGGTGGTTCTTGGTGGAAAGCAGCATGTATTGGCTAGACTTTAGACCGGCTTCTGGAAGCTTCCCCTTACTGTTGGTGATGGCAGCTTGTGTGGGACGAGAGCAAAAGATTGGGAAACGTGGGCATTGAGTACTTGCGTGTGTTTTCGCGTGCTTTTGTAACGAGCACACACAAATGTACACATGCAGCCCCTCCCCCCCCTCCCCCCCAAAGCATGACAGGCGAGGCTGCAGACCAGTGTGTGCTGTCAAGTCTTTTCCTTCTGTCGTACAAATGATATACACAGTTGTTGCTTAATGACTGAAAAACAGTTGTTGATGACTGAAAAAACAGTTGTTAATGACTGAAAAACAGTTGTTGCTTAATGACTGAATGCGCATAAACATCCACGTCCACACACTCACACTCACACATGTACACTCTCATGCTTTCAAACGAGCAAACATGCACACACACACACACACACGCACACACACAATTGCACTCGCGTGCGCGCGCACATACACACACATATACGCAGTTGCCTGACGACCAGCATGCCAAAATCAGGGCTCAAATAGCAGTGGCCATCGACGACCAGGAAGGCTTTGAGCTCAGCGTGCAGTTTGAAGACAAGGCGAGCGGCGAGAGGAAGTGGATCACACTGCAGGTGTGTGTTTGTGTGTATGTTGTCAAGTAAGAAGTCTTTGTGAGCTGGGCGTGAGTATAGGTGTATGAGAAAGAGACGGATAGAGACAGGGAGAGTGTGTGTAAA
>Ga0307963_1003720_pt1 | contig 12174 bp, 13 predicted proteins | sample OrgLakmetagen594_FD_201829 | JGI IMG/M metagenome (GOLD analysis project Ga0307963, IMG submission 201829) | Saline water microbial communities from Organic Lake, Antarctica - #594 | ecosystem: Environmental > Aquatic > Non-marine Saline and Alkaline > Saline | place: Antarctica: Organic Lake...
TGGGGGTGTCATTCAGGGGCAGTGGTGGGCGTGATTCAGGTGGGGGTGTCATTCAAGGGCAGTGGTGGGCTTGATTCAGGTGGGGGTGTCATTCAAGGGCAGTGGTGGGCGTGATTCAGGTGGGGGTGTTATTCAAGGGCAGTGGTGGGCGTGATTCAGGTGGGGGTGTAACTGAAGAATAGTGATGAAGGTGCCGAGTTGCTACTAGGTGGAAGCGTGCACTTGTGAAAGAGCAGTAGTGGTGGGCTTGTTATAGGTGAGCATGCACCTCAAGTTGTGAGTGTGTTTTGAATGGAGCGTGCACATGTGAAGCTGTGGTGGGCTTGATTTGAAATGATTTGAATTTGATTTGATTTTGATTTGAATGAAGCGTGCACATGTGACGCTGTGGTGGCCTTGACTTCAATGGGAGTGCGTTAAATTCAGGAGCGTGTACATATGATGTCAATGGACGCGTGCGGTGGTTTCGTAGGTTTGGTGTGCACGTATGCACGTTTTGTTGTTTAAGAGCACCAGGTAGGAGCGTGTGCGTGTTATGTAAATGCATTCATACAGTGGTTGAGTAGGTTTGGTGTATGCACGTCTTGGTGTTTCAAGAGCATCAGGTAGGAGCGTGAAGGATTGTGTGATAATGCGTACAGTAGTGTGATAGGTGTGTGTGTGCAGGTGTGTGTCGATTTGGTGTGTGCTCATTTTTGTGTATGACGTCTGGTGTGTGTTAAGAGCATCAGGTAGGAGCGTGCAGTTAGGTTTGGACTCTTATTTCTCAAGCACGCGTTTCAGTGCCGGGTGTGCGACTGAAAATTTCTGGGACACGCTCAAACAGTAACCAAGAATCTCTTACAAGAACACACAACTGCCCGCAGGTACTGTCCATCTTGATTCATCTACCTTTGCTTGACTCAGCATGTTGTGAATAGGCTTCAGCTTACTATCTATGTATCTAGATACGCAGTCGGCAGCATGTTCCACCAGCACCTGCCCCACCTCGTTGCATAATATACAATGAAACCACGTGCGCGTTTGTCCGTGTTTCTTTTTCACGCAGTCGGGCGGCAGCATGTTCCACCAGCACCTGCCCCACCTCGTTGGTCACCCTGGGGCTTCTACTTCAGGCACACCAGCAGCCGGAACCTCTCACTCTTCTTCTAGTACGGGCCTGTGCGCGTGCCTCAGCAGCAAAGACTGGATGACCCGCAAGGTGGGTGAGGTGTAGGGTTGGCCAGCACCATATATATATATATCCAAATATCACTTGGGATATTGTGAGTCACAGCATGTATATATATATACGGTGTATTACGGTATTTTTGGCAGGGAGCTCACCATATATACGGTCAATGTATACACAAGGTCCTGGCTAACCCTAGTGAGGTGGCATGGAGGAGGCATTTGGAGTATGGAATATAATACAATGAATGTACAGTGCCTCGACGTCTTTTAATCATGCAATATAAATTATACACACACATGAGCCCAGCAAACCACATGTTCTTCTCTATTGCAGGCAGCCTCAGAGTGCCTGTGTGCGCTGTTCCTTATGGCTAACTGCTCAATTTGGCTGATTATACACACACATGAGCCCAGCACTCTAATGCAGGCAGCTCAAAGGGCTTGTGTGTGCTGTTCCTAATGCCGACTGCTCAATTTGGCTGGAAAACAGACACAGGGTCCTGTACGCTATTCCTGGTGCTCATGCCTTTGCACGAGCCCAGCAAACAACTTTTCCTTGAACAACGCAGGCAGCCTCAGAGTGCCTGTGTGCGCTGTTCCTGGTGCTGGGCCCACTCTGTGAACCAGAAGGGGTCTGGGAGCCATCTGACGTACGGTCCCTCACATCGAGATGCTCGCGTGTGCTAGATGGGGCACGCTTTGACAAGGTGGGCATGTGGATTCTGACGTGCTCTCTCAACTCCCTGTGTGTGTAAATGTCCTTGTGACTGAGTGTGTGTGTATGTGTATGTGTGTGTGTATGTGTGTATGTGTATCTGTATGTGTGTGCTAGAAGGGGCACGTTTTGGCGAGGAAGGCTCGTCTCTCACGTGTGCTTTCTCACGTCAAAAAGTGTGCAAATGCTAGACATGATTGCAATGATGAGGTACGCACAGTCTTGTGCGTGTCCCCTTATGGAACATGGCTTCATCTGACATGTATGACATTCTCTCCTTAACACACCTGGGCACCAACCAGCTTCAGTGTAATGAGAGTACAGGATTCCTCAGATATGTCCAGCTAAGGGTCTTCAGATATGTCCTCAGATATGTCCGACTAAGGGTCCTCAGATATGTCCAACTAAGGGTCCTGCATGCTCAGATAGTGGTGTTTGTTCTCGGCAGCTATGTGGCAGGGCTTGGCCGAGCTGACCTTGTTGCTGTGCAGCCGAGTGCGTGAGGCGACCTTGTTGCTGTGCAGCCGAGTGCGTGAGGCAGCTGTGCTTCTGGAAACGTTTGCACATAGCTTGCACGATCCTGCATGTACCATTGCTGTTGTGTACATGGGTGCGTGAGGTGCGCGAAGCAGCTCGTGAGGGGCAGATGCACTGCTGGAGGTACTATGATTATAATGTACCTGTACATTTGATCAACATGCCTGCATGTACCATTGTTGTTGTGTACATGGGTGCGTGAGGTGCGCGAAGCAGCTCGTGAGGGGCAGATGCACTGCTGGAGGTACTATGATTATAATGTACCTGTACCTTTGATCAACATGCCTGCATGTTCCATTGTTGTTGTGTACATAGGTGCGTGAGGTGCGCGAAGCAGCTCGTGAGGCAGCTGCGCTGCTGGAGGTGCTACGCGCATATGTTAGCGATAGTGGAGGAGGAGGAGGAGGAGGAGGGGGCTCGGGGTGGGATGCGCACGCAAAAAGCGTCTTGGCCAGAAATGGTGAGGCTTGTACTGCCCATGTACATTCACGTGCTGCCCATATACGTTCACGTGCTGCCCATGTACGTTCACGTGCTGCCCATGTGCATTCACGTGCTGCCCATGTACATTCACGTGCTGCCCATTTACATTCACGTGCTGCCCACGTACATTCATGTGCTGCATTGTCTGTTTATGCATGCTCGGTATGTGTGTCGCTTGTGAGTTGTGGGCTATGGGTATGTATGTGCAAATGCTACACTACTGTTTTAGTGATCCGCCCTTCCACGGCCCTGCTGCTCACTTCACTATATTTAGTTGTACACACACACACACACACACACTCACACACACACACTCACACACACACACTCACACACACACACAAATAAGGTCACCCATAACCCATAACCAAAATTTGACGACGCATACACAGGAGCTTCACTTCACACACACACACACACACACACACACACTCTCCTTCACCCCTGTCATATTCAAACAGGAGACACCCCATCCCACGACCCCACTACGGCCTCCTTGCCACCCAACAGCAGCAATGCAGCCATTCCTGCAGGGGGCCCTCGCACTTCTAACACCGGCAAGTCATATCCTTCAAACAAACGCTGTAACATACACCCACTTGCGAAATTTTATGGAGAAGGGCCATCTACTGAGAGACCAATAACAGCGACTGTACGCAGTACGCGCTTCTGTATAGGCAGTGTCTAGTTATCCATTTATTGGGGTAGCTCAATACTTATGGAGAGGGAGACCATCACCTGAGAGACCAATGAGCGCGTCTGTACGCACCATTGTGCGGGCAGTGTCTACAAGGTTATCCATTAAGTGTCTTCTAGGTAATCCATACTTGAGGTAGCTCCAGTCAGGCCATTATAAGACTCTAATATATTCATGTTGACACCATCCGTCAGGCTGTCAGGGAACAACACATTTCATTCGCCCAGGCTACTGAAATATCTGTGTTGTCTGCACTTATTCCTCTACAGGTGTCAGCGCTCCAATGCCACGCCCTCGCTCGAGCGCACAACCTCGCAGACCCTCTGTCCGTGCGCTCGACACCAATATCGCCAAGTCCGCTGCACGCTTGTCTCCTGCCAAGTCCGCTGCACGCTTGTCTCCTGCGAAGTCCCGCCTGTCTCCTCCTACATCTCCTCCAGGCAACAAGCTGCAGGCCCAACAGCGCTCCTTTTTCTCACGGAACGTCTCGCTGTCGACGCGCTTTAAGGATGCGCATGGGGACGAGGACCTCATTCTGGAGAGCAACCACAAGCACAGGTGGGTTGAGGCTGTCTTTTTTTTCCGCTGTCAGGCAGGCGGATGTTGAAGATGCAGTTTCTTTCTTCGCTGCTCACGCGTGTTAAAACCGCGCTTGGGGACTAGAAACACATCTCACAAAGAGCAACCGCAAGCGCAGGCGGGTTGTTTCTTATTTGTTTTTCTCCGCTGTTAATGTGGCGCTTTAAAAACGCGCACGGGTTAAGTGCCTCATCCTGGAGAGCAAGCACCATTGTGTGTGTGTGTGTCTGTGCAGGCAGGTGTGCTACCAGAGAGGGTGGTTGTAGGAATCTGTAGACCACCTTCAAATTAGTGCAATTGTTACAGATGGGTTCCTTTTACTTCACAGAGTGAAGTACGGGAAACTCAAGTTGGGAACAGCAGCTTGGCACGCGTTGTGCTGTTGATATACTGCTAGCATGCAGGCCTGCTAACTGAAATTGCCACAACCAGCACACGCTTTAACTGCAGGCAAAATGCAGATGACGATAAGTTGGGTGCTTGATGCGCCTTGGGCAACAAGCTGTTCAGCTTGCTTGCACTGCATATGTTCTGCTCATGCACACACACACACACACACAAATTCACACACACACACACACACACACACACACACACACACACACACACACACACACACACACACACACACACACACACACACACACACACGCGCGCGCATACACACACGCGCGTGCATACACTGCATGTACAAAAGCACATCTGCCACGTACACAAGCACACAAATGCTTACGTACAGTATACTGTAACTAACATGCACAACACACGCACACACACACACACACTTCAGGCTGAGCACAGGCGGGGAAACGCTGGAGTTACACAGACCCCTCTCGCCCACACGCACCAAGAGTGACATAGGCATACGTGTGGACTTCAACAATCTACATGACTACAGTATGCAGGTAAAGGCACACAGAATGCAGGTGAAAGCACACAGGTCAAGGCACACAGTGTGCAGGTGAAAGCACACAGGTCAAGGCACACAGTGTGCAGGTGAAGGCACACAGGCCAAGGCACACAGTATGCAGGTTAAGGCTGTTGCGGCCATCCTGACTTAGGGTGCGCATGTGGGGGGTATCAGTGTCATGTGCTGTGCTAACAGTGTCTAAAGGCTTGGGTGGCTATTCTGACTCTGGTTATGAATGCAGGGGGTATCAGTGTCATGTGCTGTGCTAACAGTGTCTAAAGGCTTGGGTGGCTATTCTGACTCTGGTTATGAATGCAGGGGGTATCAGTGTCATGTACTGTGCTTGAAGCGCTTCGCCATCAACCAAGGGGCACTTTGCCATCGTGCGTCTGCAGGGTTGGCCAGAACCGTATATATATGCGCCGTATATGACCGTTTATTTGAAGAAATCCCTGCATAAAATGCCGTGTATACACCGTATATTTATGGTTCTGGCCAGCTCTGCTAATAGCTGAGGTCCTAGCATTTCACATGACTCCAGGCGTTCTTTCTGTGCGTGTGGGCTTGGCGGTACACGAGCCTAAAGTTTTGAGCATGGCCAAACGTAAAAATGTGATGACATGAATGTAGGTAGGGCCAGAGCCATTTATGTAAGGTAAAAACATGGTATTTTTTGCAGGGAACCCTTCAAATGTTTGGTCGTAAGAAGTGTATATATGTAAACTCACAGTATCTCTTGCAGGGAACCCTACCATTTCGGTCATACAAACATTGTGTATATGTACATGTACCGTTCTGGTCAACCCTAGCAAAAGGATAAACCACACAGGCAGTGAAAGCACTCCCTACAATATCAAAGGATAAGTATAGGGTTGGCCAGAACCATACTTATACGGTGTATACACTGTGTTTTTGGCAGGGAACCCTGCAAATACGCAGTCATACACGGTGTATACATACAGTCCAGGCCAACCTTAGAAAAAAAGCATACTATTAGAATGTGTGTCTACACTTTTTACTGAACGTGGTTAGCTGTGCACACACAATCGTCATCACAAACAACTTCAAATATTGTGTGCGTCACAAACAACCTCAAATATCGTGTGCGTCACAAACAACCTCAAATATTGTGTGCACTCGTAATTATGACTATGGCCCGTGTGCAGAGCCGTCCACAGACAGCGAGCCCAGCCAACCATGAGCAGTCCTTCTCAGGGCCCTTCCTGGCAGAGGACAGTTTCGTTGTGGTGAGGAGGGGGGTGTCTGCGTCGTGATGAGGGTCCTTGTGATGAGGGTCGTTGTGGTGAGGAGAGGGGTGTCTGCGTTGTGGTGAGGGTCGTCCAGGAACATATTTATGTGGAGTACATAAGGTTCAATTAGAAGGGGAGCCTCTATAGACTCATTCGGTGACATACAGACGTGTACAAGTATTGTCAGGAAGTCTTCAATTTTACCGTCACATATCCTAGGGTATACAAAGCACATGCACGGCATACTTGACTGAGAAAGCTCAAACATAAGGTCGCATATGGTGTGCATTTAACACATTTTTCTGGTAGGCCTGGATTATAATGAATCTTTGCTGTAATTAGCTCCTTACCTCCTTGCTGTGGACTAGTAAAATTAAACGGTGGGGTGGTTGCTGTGATTGGCTCCTTACCACCATGCTGTATGCCTGCCGGTAATTTATAACGGTGGTGTGGTTTGTTGACGACTGGGTGCGCCCCTGGGTGAAAGGCAGCTAGTTGCGTGAGAAGGAGTGGGTGGGTATAATGTGGTTGCGTTAAGTACTGACACAGGTGAGCACGTGTGTAGGGTTAGCCAGAACCATATATATACGGTGTATGTACGGGTTAGCCGGAACCATATATATACGGTGTATGTATGGTATTTTTGGCAGGAATTTGATCAAATATACGGTCATATACGGCGTGTATATACACGGTTCTAACCAACCCTACGCGTTTATGCACAAGTGGCATCGCAGTGACAGGTAAGATCTCACGCTGCTTTTCGCAGAGAGCAGTGTGATGAGTTGTGGGTAGGGTTGGTCAGGAAGCGACGTACGTGGTATGAATGCGGTGAATCCAGTAGGAAGAATTCCATGCGTTCGGTAGAGTACAATGCACTTGTTTTTTGTGATGGATGGTGTGAATGTACGATTCTGGCTGACTCTATTTGCATGCGGAGAATGAGAGGAAAGGGGGCTTCAGGGTGGGCAAGAGTGCAAATGTGCTGATGCATATAGGGCAGCTTTGCACAGTGCAATCCACATACACACACACACACAGAGACACACGTACACACACACAGCGTATGGCACGCACACACATGCTGTTGCTTCCAATTCCCTTAAGTGAAATGGGGGAGGGTGTGCTGCAAGGGAAATGTGGTCATCGATTGTGTTGTGGGTTGTGTATTCAAAAGGGTGGATTGAGCGCACCTGAAGAGGCTATGGACCTCGGTCTCACTCTATTTAACAGCAACCTAGGCAGCAACCACCAGACCAGTCCGACCAATTCATTGTTTGTTGTGCGTTCAGCAGGAAGAAGGGTGCGCTCCTGAAGAGGCTGTGGACCTTGGTCTCACTCTATTTAACGGCAACCTAGACAGCAACGATCAGGGGGGGGATCTGAAGCATCATTCCCTCGATCCCAGTGGGGCTGCAGGTGGGTGTTGCGCATGTGTTTTTTTGGTTTGTTTGCAGCTTAAGCGTGCGCGCTTTTTGGAGTTCCGAGCTGTAATTGTCTGGAACGTCATTTTGAAACGTTGTCCGCTTTGCTCATGTGATTCCGTCTGCCTTACCAAGTCTAGGTAGAGGAGGGATGTGAGAGGGTGGTGTGGACCAATGAACTGTTGAGGGGTACATATTAGAGGACTTTGGAGAGGACTTCCACACCATTGGCAAGCCAGCGTGCGTTTGCTTGATAAACTAATTTGTCTGGTGTACCAATGGCCCCTCCTTATCAATGCTGTCCTCAGCTGTTGTCGACATTGAACACAAGAAATGGTTGGTATGCACTATTGCAACATGCAAGTACACAGTACAAAGTAGAGCATCGGGCTGCTCAGCTGTTGCCGATACTGAACACAAGAAATGGCTAGTATGCACTATTGCAATACGCAAGTAGGAAGTACAAAGTAGAGCATCGGGCTGCTCAGCTGTTGTCGACATTGAACACAATAAATGGCTAGTATGCACTATTCCAATACGCAAGTAGGAAGTAGAGCATCGGCTTGACGACAGTGCTGTGTCAAAACCAAATGGAAGGCCTGAGTTGTGGGTGTTGCTCAAACCAAATGGCAATAGGGCAAGCCAGAACAACAAAAGTTGGCGCCCTCCCTTCTTCCTGGAAGTGTGTTCAATTGAGTGTTGAGTGTTAAGCCGGTTTGAATTGAAGATTTAAGCAGAGTTAAGCAGGTCTCTGAAGAGAAAGTGTGCTGCCTATAAGTCTTTGGTGGGTAAGAATGGTGGATGTGCCGCATTAACCTGCGCGCTCTCTTGGATGCCATAGTTCAAAAGTGTACACTGGCACTGGCGTGATGCGTGACAAGAATGTCCATGTCAGGAGACAAACAGACAAACATTCAAGTCTTTTGGGGTGCTGGTGCTCCACACAGGGTCAAATGATGAGGGCCTCCGGGAGCAGCAGGGAGGGTATGGTTGGAGGACTCCCCCACCCTTAGCACCAGAGGGCCAAGAAGATGAAATCACGCAACAGCAGCAACAGCAGCAACAGCAGCAACACCAACAGCAGCAGCCCGTGTATGGTGAATCCCTCGCGCACCTACAGCTGTACCCTCCCCTCTACACACAACCAGCCCAGCACTCTCCCCAGCACTCTCCCTCTCACCACCCGCAGGGTCCACAGCACCCCCAAAACCAACCGCAGCTTCCATTGCAGGATCAGCAGCAACATCATGACTCACGCAATCACCCTATTAGTAACACAGCAGACCCTCCGCCCTCCCATCTTCAGCAGCCGTTAGATCACGCAAGCACGCAACCCCTGCACCAGCAGCACCAGCAGCACACGCCCCACGCTAAACACGTGCCTTTAGGCCAGCAGCAGCAGCAGCAGCAGCAGCAGCATCCAGACAGCCCTGCAGACGCCGGACCACATCAGCATCAGCCAGACACTCTTTCCCAAGAAGCTGACAGAACTGCTACTACGACTGCTGCTGCTGCTGCTGCTGCTGCTGCTGCGGTCGGTAGCCCTACGGCTGCTGCGGCTGATATGTCTGCTGATGCTGCTGGACAAGAAGAAAAGCTTAGGCGTGGTCTTGGGGACCTCTCCCAAGCCCCTGCAGCAGCAGAGCGGTCGAGCGACGGCAGCCACGCTGCTGGACTGAATAACTCTGACAAGAGTCCGGAGGTCACTGCTGGTGGTGGGGGTGTGATCACACTGACAGCTGCAGAGTGGCACAGCCTGCAGCAGCAGCTACGGGTGAGATTTTGGTGAGGGTGTGGATGTGGATGTGGTGTGTGTGCGTGACGGCTGCAGAGTGGCACAGCCTGCAGCAGCACCTACGGGTGAGGTTTTGGTGAGGATGTGGATGTGGTGTGTGTGTGTATGTGTGCGTGACGGCTGCAGAGTGGCACAGCCTGCAGCAGCAGCTACAGGTGAGGTTCTGGTGGAAATGTGGATGTGGATGTGGTGTGGTGTGTGTGCGTGCGTGACGGCTGCAGTGTGGGAAAGCCTGCAGCAGCAGCTACGGGTGAGGTTTTGGAGGGGGTGTGGATGTAGATGTGGTGTGTGTGTGCGTGCGTGTGTGTGTATATGTGTGTGCGTGCGTGTGTGTGTGTATGTGTGTGCGTGTGTGCGTGTGTGTGTCGCTTCTACCTGGAATCGTAGCGGCCGCACCAACAAAGCTCAGACAAAGATGAAGACTGCCGCTTCAGGTGAGCTTGCGTGAGCGAATGGCCATTTCAAAACCAACACAATTTTTCTATTAAGGTGGTATTAAGCTTTAAGTGCAGGCTTGCTAGATGCTGTTACAAGTTGCCGGATGCCCAAAGCGACATTTCTTTCAATTGAAGCAGCCAACGGCATTTTTTGACTGTAGATGACAGGTAGGTGGAAAGAAGTAAATGGCAGAATGTGCGTATGCCAAAGTCATGCCGCTGGAGCCTGGAGCGCTCGACCTGGAGCAATATCCTTGCTATAAAAACGCTAGCTCAATATCAATGGCCTGACAAGCTAGCTCAGGAACGGCAGCGGTTTTTGTTAAGGTTCATGGTAGTTGGACATAAATCATTATATTGTACATGGATGATGCAAAATGAAAGACAAGACTACTACACGCAATGTGAACTGGTGTTTAGGGTTGGCCAGAATCGTATACATACGCCGTATATCGTATATTTGATGAAATCCTTGCCAAAAGTACCACATACACACCGTTTGACTAATATTCTGGCCAACCCTACTATATTTGATGAAATCCTTGCCAAAAGTACCACATACACACGTGTGACTAAGCTTCTGTCTACTGCAAGAGGGGGAAATTTCCTCCTTTATTTAAACACGACGACTTGTGGATGTTCACCAGCTTTGTCAACTTTGCATGTGCTTAAAGGTAAAGGTCAACCTAGCACATATATACAGGGTACAAGGACAGACAGACAGACATATACGATCTAGCACACATATACGATCTATATGATCTAGCACATATATACAGGGTACAAGGACCGACAGACAGACATATACGATCTAGCACACATATACGATCTCTACGATCTAGCACGTATATACAGGGTACAAGTACCGACAGACAGACATATACAATCTAGCACACATATACGGGGTACAAGGAACGACAAAGAGGCTGGCATTCATGGGCATACTTGTCGCTGTGTTCATATGACTTGAGTTGCTGCAATAGCTCCATGGATGTAACTGAATTGGCCCTAGGCGTTTGAGGGGTTTGGTGGCTTTTTGTTGAATTCGAACATGTTTGCGTGTCGGTTTTGCTGGTGCGTACGCCTCCACCACCCTTGATCCAATTTGCAATGGCCGCAGAGCAATGAGGCACGACAAAGGGAGCTGGTGGATGCAATGGAGGCCTTAAGAGTGAGCAGCGCACGCGCCGTGGCGGACCTGCAGGCGAGTCTGAAGTGCACGTATTATGCGTTAAGTAGTATGTACATGTATTGCACCACAGTAATAGACCTGCCGGTGTGAAGGAAATGTGCAACCGCGTGTTGTTTATTCTCAACATAGCAGGGGTGCACCAACACACCACTGCAGCCGACCTGTAGGTATGTTTGACGTGTGTGTGTGTGTATGTGTGTGTTACGTGAAGTCATGTGTTGTCTGATTCTCCACATAGCAGGGGTGCACCAACACACCACTGCGGCAGACCTACAGGTATGTTTGACGTGTGTGTATGTGTGTATGTGTGTGTGTTACGTGAAGTCACGTGCGTTTGGCACGTAGTCACATGTTGTGGGCTCCTGCATGCAGCAGAAGTGTCGCAGGATGTACCCACACACCACTGCGGCAGACCCAGAGATGTTTGACATGTGTGTGCGTGTGTGTGAAAATTGCGTGACTGCTCAGAGGTGCTTTCTTTTCTCGGCAAGACCTGCTGGACTGGACCCGCAGCCGACGCAGGCTTGGCCGCAGCCAGCTCCACATGCAGGACGGCATGGTGTGTGTGTGTATGTGTGTGTGTGTGTGTGTGTGTGTGTGTGTGTGTGTGTAGACTTACGCCTCCTTGTGATTGCCCCAGTGACAGGCTCCTCGCTGCTGCTGTTGCTGCTGGTGTGCATGCAGGATCAGGTGTAACGGACGTGGTCGCAGATTGTGTACAAGGCAATCAAGGGACCAGTGTGACGGACATCTGTTGTGCATGCAGGATCAGGTCGCACTCTTAAAGGGGCAAAACACAAAGGCACGGCAAGATGTCTCTCCCCCTCGATGGCTGCAGCCTAGCTCTCCTAAGAGGCAATCGGCGATGGCGTTGCAGGTGAGCTGCCTGTACGAGTCTGGAGTTTGATGGTGGTGGTGGTGGTGGTGGTGGTGGTGGTGGTTGTTAAGCTCTGAGCTGCCAGTACGAGCCTGGAGTTTCTTG
>Ga0307963_1003724_pt1 | contig 12171 bp, 11 predicted proteins | sample OrgLakmetagen594_FD_201829 | JGI IMG/M metagenome (GOLD analysis project Ga0307963, IMG submission 201829) | Saline water microbial communities from Organic Lake, Antarctica - #594 | ecosystem: Environmental > Aquatic > Non-marine Saline and Alkaline > Saline | place: Antarctica: Organic Lake...
TGTGTGTGTGTGTGTGTGTGTGTGTGTGTGTGTGTGTGTGTGTGTGTGTGTGTGTGTGTGTGTGCGCGCGTGCGCGCATACGTGCAAGCGTGGCCATGCAAGCGCGTGTGCACTCCTTGTAACCTGTACCTGGCTCTATTATGTAAGCGGTATCCACCATTGGTTGGAGGGGAGGAGGTGGCTATGGGCTCTTGCACTGCTTCCTTAGAATGACTGTGTTCCTGTTCTCCTTGCTGATCATTGGGAGAGCCTGCCACGCTTTCTGCCATGCTGTTCTATCAGCAATGATCAATTTCCAGGGTAAAAAAAACTCCAAAGCAAAAATGCATCTTGTTCAATTGGATATCTGGAATATATTCAAATATTCGTGAATAAATAAATAAATTATTAAGCCTATCAGCATCCATCTCAGCCAGATTGCATTATATAATTACCTTTCTAGTTACACCCACGTATGATGTGTTCATGAAAACATGCATAAGCTCCAGGCCCAGCTCCACGTACCATACATCAAGGTATGCAACCAGGCTATCTAGGTTTCTTTCAAGGCTGACTTTGTCGGTGTGTCATGCTTCACTGCTTGGTTTGGCTGCTACTTCACTGCTTGGTTTGGCTGCTATGGAGCAAGGAAGTGTCTATCCCTTTCAATCTTTCGCACAACATTCAACAACATTCAGTGGAAGAAGTACAGCAAAGCCCCTGAAGTCTTGGACACGGCAGAGGGCACGGCCATCAAGGCAAGCGTACTTGTCGGCCATTTTGATCTACCTTACTTCTCTTTTGATTGATGTCGTGTCCTTGCACTTGCTACCAAGTGCTTGACTAGATGCCAAATAGCAATGCACGTATATCCTGTGCAGCCAGACCTTCACTGCCCAGCATGAAATGCGGGGCAGTCTGATTATTTCCAACTAGATAGCCATCCTGTAAACAAATCATGCACCACGTCTTGTGATCAGTACCTCCGACGTCGGTTTCTTTCCCCTCCAGCTGTCACTCATAAATCGTACGCCCGCAGGCTCACGATGAAAAGGGGCACGTCAATGACTTGGGCAGGCCCGTACAGCTTGAGAACCAGAACAGTGTGCCAGGCCTGGTCCATGTGTTCAGGTCCCTCCTGCTGAAGTTTTGTGGCCCAGGCAAGTTGCTTTATTGTTATGTGCGTCCGCCCAAGACTGCGTGCATGGTTTTTTTGCTGTGACATCAGGGTAGCATCAGGAGCGTTCCGCAAACTGCCAGGCTTGGCCACAACCAGCACTTATGTACATAGGGTTGGCCAGAACTGTATATACACACCGTATATGACCGTATTCCTGGTTATTTCCCTGCCAAAAATACTGTATGTACACCGTATAGATAAGGTTCTGGCCAACCCTATACATACAGTGTGTATACGTTATTCTTGGCAGGGATGTCATCAAACATACGTTCATGTATGGCATATAAAATATAAATACGGTTCTGGCCGACCCTAGGAATTGCCTATGACCTATGAATGACATCCGTTCTCAATTACCTCACCTGAGGGGCCCTGAGCAGGTCAGGCCCCCAGCAGCAGGTCAGGCTTCCAGCAGCTCAGGCCCCCAGCAGCGCTACCATTACCATGCGTAGGAATACCATGTGTAGGAAATGCGGACAAACTCGTCTTGTGTGTTGCACTGAATCTAGTGCATGTTGTGTTTCAGTTAAGGGCACGCAGTGCTCGGAGCACCACCTGCCTACGCGCAAGTACTTATGCAGATTTCAACATGCACGTGTTGTGGTTCTATGTGCACGTGCATAGAACTTTGATTGTTGCGACGCTTTAACCTTCTTTCCGTTGGATTGAAAAGGGCAGGAGGGCTTAATGACGGTGGGTTTCATGAAATAATGAAGTTGTAAGCCAAAAGCGACGTATATAAAACAAAGGCAAACGGCATTCACACAGTGACACTAGTCACATCATATTTACATGTATATATGTGTGTATTACCTATGTCCTATGTTTTTATACTGAGTACACACTGTATAACAATGCACTCTTGCCAATTGCCCAACGACCGCTCAATTCATGGCCAACACTCGCTCAATTCATGGCCAACACTCGCTCAATTCACGGCCAACAATCGTTCAATTCATGGCCAACACTCACTAAATCCACGGCCAACAATCGCTCAATTAATGGCCAATACTCACTCAATTCATGGCCAACACTCGCTCAATCCACGGCCAACAATTGCTCAATTCATGGCCAACACTAACTCAATTCATGGCCAGCACTCGCTCAATTCATGGCCAACACTCGCTCAATTCATGGCCAACTCTCGCTCAATTCATGGCCAACACTCACTCAATTCATGGCCAACACTCACTCAATCCACGGCCAACAATCACTCAATTCATGGCCAACACTCGCTCAATTCACGGCCAACAATCGCTCTATTTATGGCCAGCTCTCGCTCAATTAATGGCCAGCAATTGCTCAATTTATGGCCAGAACTACATGGCCAATCCTACACGGCCGTCCCTGCCCACCTTTTGTTGGCCATCTAGCTGCCTTTGCCTGCAGGGCGCCTCTTTCCCTCTCTGGCTCGTGCCTTGCAGCCGTTCTCTTTAGCCCAGAGGCGATTTTGCTAGGTTTAGAGCAATTACTCTTCACGTAGTAGGGTCGGCCAGAACCATATATATATTTCCGGTGTATTACGATATTTTTTGCAGGGAATTCAATTATATACGGTCATGACCACGTATATACACGGTCCTGGCCAATTCTGTTCATGTTCCTATGCGCAATATATAAGACAGGGAAACCACAGAACATATGAACATATGCCAGAAGACGCAGCACACACACGTGTACCTATGATCATATGCCAGAAGACACACGTGTACCTATGATCATATGCCAGAAGACACACGTGTACCTATGAACATATGCCAGAAGACACGGCACACACGTGTACCTATGAACATTTGCCAGAAGACACACGTGTACCTGTGAACATATTCCAGAAGACACGGCACACACGTGTACCTATGAACATTTGCCAGAAGACACACGTGTACCTATGAATATATGCCAGAAGACACGGCACACACGTGTACCTACATATGGCCAATCCTAGCCTTGGGCATGATTGATGCGAGCATTAGATGGAGAGGGGAGCAACAAACCCAGATCGCCCTGGACAAGATATATTTGTATGCATTCGCAGAATAATATGGAGCTGCCATGTAAAGGTGAAGGTATACAAAATCTTGGCCGACCTTGCACACACACTAAAACATAAACACAAATACCCATACACACATACGCACACACACATGCACATTCACACATACATTACATGAGTAGGGTTTGCCAAAAGCATACATACATCGTGTATATATACGGTATTTTCAGCAGGGAAGTTACCATACGTACGGTCATATACGGTGTACATATACGGTTCTGGCCAACCCTCATGTGACATAAGTAACAGACACATACGCACACACATGCACACAGTACATTTGGGACACGCTATCATCCCACCGCTCTCACTCAGTTTGCCCGTGTGCCTCTTCTGTCTTTCTCCCCCACATGCCTCTTCCCTGTCTTTCTCACCTATATGCCTCTTCCCTGTCTTTCTCGCCCACAGGCCTCTTGCCTGTCTTTCTCACCCATACGCGTCTTCTCTGTCTTTCTCACCTATATGCCTCTTCCCTGCCTTTTTCGCCTAAATGCCTCTTCCCTGTCTTTCTCGCCTGTACGCCTCTTCACTGTTTTTCTCCCCCATACGCCTCTTCCCTGTCTTTCTTCCCCATATGCCTCTTCTCTGTCTTTCTCACCTATATGCCTCTTCCCTGTCTTTCTCGCCTGTACGCCTCTTCCCTGTCTTTCTCCCCCATACGCCTCTTCCCTGTCTTTCTCCCCCATATGCCTTTTCCCTGTCTTTCTCGCCTATATGCCTCTTCCCTGCCTTTCTCGCCTAAATGCCTCTTCCCTGTCTTTCCCGCCTGTACGCCTCTTCCCTGTCTTTCTCCCCCATACGCCTCTTCCCTGTCTTACTTCCCCATATGCCTCTTCCCTGCCTTCCTTGCCTATATGCCTCTTCCCTGTTTTTCTTCCCCATATGCCTCTTCCCTGCCTTTCTCACCTATACGCCTCTTCCCTGTCTTCCTCACCTGTACGCCTCTTCCCTGTCTTTCTCCCCCATATGCCTCTTCCCTGCCTTTCTTGCCTGTACGCCTCTTCCCTGTCTTTCTCACCTGTACGCCTCTTCCCTGCCTTTCTCGCCTACAGGCCAGACGATCGGCCTGGATGACCCTAATGCTTGCGTGTGGCTGGTCAAAGACAGCGTGAGTGGTTGCGGCGACTGTGCTTGCCTTGTGGTGTGATACAAAGATAGGTCATAATGCATCATGCATCATGTTACATGACTCATGTACATGAAGATGTGCTTGTGTGTGTGTTTGTGTGTGTGTGTGTGTAAGTCTGGCTCTGATGTCGCTTACAACCTGATATGTTTTGACGCTGCTCTGACACTGCTCTGACGCCGCCCAAAGCACAACCTGATCTCAGCCATCCTGCGTGATTGTCCATCGGTTTTTGGCTCCCGATTTTGCTGTACAGGAGCCTCTAAATCCTCTCTCTCTCTCGAAGCACACTCTCTCTCTCTCTCTCACCCTCTCTCTCACCCTCTCTCTCACCCTCTCTCTCTCTCTCTCTCTCTCTCTCTCTCTTCTCTCTCTCCCTCTCTCTCTCTCTCTCTCTCTCTCTCTCTCTCTCTCTCTCTCTCCCTCTCTCTCTCTTTCTCTCTCTCTCTCTCTCTCTCTCTCTCTCTCTCTCTCTCTCTCTCTCTCCCTCTCTCTCTCTCCCTCCCTCTCTCTCTCTCTCTCTCTCTCTCTCTCTCTCTCTCTCTCTCTCTCTCTCTCTCTCTCTCTCTCTCCCTCTTTTTTAAGGCACTTGTTACCCCGCATCGGCAGACACCTGCCCTTCCCTTTTTTCTGCAGGCCAAAATCAAGGGCCCTTTCTCAGGGGAGCAGCTGCACCTCAGCCTGCAACACGAGGAAGCAGGTGCGTGGAGTGTTTGATTCACAGTGGTCAAGTTCTTTGTTTTCATTTTTCATGGATGAGTGTTTGAGGTGGCGCTCACAGCCTGCAACACTAGGAAGCAGGTGCGTGGAGTGTTTGGTCATATTATAGGGTACTAAAGGACAACACAAGCAGGAAGCTGCAACACAAGCAAGCTGCTTCCGGCACTAGATCTGCGTGAGGGAGAGAGTGTATTGTGGTCGAGTAAGTTGCCTCAGTAATTGCGTCCAGCACTGGACAACCGTGAGGGAGAGTTTAATGTGGCTGAAAAAGTGGCCTCGGTAATTGAGTTGTTGAGTTGATTGAGTTATTTACAGCTCGTAGCATGAAGGAGCTGCGTCTGCTGAGGTAATTACACAGCTTGCAGCATGAAGGAGCTGCGTCTGCTGAAACAGCTTTGGGAGAGGGGAGGTGGGGAAAGAGGTGTGGATTGTGACCAGTGTTGTGCACATACGACGTCATTCAAAAATGGCACCGTAAATAACGATTGTAAATAACGGCGTTACCGTCACTAAACTCTGACAATTGACGGCGTAATTTACTATTTTCACCGTCAATTGACATAAATTACGCCGTCAGCGTCATTTACCATTGACTCCGTCAAGCGTCAGGTGCACAACACTGATTGTGACCAGTGTAGTGTGGCTAGGTCCGGTCTGCCAGCGACCCACACTCAGAGCAGATCGCTAGCTGGATGCGTGTTTGTGTGTTTATGTGTGTGCGCGCGTGTGTGTGCACGTATACCTTTTGTGAGTACGCCTGGAAAAGGTCGCGGACTTGTGTGTGCTTTTGTTTACCAGAGCAAGTATGTGTGTTTGTGTGCGCATGTGTATATGTGTGTTAAAGTGTGTGAGTACGCAAATGCGTGGTCGTGTGTGTGTGCACTTCATCTAACAACTCAGCAATACAGCACACACCGATCGCTAGCTGAGCTTGACGTTTACAAGTAGTCTGTCGACCCTTTGAGCTTGGCGTTTACAAGTAGTCTGTCGACCCTTTACAAGTAGTCTGTCGACCCTTTGAGCTTGGCGATTACAAGTAGCTTGGCGTTTACACTTTGAGCTTGGCGTTTACAAGTAGTCTGTCGACCCTTTACAAGTAGCCTGTCGAACCTTTGAGCTTGGCGTTTACAAGTAGTCTGTCGACCCTTTACAAGTAGTCTGTCGACCCTTTGAGCTTGGCGTTTACAAGTAACTTGAGCTTGGCGTTTACAAGTAGTCTGTCGACCCTCTACAAGTAGTCTGTCGACCCTTTGAGCTTGGCGTTTACAAGTAACTTGGCATTTACAAGTAGCCTGTCGACCCTTTAAATAGCGTGGCAATGGTAGCAATTTCCCAGAGGTGGTCGACGGAGGCCTCTAAAAGGAGTACTTTTAAAATGTTCCCAGGGTATGGGCCCCGTAGCTTGCAAGCTTCAAATTTAGCACCCAATGGTAGCAATTTCCCCCGGGTAGCAAGGGAGGAATGGCCAAGCCAAGCCAGGTTTTTAGCAGTCACTTGCCTCAACTTGCCTGTGAACGTGAGCCGTTGCTTCCTTTCGGCTATGTTCATTTTCCCACTCCTGCCATTCGCTCATTTCTTCATTTGGTGCTTGCGTGTTGGTAATGCTTATGTTTATTGCTTGGGGATAGCTCAGCTGTGCCCGTACCTCGGTGGCCCAGTACATTTGCACCTTGGTGTCCCAATACATTGCACCTTGGTGGCCCAATACATTTGTGCCTTGCACCTTGGTGGCCCAATACATTTGTGCCTTGCACCTTGGTGGCCCAATACATTTGTGCCTTGCACCTTGGTGGCCCAATACATTTGTGCCTTGCACCTTGGTGGGCCAGTACATTTGCACCTTGGTGGCCCAATACATTTGTGCCTTGCACCTTGGTGGCCCAGTACATTTGTGCCTTGGTGGCCCATTGCATTTGTGCCTTGCACCTTGGTGGCCCAATACATTTGTGCCTTGCACCTTGGTGTCCCAATACATTGCACCTTGCTGGCCCAATACAATTTTACATTGCACCTTGGTGGCCCAATACATTGCACCTTGGTGGCCCAATACATTTGTGCCTTGCACCTTGGTGGCCCAGTACATTTTTGCCTTGCACCTCGGTGGCCCAATACATCTGAGATTGCACATTGGTGGCCCAGTACATTTGTGCCTTGCACCTTGGTGGCCCAGTACATTTGCACCTTTGTTACGTGGATATATGTATCGCACGAAGCACAGAAATGGCATCTGTCGGATTACCCTTTTTAGCAACGTTTCAACCTTGGTGGCCCAATACACTTGCACCTTGGTGGCCCAGTACATTTGTGCCTTGCACCTCGGTGGCCCAATATGTTTGTCGGGTTAGCTTGATACGACAGTCGGCTTGGTTAGTCAGGTCGGCTGTAGGCTATAAGGTATGGCCCATAACTATTGAGCCTTGAAAAAGCAAAAATAGTGAATTTAAGCGTACACGAAGAGGGAAATAAGAGGAGCTTGCAGATGCCAAAACGGCACTGACAAAGAATGGGAATTAAAACGTGCATTAAGAAGAGGCAAACAATCATAGGAGACTCCAAACTGGTAACAATGATCTGACTTTTGCGCCCAAGATCGCATTGATCAGACCTCCACGCCCAGATTTGCATCGGTCAGACCTCCACGCCCAAAATTAGATCAATCAGACCCCCACGCCCAGGCTCACATTGGTCAGACCTCTGCGTCCAAAATCATATTTATCAGACCTCCATGCCCAAAAGCACATCGATCAGACATCCATGCCCAGACTTACATTCATCAGACATCTACGCTATCAACTACACAGGGGCAAAAGGAGGTGCTGCACCTGTACTGCTGCTCAAGAAAGACACACCTGTACTGCATCAAACGCTGCGCGTTCACGCACCCGCATGGCTGGTGAGTGTGTCTCTGTTTGACTGTTCGTAAGTTGAAGTGTGCGCGCAACACAAGCATGGAGGCGCTTGCGTGTGTGTTAGAAATAGCAAGCTTGAGGATGGGATTGATTTTTTGGTGCATTCAATGTTGGGAATATTGTGGTGATTAACCGTTAATTCTTTTCTGGATTCTAAGCCCGCATTCAACCTAAGCCTCCTTTGCGCTTGGGTGTGCATCGAGCATTTGAAGGATTGGCCAGAACCGTATATGTACACCGTATGACCGTATGTTTGGTTATTTCCCTGCCAAAAATACCGTATGTATACACGATAAATATTTATGGATCTGGCCAGTTGTAAGCATATGTGAATGAGTATGATGGCGTGCGTGTTTGTTCGCTCGCCTTATAAAATGCACTCAAATCCCACTTTTGCACCAAGGCTGTGCCAAAACGTGTGCCCAGTCGCTACGCTTCCACCCTCTCTCTGCTTCTGATTGTTTGCACGAGTGTGCATAGGTGATGGCACGTTCACACACGTTGTCTTGTGTTTGTACACTGCTGCTTGTGCACAAGCCAGACTCATATGCACTGAAATCCCACTGTTTAACATTGCCTGGTGTCCATGCCTCCACCCCCTCTCTGCTTCTGTGTGTGTGTGTTGTGTGCGTGTGTGTGTGCGTGTGTGTGTGTGTGTGTGTGTGTGTGTGTGTGTGTGTGTGTTGTGTGCGTGTGTGCGTGTGCGTGTGTGTGTGTGTGCGTGTGTGTGTGTGCCTGCGCGCAGGTGGTGGAGCATTACCGTTTGGCATTTCTGCAGCCCAATGTGTGGGATGAAGACACCCGACGGTGAGGGTGGTGTCTCACAGGGCCATGCAAGTGTTGGAAGATTAGTAGCAACAATTACACAGATCCACATGCAAATATACACACACACTTTGTTTGGATAGTGATTTCACGGACTGTGCATCAGTGATTGTCTGTAGCATCTTTTATGCACACACAGGTGCACCCTCACACACCCTCACACACGCACACACACACACACACACGCGCATACACACACACACATACACACACATACACACACAGGGCACGGCTTCCCGGTGAGGATGCAGTAGATGAAGACGTGATGATGGTTGATGCCTGTGCGCACGTGACTGCTGCTATTGGGGAGGCTTTACACACACTCAGGGCCGAGCCAGGTTATGAGGTCAGTCTTATGTAATCGTGATATTTGTAAGTGTGTAGCTTCTTGTGTGTGCACATCACTGCTGCTATTGGGGAGGCTTTGCACATGATCAGAGCAGAGCCATATTATGAGGTCACTATTTAAAATCGCGGTGTAGTTGTGTGTGTGTGTGCATGCGTACGTGTGTGCGTGTATGCATGTGTGTGTGGTTAACCTTGTGCGCGCAATTACTTTAGCTCCCAAGAGAATGCTGGTTGCAGCACACACGCACGCACACACACACACACACACACACACACACACACACGCACACACGGCAAAACCAGGGTGCTGGTTTAGTTCATCATAGCACACAGTTGTGAAATGCGTGGCATGACACGCACACACCTTAAATAAGCATATAGCATGTAACTAGGGTTGGCCAGAACCGTGTATATGCACCGTACATGACTGTATATTTTTGTTGATTGTCCTGCCAAAAATACTGTATATGCACCATATATATACAAAGTATATATATATATACAGTATTTTATATGCACCATATATGTATACACAGTATTTTTGGCAGGACAAAAATACTGTTGGCAGGACAAAATCATATACTGTTGGCAGGACAAAATCATATATAATATACACAGGACAAAAATACTGTTGGCAGGACAAAACCACACATATATATATATAGGTATATATATAATATATATATATAGACAGGACAAAAATACTGTTGGCAGGACAAAACCACACACATATATATATAGGTTTGACCAACTCAGGCGAGGTGTTGTGTGCTGATTCAAGTGGCGTGCTGGCAAGTTGTCAGGTGTAACGGCCACTTATTTCCATTTCCTCCTCCTCATGCTTTGCACACACATAAGTGCAGGTTGCCCTGTCTTCTGTGTGCCTTAAACGACCCAGCACGCCATGCAGCACGTCAGCACGTCATGCACACTAGGAAACGTACAAGTACATTAACTTCGAATCGTTCTGCATTATATTCGTGAGCTCCCCCCCTTTTTGTGCACGCACCTGTAGAATTTTCTGTCTACCGTGAACTTCAACAACACTCACTGCAGTCATTGGTTTGTATGATCCCTCATTAGCTCTCCCTTGTTAGCTTGTTAGCCATGATCTTCAACTCAAAAGACCAGCAAACCCAGCACACAACACGTGTGCTCAACATACGTGCACAAATGCTGGAATCTCTGTGTGGCACACACCCAGTACACAACGTGTGTGCTTAACATACGTGCACTAATGCTGCAATCTCTGTATGGCACACAGGCTTCCCTGTTTGCCATGGATTTTAAGCTAAAAAAAAACAGCACACCCAGCACACAACGTGTGTGTACTAAACAAACGTGCACTATTGCTGGAATCACTGTATGGCACACAGGCTCCCTGTTTGCCATGGACCTCAAGCTAAAAAAAACAGCACACCCAGCACATATGTGTGTGTGCTCAACAAACGTGCACTAATGCTGGAAACACTGTATGGCACACACCCAGCACACAACGCGTGTGCTCAACAAACGTGCACTATTGCTGGAATCACTGTATGGCACACAGGCTCCCTGGTTGCCATGGAACTCGCCCCAGATCACTAGCACGTGCAGCACATATAACACACATGCTCAATCCAACTACCGCACTCTGATCTCTGTACTGCAAAACATTCACAGGCGTCCCTGTTTTCGCCACAAACCTAGATCCGGAAAACCAGCTTGCATAACACATATAACACACATGCTCAATACAACTACCGCACACTGATCTCTGTACTGCAAAACATTCACAGGCGTCCCTGTTTCGCCACAAACCTAGATCCGGGAGACCAGCTCACGTAACACATATAACACACATGCTCAATACAGCTACCACACACTGATCTCTGTACTGCAAAACATTCACAGGCGTCCCTGTTTCGCCACAAACCTAGATCCGGGAGACCAGCTCACGTAACACATATAACACACATGCTCAACACAGCTACCACACACTGATCTCTGTACTGCAAAACATTCACAGGCGTCCCTGTTTTCGCCACAAACCTAGATCTGGAAGACCAGCTTACGTAACACACATCGCACGTGCAGCACATAGCACATGCATGCCCAATGCAGCTACCGCACACTGATGTCTGTACTGCAAAACAGGCGTCCCTGTCTGCCATGGACCTCGACCTGGAGGACCAGCACGCACAGCATTTGCCTGACATTATGGACTACGCCATGGATGCTGACTTAGGCGCTGCTGCTGCCGCACAAAGGGTGCTGCACCTGCACCTGGTGCTGGACACCAGCGTGCTGTGCAATCCACAGGGCCTGGTAGGTCATCAGCTAGTTTAGGGGTGTGTGTGTTGCGTAAAACGTGTGTGAGAGTGCTGCTTGTGTTGGTGTGTGCGTGTGTGTGTATGTGTGTGTGTCGCATAACATGTGAGAAATATGCACCTGCACCTGGTGCTGGACACCAACGTGCTTTATGATTCACAGGGCCCGGAGGTCATGCTTGTGTTGGTGTGTGTGTGCGTGTGTGTGTGTGTGTGTGTGTGTGTGTGTGTGTGTGTGTGTGCGTGAGTGCGTGAGTGGGTGAGTGAGTGCGTGAGTGCGTGAGTGAGTGAGTGCGTGCGTGCGTGCGTGCGTGCGTGCGTGCGTGCGTGCGTGCGTGGGTGCGTGCGTGCGTGCGTGCGTGCGTGCGTGCGTGCGTGCGTGCGTGCGTGTGTGTGTGTGTGTGTGTGTGTGTGTGTGTGCTGCGTAAAACATGTGTGTGAGTGCTGCACCTGCACTGGTGCTGGACACCAGCGTGCTGTGCAATCCACAGGGCCTGGTGAGTTATGCTGGTGTAAAAAGGTGTTGAGGAAGAAATGGCCTGTTAGGTCTTGCTGGTTTAGGGGGGTGTATGTTACAAAATACATGTGTGAGAGTATGTTGCAAATTACATGTTGCAAATGCATGTGTGAGAGTGCTGCATCTGCACTTGGTGCTGGACTCCAACGTGCTTTATGATTCGCAGAGCTTAGGATGTGTTGGTGCCTACGTCTGTTTGGTGCTA
>Ga0307963_1003725_pt1 | contig 12169 bp, 10 predicted proteins | sample OrgLakmetagen594_FD_201829 | JGI IMG/M metagenome (GOLD analysis project Ga0307963, IMG submission 201829) | Saline water microbial communities from Organic Lake, Antarctica - #594 | ecosystem: Environmental > Aquatic > Non-marine Saline and Alkaline > Saline | place: Antarctica: Organic Lake...
CATTGCACACCTGCCATGACGCCATTCATTGAACACCTGCCAAGACGCCATTAATTGCACACCTGCCAAGACGCCATTCAATGCACACCTGCCAAGACGCCATGCATTGCACACCTGCCAAGACATCTTTTTTCCCATCAATCATGACGCTATTCATTGCAAACACGCCATGTCATCATGCATTGCACACCTGCCATGACGCCTTTGCTTGTCCCTCGGCCTTTTGCTGTCCCCCCTTCGATGGGGTTCTACTGCCACTGGCTTTGGTACTGCTGGTGTTCATGTCGGTGGTGGTGGATGTTGCAGTGGTAGGTAAGCTGAGGCCTGACGGTGACCAGATCTTGATGGTGTCATCGTAGCTTGTGGAGACCACACGCTGCAGTGCACATGTGAGTGCGATGTATTCACTGCAGGTAATTCACTGCAGGTAATTCACTGCATGTGATCCACTGCATGTAATTCACTGCATGTAAATCACTGCCTGAAAATCACTGCATGTAAGTTACTGCATGTGAATCACTGCATGTTAATTGTTGTGAATCACTGCATGCACACCACTGCATTTAATAAACTGTATTATAATCACTGCACGTAAGTTACTGCATGTAAATCACTGCATGCTAATTATTGTATGTGAATCACTGCATGCACACCACTGCATTTAATTAACTGCATTAGAATCACCGCACGTAAGTTGCTGCATGTAAATCACTGCATGTTAATTATTGTATGTGAATCACTGCATGCACACCACTGCATGCAATCAACTGCTTAGAATCACTGCACGTGAGTTACTGCATGTTAATCACTGCATATTAATTATTGTATGTGAATTACTGCATGCACACCACTGCAATATAATCACTGCATGTAAACCACTGCATGTAAACCACTGCATGTACATTACTGCATGTGATTCATCCTCAACCACACACTGCAGTGCAAAGGCATGCGTGTGCGTGTGTGTCGTAACGCATTGTGTTAAACTTTAGACACATACTGCAGAGCAAATGGCCACACACTGCAGTGCAAAGGCATGCGTGTGCGTGTGTGTCGTAACACATTGTGATAAACTTTAGCCTTTAGCCACATACTTAGGGTTGGCCAGGACCATATATATACGGTGTATATACGGTATTTTTGGCAGGGAAGTCACCAAATATACGATCATATACGCTGCATATATACAGTTCTGGCCAACCCTACACATACTGCAGAGCAAAGGCTCACTGCGTGCCTATTCCCTCCAGGAGCCTTGCAAATTTAACATCACAGTGGCGGACGCGAGGGGCTCGGTGGTGGCTAAGACCAGATCGAGACAGTAACAACTTCATCGAATTCGGAAAGGGCACTTATAGACACAGTCAAAGCGGCATCATACAGCACACTTTGATTGAGTACAGCCATGCTGAAACTGGGCATCATTGGGTCATGGGTAGGGTTGGCCAGAACCATATACGGTTTATATACGTTATTTTTGGCAGGGAAATTACCAAGTAAACGGTCAAATACGGTGTATACATACGGTTCTGGCCAACCCTAGTCGTGGGTGTGTCAGAGGGAGTGCGCTTCCTCCAGGTACAGTCAGTACGGCATCATGCAGCTTACATCAATTCAGCAGACATCACAGCACTCATGGTACGGCACCATGCAGCTTACATCAATACAGCAGACACCATCACGGCACTCTTGGTACGGCACCATGCAGCTTAAATCAGTTCAGCATACACCATCACGGCACTCACAGTACGGCATCATGCAGTCATGCAGCAATACTCAGGAATAGGGTTGGCCAGCACCGTATATATAGACTGTATATGCCCGTGCATTTGGTGACTCCTCTGCCAAAAATACCCTACAACCACCATGTATATAAGGTTTTGACCAAACCTACGCAGGAAATTTACTGTTCACTTACATCCAAAAAGAAGTGAGGACAACCGCACTGGTTCCAAAAAATGCAACCACACCCCTCTTTCATTAATTCAGCAACCACCCCATTTGGATCCACAGTACCGTGGGGAGGTGCGTTGCATGTCACACACAAATACCACACAGACTGAGTGCATGCACTAAGGCTGTGCATGCCCTTCTAGTGCACACCCACCACCCTCGTAGATTCACACCACCCATTCATGAGAAGCTCACGTAGATTTACACAGTGCAAAGCATCGTACATATGTGTGCATACGTACCTTACACGACGAGGTCACCAGCTTATGTACATTTACACCCCCCACGTAGATTTGCACCACCCATTCATAAGAAGCTTACGTAGATTTACACCCCCCCACGTAGATCCACACCACCCAATCATAAGAAGCTTACGTACATTTACACCCCCCACGTAGATCTGCACCACCCACTCATGAGAAGCTTACGTAGATTAACACCCCCCACACAGATCCACGCCACCCATGTAGACCGTCATCATGAGCTCAGTGCACAACGTGGCAGAAGTAAATCACATCTTCTTGTAAAAATCACATTGTATCTAAAGAAAATCACATCGTAGCAGAAGTAAATCACATCTTCTTGTAAAAATCATATTGTATCTAAAGAAAATCACATCGTAGCAGAAGTAAATCGCAACGTACTGTATAAAATCACATCATAGCAGAACTACATCATTCTATGAGCCCGGTGCACAACGTAGCAGAAATAAAAGACAAAATAACTAGCCAATCATACACACACACTTCAAGCAGCCTTTGGAATGATTCAAACCACACACATCGTTGTTTGTCAGAAGCTAGTGTGCAGCGTGTGGCAGTGTGGCAGTGTGCAGCGTGTGGCAGTGCGCAGCGTGTGGCAGTGTGCAGCGTGGCAGTGTGCAGTGTGCAGCGTGTGGCAGTGTGCAGCGTGTGGCAGTGTGGCAGTGTGCAGCGTGTGGCAGTGTGCAGCGTGTGGCAGTGTGCAGTGTGCAGCGTGGCATCCTGCCCGTGGAGAGAGGTACCCGTGACATCAAGTACAAACACACTCTCTCCATGGTGTCCGCACGCCCCGCAAGCTGCACACCTACAACCCATCATGGCTCAGCCAGTGTACGGCGTGGCAGCGTCCATGGATCTACTATTTTAAGGCACCAACAATCTGTACATTATGTGCGCGCCACTCAAACACTTACATCCCATCATGGGCTCAGCCAGTGTATGGCATGGAAGCGTCCATGGATCTACTATTTCAAGACACCAACAATCTGTACATTATGTGCGCCACTCAAACACTTACAACCCATCATGGGCTCAGCCAGTGTATGGCGTGGCAGCGTCCATGGAACTACAATTTCAAGACACCAACAATCTGTACATTATGTGCGCCACTCAAACACTTACAACCCATCATGGGCTCAGCCAGTGTACGGCGTGGAGACATCCATGGAACTACTATTTCAAGACACCAACAATCTGCACATTATGTGCGCCACTCAAACACTTACGACCCATCATGGGCTCAGCCAGTGTACGGCGTGGCAGCATCCGCGCGCGTCAAATAAAAAACATGGAACTACTATCTCAAAATATTGATACTTAATACAGTCTGCACGCCGATCAAACTGCACACCTTTGATCCATCAGGGGCCCAGTGAGCGGCGTGGCAGCTCTGGCGGTGGCCCTCTAAGGAGCACACAGGCTTTGCATACCCACCACTGGAAGCTGCAAGCTTGCGTACGTCCCAGATCTGGGATGGCAAGGGTTTCAGTAAACACACGTTATTAATTATGAGCCCATGCAGGCTTGACATGGATTATGAGCTCGTGCAGGCTTGACCATGGTTTGGCGGCAGAGGGTTGCACGTGCTATGCCTGAAAATGAAATCCTGAAAATGAAATCAATTTGTTGAAAAAAAGGTTGCATGTTAAATTGCAATCAAGCTCAGCACGCCATCAGCTTCGACCCCAAGCCTTCACACTTTCTACCAAATTCGACATGGACTGGAGAGTTACTATGTGAGTCTGCTTCCATTGGCACTTGAAGCAAAATCTGGAATGTGTACATTTGAGCATGTAAATATGTTTCAGCAGATGCTTGGCATACAAACTCTGCACTGCCTGGCTGCTACTTTGAACGTGCTGACACACAGGAAGCTCGGTTAGGAATTCTTAGTGTGTGTGTGTGTGTGTGTGTGTGTGTGTGCGTGCGTGTGTGTGTGTGTGTGTGTGTGTGTGTGTGTGTGTGTGTGTGTGTGTGTGTGTGTGTGTGCGTGCGTGTGTTTGTGTGTGTCAGAGAGAGAGAGAGAGAGAGAGAGAGAGAGAGAGAGAGAGAGAGAGAGAGAGAGAGTTCATATCCCAACACAGAAAGGAGCATGTTGTCAAACTGTGGCCTAACGTGCCTCTCTCTGAAAATGATAGGAGAAAGAGCTTTGAATATGCTCTTTGCGCCTGCAGGCAACAGTCAGCAAGTAACTGTCAGTCCATTTATCCCAGACTCATTTCTAGAGGGAGTTGAAACAAGAAGAAATCTTCATTCCAGGGTCGTTTCTAGATAGAGTTGGAACAACAAAAAGTCTGCACTCCAATGCTGTGACTCATCTGCACAAATCGCACCTGTGACTAATCTGCACAAAGCGCACCACCAGTATACTGAGTACTGATAGACAGTGGTGAAAAGTGCTTGCAAATGGCCACACCCTGCCACTGTCCACTGTCCACCAGTGCTTGCCAATGGTTTCACCCTGCCAGTGGTGACCAGTGCTTGCTAATGGTTACACCATGCCAGTGGTTCCTAGTGCTTGCTGATGGTTACACCCTGCCAGTGGTGACCAGTGCATGCCAACGGTTACACCCTGCCAATGGTTCCTAGTGCTTGCCAACGATTACACCCTGCCAGTGGTTCCTAGTGCTTGCTAATGATTTCACCCTGCTGATGATTACCAGTGCTCGTCATTACACCCTGCCCATGACTACCAGTGCTTGTCATTGCATCTTGCCAATGATTACTGGTGCTTGCGTTCACCGAATGCCACCCCAACGGTTCACAGTCAACGTTTACGTGGTCACGGCTGCATCGCGCATAATACCTTGACACTGGCATCAGTGCTCGTCATTACACCCTGCCCATGACTACCAGTGCTTGTCAATACATCTTGCCAACGATTACCGGTGCTTGCGGTCATGCTTCATGTAATGCTTAGTTTCATAGTAATGAAACTTTGCTTTTGCATCCAAGCCAGATGACTTGACGAGATGAGTTGAATAAGCATTGGTTATAGAGGTGCCAAAATGCAGAAAATAGCCGATGGTAGGTCTGTACAAAGAGTTGTAGCACAACCCCCGTTGCTAGGCAAGAGCCTAAGCAAATTAAATGACAGCCGACAACGGTACCAGGCATATGACAAGCTTCTATAATGAAACGTAGCTTTCGCATTCAAGCCTGGTCACGCGTAATACCTTGACACTAGCATCACGCGTACCTTGACACTGGAATCAGTGCTTGCGCTCAACAGCAGCGGCACCCCTGAGGGCTCTGTCTGCAGCGAATTGATCTTCCTGCAGAAAATATCATAGAAGCACAGTGGTAGTTAGAGCTGGTGTGGACTGAGGGCTCCGTCTGCATGAAATTGATCTTATTGCAAGAAAGATTATGAAGGGAAAATCACACCTGGGCAGTGACAGAATGGATTGAGGTAACAGAAATGCGGTCGGACAGCAAAGTATATGCTCAAATTACCTGGAACTAGATCTCAGTATATACTCAGGTTATCAAACCAGTATATACTCAGGTGATAAAATCATTATATGCTCAGGTTATCAAATCAGTATATACTCAGGTTATCAAATCATTATATGCTCAGGTTATCAAATCATCTCAGTATATACTCAGGTTGTCAAATCAGTATATACTCAGGTTATCAAATCAGTATGTGCTCAGGTTACTTGGAAGGCTCGAACCTGAAACCCCAAAGAGTAGGGTTGGCCAGAGCCGTGTGTATACACCGTATATGACCGTATATTTGGTGATTCCCCCGCCAAAAACTCCGTATATACGCCGTACATATATATATATTCTGGCCAACCCTATACCAAAGAGCCTAGCCTGACCGTCGACCACTGGGCTTTCAGAGCAACAAACCCTTGACACGTAAGATTGCCCTGGTTGAATTCAGGGTGTACAGAAAACCACACTGCACTAAATTGAGGGTAATGCTGTAGGGGGGTTTTGGTCTACTTATTTTGTGCAATGCATTCACTCTTTGAGCACAGGTGACCAAGCCCCAGATGCATTTTGTTGCAAGCATGGTGATCCTGTCGACAGCACATGCATAGGGTTGGCCAGAACCGTATATATAGCACCGTATATGGCCGTATATTTGATGATCTCCCTGCCAAATATCCCGTATATACACCGTATATATATATATATATATGGTTCTGGCCAACCCTACACTTGCAGCGACACTTGCCTGCTCCGCACAAAAAATGTGCACGCAGTCGACGTGCACGATTGTGTATAGGTGCGCAGTGCAAACGCAGGGAACGGCCTCATGCAACATAACCTGTTTGCGCTATCGCTACTTGGAGGTCACTGATTGCAGTCACTGATAGCAGTCACTGATAGCGTCACTGATAGCAGTCACTGATAGCAGTCACTGATAGCAGTCACTGATTGCAGTCACTGATAGCATCACTGATTGCAGTCACTGATAGCAGTCACTGATAGCAGTCACTGATAGCGTCACTGATAGCAGTCACTGATAGCGTCACTGATAGCGTCACTGATTGCAGTCACTGATAGCAGTCACTGATAGCGTCACTGATTGAAGTTACTGATAGCGTCACTGATTGCAGTCAGTGATAGCAGCCACTGATAGCGTCCACACCTGTTATGTAGCTCAACAGGTTTGCTGGAGACCACCTTTCCTGCTCGGCAATCCACTACCTGTGAACACGAATACGAGAGGCGTGGAAAAAAAGAGAAAGACAAAGCAGGCAGTAGAATCCACATGCCAGGAAGGCATCACACTGCCTGCATGGTATATTGCACTGACTGTAAGCACGAAATTGAGAGGCACACACCAAAGGCAATCAACACAAAGGAGCAGGTTCCCAGCATTGCATTCCACCAACTGTGAACACGACATGAAAAGCATAGGATGTGAGAGGACAGCCTCCACACCTGCATGGCAGTTTACCATCTGTCAACATGAAAGTGTACACACATATTGAAGGTGAAAGTGTACACATATGTCATATAATGAGGATATGAGAGGACAGCCTCCACACCTGCATGGCAGTTTACCATCTGTCAACATGAAAGTGTACACACGTACTTAGGGTTGGCCAGAACCATACATATACGGTTTATATACAGTATCTTTTACAGGAGAAATCACCAAATATACGGTCATATACGGTGTATATATACGGTTCTGGCCAACCCTACACATATTGAAGGTGAAAGTGTACACAAATATCATATATTGAAGTTGTGAGCTGCTGGAACGGAAGCATTCCAATATCTGTCAACTGTATGAAAGTATGAAGCACACGAAAACATGAAGCACTTTCCTTAAACAAGGTACAGCCGGAAAGAAAACACATAGGGTTGGCCAGAACCGTATATATACACCGTATATGACCATGTATTCGGTGATTTCCCTGCCAAAAATACCGTATATACACCGTATATGTATGGTTATGGCCAACCCTTAAAACACATTACCTGCATGCAAAACCCTGCTGTTGGTGAACAGGGAAAGCAAAAGACATGAAACTGGGATGACATTTTAAAATTGAAGTACCTTGTCTGCATGGCCTGATGTGGAAAAATGCAGATCCATTGACACGACGTACACTTGAAAACTTATACACACAAGCCATCATACCAAAGCCCCATCCCTGTCACAAATTGAATGGTTAAAAGCATCAAAAAGCATTGCTTAGAAGCCTAATCCCACACCAACACACTCACCAGCAGGTCCCCGTCTTTGTCACCCACATACGCCACAGAGCAGCAGCCACTGCTGCTTTGGCTACTGCCGTCCGTCAGGACGTCCATTGCAGTGATCTCCTGAAAACACAAATGATACGCACCCCTTTATTATTGCAGTGATCTCTCGTAAACACACATGATACACACCCCTTTATTACTGCAGTGATCTCCTGTAAACACAAATGATACGCACCCCTTTATTTAATGCTGGAAACATTCACATACGTGTCTGATCTAAACATGTGGCCATATGCGGTCTGTACATGTGGCCTATGTATTATATTTACATACGTATCTGATCTGAACATATGGCCAAATATTTCTCTGTACGTGTGGCCAATGTGGTATATTGACATATGTGTCTGATCTGTACATCTGGCCATATGTGATCTGCACACGTTGCCTATGTGGTATAATCACATATGTGTCTGATCTGTATATGTGGTCATGATTTAGTGATCTGTATATATGGCCATAGCATTGGCCTCCTGCCAGCATTAAAATCACGCGCATCTCCCTTGAGGGCCAAGAATGCGGTAGCACGGCACGGTGTCATCGCCAGCAAAATGCTGTAGCACCGCACGGTGTCATTGCCAGCAAATTTTGCGCACGTGTCAAATCTTTCAAACTGCACACCTCTTTGTGAAATGATACAAAGCTATCTCCACCATAGAGTTTGCTCAAACTTACGTGGTCCTCAGGTAAATTGCCGGTCAGGTCTATAAAGCAGGCAGATGTCTCCTGTGAGTGGACACGTGCATAGTGTGTACGTGTGCGGCGGAGTGTACTTTGTGCAAGGCGTAATGTGCACGGTGTGTGCGATGCAAATAGTGTGCTGTGGTACGCGAGTATGGTTTGTCTGTGAGGTGTGCGCATGGGTGCACTCCTGTACGTTTGTGATCTGAGATGTAGGCAAGTTTCCAGCTGCCAGCTGCGTAGCGACCAATATTTTCACTTCATGTTACGTCACTAGTTAACAATTTTTAGCAATTGAAGACAATGGTGAGCGATTGAAAATTGAATGCAGAATGTAATGAGCTCACGTGCCAAACATAAGTGTTTGTGCAAGCAAGGCAAAAGTTCCAAGCTCAAACACCAAAGATTAAACGCAGACCCCTCAGAAAGTGTCAGCCGCTTGATCTTAATTTCTCGAGCCCCTCCCTTTCTTCCTTCTCACCAAGATCTTGCTCGACCGCACACATTGGCACACACACCTGATTGATGTCCAAGAGGCGTATAGAGCCGTCATATGAGCTGGAAATCACGTTGTTTGGCCCCGCCCAGCGCAAGCTGCTAATGTACTCCTTATGCACGCCCGGGAAGGTGATGACACCTACAGGGAGCAAATGCACGAAGCAGTGTTTGTTGAGGTGCCCTGAGGCGTGGAGACGCATGAAGAAGACGGTGCTGATGTACTCCTTGTGCATTCCTGGGAAGGTGATGACACCTACAGGGAGCAAATGCAAGAGGAAGTGTTTGTTGAGGTGCCCTGAGGCGTGGAGACACATAAAGCAGACGGTGCTGATGAACTCCCTGTGCATTCCTGGGAAGGTGATGACATGTACAGGGAGGAAATGCACGATGAAGTGTTTGTTAAGATTCCCTAAAGCGTGGGGAAGCATGAAGCATGAAGCATGAAGCATGAAGCCGTTGTAAAATTGGTGTATACGTGCAAGATAGTGCGTCAATGGCATGTGAGCGTGTGTGAGAGGGCGTGTAACATGAACGTACGTGAGAGGGCGTGAAACATGAACGTACGTGAGAGGGCGTGTAATATGAACGTACGTGAGAGGGCGTGACACGAGTGTACGTGAGAGGGTGTGTAACATGAACGTACGTGAGAGGGCGTGTGATGCGGGCGTACGTGAGAGGGCATGTGATGCGGGCGTACGTGAAAGGGTGTGTGATGCGGGTGAACGTGAGAGGGTGTGTGATGCGGGCGTACGTGAAAGGGTGTGACACGAGTGTACGTGAGAGCCGTGTGAGTGTGTGTCACAACTAAAATACATCTTTTGTGTGAAAGGGCGTGTGAGTGTGTATCACGCCTGAAATGCATCTCATGTGTGATAGGCCGTGTGAGTGTGTGTCACGCCTGAAATGCATCTCATGTGTGATAGGCCGTGTGAGTGTGTGTCACGCCTAAAATGCATCTCATGTGCACAACCAGGAGCAGGCACAATAACGATTTGTGAGTGTAAATATGATGGTACAAGAAGCATTAATGCTGATGTAATTCTGGGGGTGCACGCATCCCGGAAAGGTGAAGTTTTCGGATCTTCCATTGTTTGATGAACACACAGTGATGTCCGATAGGCACAGAATACTTGATACATCATTGTATTGTTTCCATGACACACAAGACAATGATGCTTTGCTGCTACGATGAATTAACAGGCTCGTTCTTCTTGTAGCAAGGAAAAAGCAAGAACAGCCAAAATTATAGCAAGCCGTATTTAAGGCAGCAGGCACGCACCATCAAACTTGTCGTCAGCTCCTTCAAGCTTTGTGTACTCCACCTGCGCAGCATATATTTGGCACTTTGAATTGTTAAATAAACGTCGAGAATTTGATTGTATCACAGCAATGGGTTTGTATATTTGGCACTTTAAATTGTTAAAAGCACGTCGAGAATTTGATGGTATCACAGCAATGGGTTTGTATATTTGGCACTTTAGACTGTTAAAAGCACGTCAAGAATATGATGGTATCTCAGCAATGGGTTTGTATATTTGGCACTTTAAATTGTTATTAACACGTCGAGAATTTGATTGCATCACAGCAATGGGTTTGTATATTTGGCACTTTAAATTGTTAAAAGCACGTCGAGAATTTGATGGTGTCACAGCAATGGGTTTGTATATTTGGCACTTTAAATTGTTATAAACACGTCGAGAATTTGATTGTGTTACAGCAATGGGTTTGTATATTTGGCACTTTAAATTGTTATAAACACGTCGAGAATTTGATTGTGTTACAGCAATGGATGTGAGAATTGTGCATGATCATGGTTGTGCAATGACAGAATAACAGTACAAACCATCAACATGTTGGCTTTGCATAGCCTTGTGCAATTAACAGCAAAGGACATGTAACTCGTATAAATACAGCAACAAGTGTGCAAGGTGCGCAAAAGGGGGTAAAGAATGTGAGAGATGTGCACTGTTGCCCCTGTCCTTTCTGTGGGGAAACTACCCAAAAGGAGGAAAAAGCAGATTACAGGTCACACCTACAACAACACTGTCATTATGTTTGGTCGTGTTCCTTGTTTGGTCGTGTTTCTTGTTTGAGAAAAGACTGGATATACTTTATGAAAGAATGAAAAAATGTCTCAGGAAGGCTGCTGCTGGCAATCAACTTTTGCAGCGCAACTAGAAGGGCTGCACTATTGCAAATGCAATGACTACCAAATGCAACGACTACTAAGTTGCAAGTGCAATGCTCAAGATGTGCTTGTTCATCGATATCCATCAACAAAAAACTCGAGATGTGTAACTGTTGGCTTCACCTCCAACAACCTGCACTTATAAAATAAATAGGGTTGGCCAGAACCGTATAAATACGTATATATACACCATATATTTGGTGATTTCCCTGCCAAAAATACCGTATGTACACCGCATATATATGGTTCTGGCCAACCTTAAAATAAAAGAAACCTACCACCGTTTCTGAAGCCGCCTTGGTCAGCTTGCACCACACACTTTGCCAGCTTGCACCACACACTTTATCAGCTTTCACCACACACTTTACCAGGACCCTCACAACCCAGCAAACCTCAGCCTGCCTGACGCGTGTTGCGTCTTACACTCGCACAACTCACATCCCATAGCGAGATGTTGCCCTCCTTGTCTCCAGCCGCAAGCATGAGTTGGTCTCCAGAAGGGCGGAACTCCATATAGGTGGTGCCATTACGCGTGACCTGCGTGTGTGTGTGTGTGTGTGAAATTACAATGGCTGCATATGTTATTAAATAGAAAAGTTAGGGTGACTTGAGTGTATACAAGTCTGCATAAGGAGGGTGACTTGTGTGTATTCAAGTCTGCTTAAGGAGGGTGACTTGTGTGTATACAAGTCTGCTATCGTGCATGACCTGTTCAAGCGTGCAGATTGGGTTGTTGGCTATTAACAGCTTTTCTTCTATTGGGTGCCAGTGGGCATGACTTGTGCGGAATTAACTCAAGCTGTCTCTCTGCTTGCCATGTTGCAAAGGAGGAGGAGGAGGAGGAGGAGGAGGAGGA
>Ga0307963_1003736_pt1 | contig 12153 bp, 13 predicted proteins | sample OrgLakmetagen594_FD_201829 | JGI IMG/M metagenome (GOLD analysis project Ga0307963, IMG submission 201829) | Saline water microbial communities from Organic Lake, Antarctica - #594 | ecosystem: Environmental > Aquatic > Non-marine Saline and Alkaline > Saline | place: Antarctica: Organic Lake...
GGAGAGGGAGGGAGAGGGAGGGAGGGAGGGAGGGAGGGAGGGAGAGGGAGAGAGAGAGAGAGAGAGAGAGAGAGAGAGAGAGAGAGAGCAAGAAAAGGAGATGAGAATCAAAATTGCCATGGGGACGAACGTTTCTAGCACACGATTAGTCGGACACAATTATTTGTAAGCACAATTATTTGTAAGCGGTCTGTCTGTAAGCGGTCTTTCTGTAAGCGGCCGCTGTAAGCGGAGGTGATAGGGAAAATCCCTTACCCAGGATCATAAAGGCCCTTCCCCATGACCACCACACAGGCTCCAGGGTGAGCTCCGATGATGGCCTCAAGGCGGCGGACGTGCTGCGCCTGCATTGAACACTCTAGACTCACTTCTGGTCTCGTAGCCGTCCAGATCAATTGCAGCACAAGTGGTCACAATGTTTTGTTTCCAGGTTGTGCGGTCCTCAAGGGACACAGGGGGAGGGGTCGTGCGTCCCTTGAGGACCGCACAACATAGATTGTGGTCATTTGACTGCAAGGATGGAGCAAAAAGGGAGCCTGTGTGAAGGGAGCAAGTTAAACAACGCATCGTGCACTGCAATTCACGATGCTGTGCACTACGATTCACGATGCGTGCACCAATAAAGGCAACTTATGAGCTTCTTGTGTGCGCTTCACTGCCTCCCTCGTGTACGACTGTGCACGTCCTAACAATGGGGAAGGGAAGAGGGTGCATGCATCGTGATTCACGCGGACTGCCGATGATGACGAATAGATCTACTTCCCTGAGCCCCGGGCTCACTTCCAGTTTCCCTGAGCCCCGGGCTCACTTCCAGTGGCGTCCAATGTCAACAGGCTCACCTTGCAGTAGTGTGGTGTGTTAGACGACTCCAGACAGAGCAGACTTGTAGTAGGGGAGCAGGAGAGCTGTGGAACTCCCAACGTCGATGTGCTGTGGCGCAAAAAAAAGGAATCACTGGCACAAAATCGAAGAACTTATGTGATTCGATTATCTTGGAACTCTTGGACTGAACGAAGAATTTTCCTGACGAGATCTCTCACACAAATTATGACAGAATATATGAAGAATATATTTTCTAATTAATTATTTAGTTATGCCAGCTTGCGCCGCTACAAAACTCTTAAATAGTAAATTGATAAATCAGATCGTTTAAACTTCATAAACATGATGCCGGTGAGGAGTGACAGGTTTTTTAAGGCCCTGCAGGTGCCCCGTATCATGCTGTCAGATGAGTCCAATCGGTTTACGTTTGTCAAGATTAAAATGAATTGGGGCGGCCCCATTTGTGTGTAACAGCTTTGAGAACGTTTGTAAAGGAACTTACACCCACAGAGTGTAGCATTCAGGTTCGCTTCTACTACTGTTTACAAAGCACTCTGCCTTTTGAAGGCAACGATTGAAAAACTCATTTCTATGTACAGACATGCACTTCCAGTACAAATCGAAACCGCTCAAATATCATCAATCATAATAATCTTATTAAATGGGTATTCGAGAATCGATTACAAAACAATAAGAGTTTGCTGTCAGGGCATTTACTGGTAATCTAGCAAACACACGCACAATTAAAACAATTTAATCGTGGAGACAATTGAGGAACGCACTCGAAGCAGGGGCAAAGAGACCTGTAAATTTAAGCGTGCAAAGGTTAGCCTGTGCAGCGTGTGTCGAGGCGTGCTGCGTGGGTCAGGAGGCACACAGCTCATGTCCCTGAATGAGTAACGCACCACTGTCTGCTACAGCAAGGGAGGACCTTTTGGCAATCCATCAACAACAGCATGGACAAATAGCTGAGCAAGGCTTCCTACTGCGCAGTAACCTTTTCCAGGACCGCCCAAAACTGCAGAATCCACTGTTTAATTGCTGCATGAGGGGAGATCGCCTTGTGCTTGTACTTTCTAGACCTCCATATTAATCCAAGGCTGCATGTGTAAAAATGGTTGCCTTTGTCTGAGATACCATTTTGGATATTACAAGAGTACCCATAACGATACAGTGTGTTATCATTGCCAGGAGAATGTCATAGCTAGTCGCCCGTAATCTCATGCACCTTGTGCTTCTCCTTGCACTTGATTGTAGGGTTTGGAGGTTGGAGAGACCAATCGTGCCTCTGTCCAAGCTGTGATATCTGCAATCTACTAGTTAAAGTATAGTTTGCAGTTGTTCAGTTGAGGATCTTATAAGCACGAGCTGTCTTTTAAATTTCTATAATACTTTTTCCACACCCTAGAAAGACATGTCACATGCTGCCTTATATACGTACATTATGACCAAAAGAGATGCTCAAAGAGTCTTTAGAAGTCAGGACGATAGCAGAAACAAGTGAGTCAGAACATCACGGCAGATAGTCAGAATGTGGTGGTATTTGGTATTTATATTGAAGGGTTTTGCTAACGAGTCAAAGAAACACACGATTGTTTTTAATGGCCTGCAAGGGGAGGGAATGCTGCTGGGTGTGCTCAATCACATTAGCATGGCTCTCACCACCATTAAATTTCTGCTGCTGCTGGGATTGCTGCTGCAAGGATCATTTCAGCGGGCAATAAACCTGCACCAAAAGGGAGTAGTCTTTGTCCCGGACTCTATTGGAAATATAGAAATGGCGACTCCTGTTCAAATGAGTACCCTGCGTTTTAATTAAAGCTGCTCCCAGTTTTGAGCTCTTATTCGTGTCCTGCGCACCTCCCTGCTGCCATTCAGTCCACCAGTCACTCAAACACAAAAAGTCTTTAATCTTTAGTTTGTATGGACTGCACATCTTGCAGAAATGGATGAAGAGTAGTGCTGGGGAGAAGCGCAACGGGAGGCCCTTGTGTTTTAGTCTAAAAGGCGAGAGGGAAGTTTTGCGGCTTCCAAACACGATTTATTTTGCAAGCAGTTTTGACATCGGATTAATGGAGAGCAGGTATCTAACTCGGTGTGTGAGAAAGCCGTTTGGTGCCAGTCAGGAAGCGCCAGCAAATACAGATGAAAATGAGCAACAGCAAAAAAGTTGGTAAACTATGCATGCAGCGAAAATCACTCCCCACGTTCATAAAGGACAAGTAGCCGTATTGGCACTATGCACCGCAGCACCAGCCACAGAAGCAAAAAAAGTAAGGAATGGATGCTGCACGTAGTGTACACACCAACATGGCTGGATTACGAACGGATGCCTTGTTTCCTCACCCCCCACTGCATGCATACACACAACAAACAATACACACACATACACACACACATACACACAACACACACAGCACACATATGCTACACACACAGACGTACAGACACACTCACACACACATATATACCTAAACACATATACAAGCAAACGCACCCACGCACGCAGGGAAGAGCTGATCTGCTGGGGTGAAAAAATGGCAATTTAGTAGTAAAACCAGCCAAAACAGCACAAACAAATTCTGAGGGTCAAAAACATGGAATAATATGCGTGCTACACGTCCATCGGGGCTGTGTGGGTGTGAATAAACATCGTGCTGTGCGTGCTGCAAATTGAGCAAATCGTCAAAAACTCACAGGCCAAATGGAGCAAAACGGACGCTTTGTGTGTTCCTGGGAGTCGTAGGGAGTCGTTCAACAATCAAATACAACATTTCACTAAGCGGGGCTGGAATAGGTCAGCAATACTTGTTCAAAAGAGGCAGCTATTAATATCAGCTATGGTCTTCTCATGCGTGCCTCATCAATGCTCAATTCGCTTCAGGTCGGGACTCCCCCCCTGTCCTGGATTACGGCGGGATTGAACACGCAAGTAGGCACGAAATAAAACGGCAACTTCCTGCGTCACAGGTGGTGAAAAGGTGCAACGTTACTAGCGGGAGGCGTACTACACAGAACTTGGATGCAATGCAGGTGAAAACAGCGTCGGCAACATAATTTTTAGTGTGATGTTCTGCCTCTTACATTGTAAGCAACAGTTATTGTAAGTTGATGTTCTGCCTCATAAAAGGAATTTGGTCAGTATGATGTGTTGCCTCTTACATTGTCAGCTACTAACAGTGTTCTAGCAAATTGGCTTACTTTCATTGGAATTTGGAAGCAACACGAAGGATCTTACATTGTCAGCTACTAATAGTGTTCTAGCAAATTAACCTAGTTATTAATTGCTGGTGGCACACAAAGAATGGCATGATGCAGACTAGGTTATTTTGCTGCAAATCAACAGGTGCAAACTACTGTCTGACCAAATATTATCTAGCTGAACACACACACTGGCCTATAAGTAATGTGCAATTCAGCATCAAGGTGGTGTTATATACACGTGCGTGCCCTGGCTTTGTGAGCAAAGTGGAGGCTTTGTAGGCATTATGTTCAACCTTAGCTTAGCAACGAGAAACAAGTGGGGTGATCGTTTCGGGCCGTTCAACAAAAGCATCGAATACAGAATCTGCAAAAGATTTGCTTCAGACTTCAGCTACAGAAGCATGACTGCAACATCCCAGAAAGGTCAAATGAGAGGCTAGGCAGCATAAGACACGAAGATCTGCATCAAGCATATGAGCATCATTATTATGATTAAAAAAACACAGCCTGAAGAAGGCATACTCAAACTTGCAAATTTAAGTTTCGTGGTTTTGCCTTTTGCAAGCGGAACTCGTCATACATGTCTTGAAGCCTTTTGAACACATATTGTACAACTCACACGTAGGGTTGGCCAGAGCCATATATATACGGTGCATCTACGGTGTTTTTGGCAGGAAAATCACCAAAATTACGGTCATATACAGTGCATACATACGGTTTTGGCCAACTCTACGTGTGGCCACGACTCACACGACTCACCAGTACTTGTTTTTGACTCCTTTCCACACATCCTCATTGATTGCCTCCTCTATGGCCACCTGGGAATCCAATCGGAAAATGTGGCCGAGGATGTTACCATCACATGTGGTTGATGAAGGCAGTGCATTGTTTTGCATACCGATTACAATGTGGTTGATGAAGGCCGTGCATTGTTTTGCATATCGATTATAATGTGGTTGATGAAGGCAGTGCGTTGTTGTGCATATCGATTACAATGTGGTTGATGAAGGCCGTGCATTGTTTTGCATATTGATTACAATGTAGTTGATGAAGGCCGTGCATTGTTTTGCATATCGATTACAATGTGGTTGATGAAGGCCGTGCATTGTTTTGCATATCGATTACAATGTGGTTGATGAAGGCCGTGCATTGTTTTGCATATTGATTACAATGTGGTTGATGAAGGCCGTGCATTGTTTTGCATATCGATTACAATGTGGTTGATGAAGGCCGTGCATTGTTTTGCATATCGATTACAATGTGGTTGATGAAGGCCGTGCATTGTTTTGCATATCGATTACAATGTGGTTGATGAAGGCCGTGCGTTGTTTTGCATATCGATTATAATGTGGTTGATGAAGGCAGTGCGTTGTTTTGCATACCGATTACAATGTGGTTGATGAAGGCCGTGCATTGTTTTGCATCAAATACAATATTTAAACCTCTACCCACGTTACGTCTGTGACTCGTAATGACAAGCGATGGTAACACGCACACATACATACACACACAATTGCTGTACCATGCACATCAAGGGATTAAGGGCACACACCCCCACGTACGTGCTCAAAATACACATCATATAAATGTGCACCCCCCACATACGTGCTCAAAACACACATTATATAAATGTTTTACGCGCACACATACCCGCTCGTAACTTGTTGTCAGGCCCAACTCCTGCAACTCCAGCTGCGCGACACGCCCCTCAACTGCGTCAAAATAAAAATGGTCATGCAGTGTGGAGCGTGGGGGCACATAGGGTGGAAGAGATCCAAGTACAAGGCAGTTGTTTAGGGGGATTACAAATATGCAAGGCAGTTGTTTAGGGGGATTACAAAAGTACAAGGCAGTTGTTAAGGGGGATTACAAAAGCGCAAGGCAGTTGTTTTGGGGGATTACAAAAGTACAAGGCAGTTGTTTAAGGGGATTACAAAAGTACAAAGGAGTTGTTTAGGGGGATTACAAAAGTGCAAGGCAGCTCTTTAGGGGGACTACAAAAGTGCAGCCACCAACACTCTAGCAACTGAACTCCCTGCTGTGCATTCCATCCAGCCTCTGATACGCAAAACACTTATCACACGACATACTTGAGAACTCCTCCTTTTTATACCAGTTGAGGAGCGATTGTTGCTGCACAACATCCATTTCTAAAAGATTTGTTGGAGCGGTAAGACAGGACCAATTGCTTTTTATGAGCAGGCTAGCAGTCGCACTTCTTGACTGAAGGCCTTTTTTGTAAACCTTTTTAACCTTGCAAGCCTTGTAAGACAAGCCAATGCCTTACGTGCACCAGCCCCTCTAATCCTGGTCAAGGCAGCTTGCAGATACATCCATAGGTTTTGTCTCGAGCAGAGAAATCTGGGACTGGTGCTGGACTGCGGTGCGCATGAAATGCACCCAGCTTTTACCATACCTGTGTGGAAGAAGATGTTGTCTGGAGCCAAGCCCATAAAGAAGCTGTACACTCCTCCTGCACGTAAGTAGCCCATGGGTAAGCACAAGTACATTAAACTGTACACAATAATGGACACGCAGCTTATTGATGAGACCATGATGTGGGCACAAACCACAGTAAGCTTATTAATGAGCCCATGAGGTTGGCATCAGCTTATTATTGAGCCCATGAGGTTGGCATCAGCTTATTAATGAGCCCATGAGGTTGGCATGACCCATATTATTATGGTGCACGTGTGTCTGTACACAAAATTAGACACACAGCTTATTAATGAGCCCATGAGGTTGGCACAAAATATATTACTATGGTGCACGTGTGTATGTGAGATCATTTTAGCGGGGATCCTCCAAAAGTTGGTCCATCAGGTAGGGTACATACGATCATACGATCTTAAGTCCATTGTACACATAACCGTACACATAACCAACAAGCCTCGACACGTTTTCGCGCACGTAGACGAATAATGGTTGTAAGCACACTAACTTGACAGCCATGCCTTGTCTGATGCTGCCGAGACAATGGCTGAGAACAAGTTGTGAGCTTGCACCAGTGCCTAGATAAAAACAAGGATTGAGAGGATACAATAAAATTCACGACTTGTAGGTGTATGCGAGGAAATATCTTGATCTTTCAATCGCCCTTACGGGCTCAGCAGCTTCAGAAACGTTTTTGGCTTTTGAGCTAAAAGGAAAGGCAGGGTTCTCACAGGTGCACGTGTGTGTATGTGTGTGTGTGTGTGTTGTGTGTGCATGTGTGTGTGTGTGTGTGTGTGTGACACACAAACAAACGTGAGGACACCGTTTGAAGATTGCAAAGTCTGTGCCTACACTTTATACATAGGCACACTATCCACTAGAATTGTACATCACAATATCTCAATATACATGAGTCATGTAAACATGACTATATGTTCAAACACTATCCTGACAAAACCACAGTGTACACCCCCCGCCAAAAAAAGGGTTATGACCAACCCTTAGTAAATTGGCGCTCAAGGACAATCGTATGATGTGAATAAGATGGTCAAGCGCAAACAACTTGACAGAAATTGATGGTACAACACAAAATGCTAAAATTGTTGTCAATCTCCTGGTTCCAATGCAAACCTTCACAGATAACGCTTCTGTCAGGGACCAGGCGAAGGGCTCTGCTGTCAATATCTTGATCCCAAACACAAGTTTTGTTTGGGCTATGCTATGGATGAGGTTTACAGTTCTGCAGTGGCATATGTTCCTTGAACGATGCCGGGGTGTTGTTTCAGTTCACAATTTCTGTATTCATTCGGGCTTGCAGTGGTGTTGTAGGCAAAGATTTTATACCCCAACCACAAGTATGAACAGTGTTGCAGTACTCTCTCTCTCTCTCTCTCTCTCTCTCTCTCTCTCTCTCTCTCTTTCTCTCTCTCTCTCTTTCCCTCTCACTCACCACAAGACAGAGGCAATGCAACTAACTGTTCAAATTTGCTCACCAGGTTTGAGCAAGTGAGGTAGGTGCTCATGGAAGCTCGCCATCTCTCCATAGTACTCTCCATACCTGCAATTTTTGAATGCATGTACAACAATGTTGCATGCGTATACAGTGTACGTGCAACACACAAGTGACTAAAGTACTTGCATCCAACGTGTGTATACGTGAGCAAATGTTGAATGCGTATACAATGAAAGCAGGCGCCGACAAATGCCATCCAGTAAATCACAGTTTGGTTCAGAGTTAGGCAATGTGCCGTCAAAGCAAACATGAACATATGCACGCACACTCACGCAAACACACCAGCACTACACACACACACACACATGCACATACACACACGTACGTGTCAAAGAAGATGCCGTCAAATTTCTTATTGTCCAGAGTGTTCAAAACGTCCTGCCACCGTCCAAATAGCAGGTTTGCCTTTTTGTCCCACCCCTGAGCCACGGCATGCTTGTACACATCAGGATGGGCTTCTATGATGGTATGGCTGCGTGGGTTGTGGCTCTGCGCGCATGCATGCGTTTAAGTATGCATTCTGTGAGTGTAGTTAGAGGTACACTTCCTAAGATCACACACAGCCACACCGTTGGTTGATTTGTGTGTGCATTTGAGTATGCCTTCGAGGTGATTTGTCAGGACCTCATTTACCTACCTAGAAGCTATCTGGCTTAGAGGCCACTCTCTCTCTCTCTCTCTCTCTCTCTCTCTCTCTCTCTCTCTGCTTTATTCGTCCCTCTTCCCCCTCACTGTGTCCTTAAAGCAATGAGACAAAGCACCGACGCCCCTTCCCACTTCAACTAGCAATAAGAGCCCGCCAAGGCACCAGTCTGCGTAAGAATTGCGCCAGCACAAACAAGTGAGCCAAGTCAGAGGATGCTAGGCCGAGCCTTGAGCTTAGTAGATATAGAGACCAGGAGAAAATACATTTCCATGTGAGGAGGAAGTCACAGGCTGGTAGCGATAAAACCGCCAGCATGGTGAAGGAAACACCAGGAGCAATACGTCTGCAGTACTATTTAACTGCCAGGTGTTGCGCTGGGAATTGAGCTGCGGCACAGACACCGGTCACCCTTTTCTCACTCAAACAATAACTCACTCGTCACACTCTCAGCTGCAACAGCCTATTTTGATCTCGCAGAAAACATGCTAGCATGAGTGTGGCGATGACCTCAAGCACGTTGCGTGTTGCGTGCGGTTGGTTGGAAGGGACATGTGTAGGGTTGGCCGGAACCGTAAATATACACCGTATATGACTTTGTATTTGGTGATTTCCCTGCCAAAAGTATCGTACATACACCGTGTATATATAGTTCTGGCCAGTCCTAGGCATGTGCCTAACCTTGTTTTTTGTTCTACGTTTTTGTGCTAGGCTCCATACATTATGTACCCACAAAGGACACCATACAATATGTACCCACAAAGGGCACCATACATTATGTACCCACAAAGGACACCTGCATCCCCTTCCGGACACCCCTGCCGCATGCCCGTGAAAAAACACCGCTGACCCACCTACAACCCTGCCTCCACAAACACTGACGTGCATTCCTACAACGTTATATGCACCCTCCTCCTACAGCGTTATATGCACCCTCCTCCTACAACGTTATATGCACCCTCCTCCTACAGCGTTATATGCACCCGCCTCCTACAACGTTGTATGCACCCTCCTCCTACAAGGTTATATGCACTCTCTAATGATCCCAATGGAACCTAATAGCAACAAATGTCTGCCTATGCATCCCCTCTCCTCCCCACCCCCACCTCCAGCGCGCGCGCTTGCCATATTTGTGTAGTCCTGTCAACAAAAACCACACACACACACACACACATATAAACACATACCTGGATGGCCTCATCTACAAGACCCAGCCCAAATCCAACGTTCAGCACATCTCCTCCTCCGTGCTCCGTCTGATCAGGTCCATAGGAGCATATGATTTTGGCATGCCTGTCCATCAAAGGGCCCTGTGATTGCGTTGATGGTGTCATATGATCTTGGCATGCCTGTCCATCAAAGGGCCCTGTGATTGCGCTGATGGTGCTTTGCGTGTGGCGTGTGGTGTTTGGCCATCAAGGGTGCTGAATTATAGGAGCAGATGATCTTGGCATGCCTGTCCATCAAAAGGCCCTGTGACAGCGTTGATGATGTGTGGTGTGTAGTGTTTGGCCAACAAGGGAGCCTTTTTCACAGCCTAGGGATCATCGGCTATTATGTGGGTTTGTTGGGTGCCACGTGCCACGTGTTGTGTTGGTGCTAGTGCTGGTTGGCTGGGGCTTTTTGTATTTTCCATTTTTCATCCTTGGTATGGGTTGAATAAAACCCAAGGTGCACACAACATGCAACATCATATGAACACACATGGATACACAACACTTAACATTCTGGGGTGCTGTGTGTCCATTTTGGTTGGCGGTTGGGTTTGTGGTTGGACTGGTGGCAAATGATTGGTGGCAACGATGTGTCCATTTCGGTTGATGATTGGTGGTTTGGTTGGTGGCAAACGATAAAAAGCATTTAGCAGGGGTCATATGAATATGGCAAAGGATGCATAGAGGTGATGGGGGGGACCCAGATTTATGGCTAAGGATAATTCATTTCATGGGAAGGACACGGATTGCATGCCCCGGAAGTAGCAAATCATTGTACTATGTGTGTCCTTCCAAATGTCAGCATAGCACATGTGTGTGGCCAAGTGCTTGAATGGCCAAGCAATGTTAGCAAACATAGCACATGTGGCCAAATGTCAGCATAGCACACTTGGTCATATGAATGGCACGGTGATGGTCATTGATAGGTCCCCATGGACGTGTGGTGCTGAATGTGTGGTTACAAACGGTCTTCCAAGGACTGGGAGTCGTGTATTGATTGGTTTGTATGCGTGGAGTCATGTATTGATTGGCTTGTTCGTGTAAAGTCGTGTATTGATTGGTCTGTACGCGTGGAGTTGTGTATTGATTGGTGTGTACGTGTGGAGTTGGGTATTGATTGGTCTGTATGCGTGGAGCCGTGTATTGATCGGTTTGTACGTGTGGAGTTGTGTATTGATTGGTCTGTATGCGTGGAGCCGTGTATTGATTGGTTTGTACGCGTGGAGTCGTGTATTGATTGGTCTGTACGCGTGGAGTTGTGTTTGATTGGTCTGTATGCGTGGAGCCGTGTATTGATCGGTTTGTACGTGTGGAGTCGTGAATTAATTGGTTTGTACGTGTGGAGTCGTGTATTGATTGGTCTGTACGCGTGGAGTTGTGTATTGATTGGTCTGTATGCGTGGAGTCGTAAATTGATTGGTCTGTATGCGTGGGGCCGTGTATTAATCGGTTTGTACGTGTGGAGTTGTGGTGGTCTGTAATGCATGTTAATCCACCACGCGCGGCAAGAGCACATGAATCCAGTCGTAAAAAAGATAATGCAATGTGGTCCCACCCACACATGAAGGGTTTTAGGCTTTAGACTCAGTCACGCACCTCCCAACCCATCATGACGGCTTCACCTGTGTATGTGTGTGTATGTGTGTGCATGTGTGTGTATGTGAGCGTGTGTGTATGCTTGCATGTCCACGTGCATGCGCACGTGTTCAACATCTTACGAGCACTGGCATTTCTTGCAGCAACCACAGGGCCCAAGCCTTGCGCCAAGAACGCAAAGGACGCACGCAGCATATTATTCACCTTTGCATGCCCTTGCTACATTCGTGTTTGCCCTCTGTTCTGTTTTCCCGCATAGCATGCATCACATATTTGTAGGGCTGGCCAGAACTGTTTATATACACCGTATATGACCGTATATTTGATGCATTCCCTGCCGAAAGTACCGTATGTGCACCATATATACTGGTTCTGGCCAACCCTACACACTACACATATGTAGAGTTGGCCAGAACCGTATATCACTTTTTCAATTACCGTACATACCGTATGTATATAGGTATTTACTGTACCGTACTGCGCTTTTAGTATTGCGAGGCCTACTTTTTGCAAGGTGCCAAAATAATTAGAATAATTAATTTGCGAGCATTAAGCTTTTGCGAGGCCCCTGAAAAGTCAAGGAAATTTGTGAACTTTGCGAATTTGGGGATTTCTTGTGCTCCTCTCTGTATCTATTAAGTGCTGGTTTACATCAAAGTCTGAGACAAGTTTTAAGGCTCCTAACTTCAGCCTGAGGAGTTACTCTTGCATTGCCTCCCCCCCCTCCT
>Ga0307963_1003743_pt1 | contig 12139 bp, 10 predicted proteins | sample OrgLakmetagen594_FD_201829 | JGI IMG/M metagenome (GOLD analysis project Ga0307963, IMG submission 201829) | Saline water microbial communities from Organic Lake, Antarctica - #594 | ecosystem: Environmental > Aquatic > Non-marine Saline and Alkaline > Saline | place: Antarctica: Organic Lake...
TATGTGTACGTGTGCATCCTCATACCGCCTGTTGAAACGAAGCCAGGGAAAAGGGGCACGCATATGTGTTCGTGTGTGCATGTGTATGTGTGTGTACGTGTACGTGTGTGTGTGTGTGTGTGTGTGTGCGTACGTGTACGTGTGTGTATGTGTACGTGTGCATCCTCATACCGCCTGTTGAAATGAAGCAAGGGAAAAGGGGCACGCGTATGTGTTTGTGTGTGCATGTGTATGTGTGTGTATGTGTACGTGTACGTGTGTATGTGTACGTGTGCATCCTCATACTGCCTGTTGAAACGAAGCAAGGGAAAAGGGGCACGCATATGTGTTTGTGTGTGTGTGTATGTGTGTGAATATGTACGTGTACGTGTGTGTATGTGTGTGTATGTGTATGTGTGTGTAATGTGTTCCTGCACGAATGCGTGTTTGGGTGCATTGTGCCCTTGCAGTTAAGTATGTTTTTGTGTGCATGTGCGCATGTGCGCATGTCATTGTGTCCACACATGTGAGTGAAGCCAGGTACACCGCGTCACCCTGTTGTCCTGCACACCTGTGTTTTAATGACACGTGTGTGTGTGTGTGTGTGTGTAAAAATTGGCCTGCCGGTGGCTATACCGTCTGATCAGTACCTCTACGTGCATTCATGCGGGCCTTGTTTTGAAGTGACGCACAAGCAAGTTTGGTCTGGCCTCATGAGCGTGTGTACGCCCACATGTGTGTGTGGTCCTTGCAGTCGTGGTTTGAAGCCTTGCCCCTAGCAGGGGCACTTTGCCATCCTTCAGTTGCTTTTGCATTCCAACCTACCACAACTACTGAGCGCAAGGCAAGAGTGCCCAATCTTCAAACACCTGCTCAGTGTATTAATGCCACTTCTGCCTTGCTCGACATCATAAAATCATACTAGTACAATTGCCTCTGTATTTTATACCTATTGTCACTTCTTAACACCGCCCCCTCTCCACAAAAATGAACAGAAATCCACCTCATCTGCTCAGCCGTTTCACTGTCTCCCATGAGCAGGCCCTTTGCTAAATCAGCCACGCCCTTGTCCGCAGGGCTACCTTGCGCATTTTTACCTGTGTGTGTAAGAGTGTGTGTGTGTTTGCGTGTGTGTGTGTGTGTTTGTGTGTGTGTGTGTGTGTGTGTGCGTGTGTGTGTGTGTGTGTGTGAGATTGCGAATGCATTTGTGTGTATGAGCATTCACAGTTGTCCTGCTGGTGATTGTAACGCGTGAAAGTGCACGTAGGAAACAAAGAAGGTTGGCGCTTTGTCAGAAACAGCACTCTGCTTGTTGTTCAAGCAGATTTTCTGCTGCATCAATTCAGAGTCCCTAAAGTAGGGTTTAAGAGTTGGAATGTCTCCTTAAAAAGGACTAGTCAGGCAAACAAGCATATTCATAAAGACAGGTGCAAGTTGTTGCATGTGTTCAGCTCCACCACACCGAAAATCTAGAAATGTAAGGTGTGAATATCATACCGCTGGTGCTGGCAATTGCGGCCAAAGTGGCTTCTGCCTCAGGGGAAGCACCGTTAGAAGAAGGGGACGCCTGTGTTCAGACATGTTTGTTCGTAAGCAAGCATTCGAGTGCTCATGTGCGTGTCTGCGTGTTTGTGTGCGTGTGTATGCGTGCGTGCGTGCGTGCGTGTCGTACGTCCGTGTGTCCACCCACACCTTCGTCCCATCAGACTTTTCAGCTGCTGCACATTGCAGCCGCGGTGCTTTGGCAGCTCTTGGTTGTGCTTGCGAGGTGCTGGCTGCTGCACACGCGCAGAAGGGTGCGGAACCATTTTCGTGTGAAGTTGCTAGCTCATTCAATTTTGTGACAAGGCAACTCACATACTGGGAGGGGCACTAAAAAGTTTGGCCCCGGGCAACTGCTCCTGGTAGGAAGGGTGGGAAAAATTGAGCTACCAGTCTGCCTTTGCAACAGCATCATGTCTGACAATTAAGAAAATAAATGTAGCTATGATGCTTGCAATTTGCATGTATACCAACTAACCCTGCTAACCCTAGAATAAAATATATTTAAATTCATGAAGTTGAAATGAAGCGTAAAGGGAAGGGGGAGACCGATAGGTTGGACAACTCCTCGAAAAACAGTCAAGAGGAGCAGTTCCCTGATGAGCCCATTCACTTGGAACAGGTACTTCAGGCCCTCAAGGCCACGAGAGAGCTGGATGTCAATTTGCACGGTGGGTTTCGGCTGCTTGCATGATCGTTTCGCCTTGTTTGGATCTTCGCGGCAGTGCATTATAGAAGTACAAAAGTGAGTTAAAAGCTTTATTCAAAAGACTCCCATGCCATGCAAGACATGCAACTTCGTAACAGGCAGCTTTAGTGTGCGCCTCCTTTTTACTTCAAGCCTTCTCTTTTTGTTTGCACGTGTGTCTGGGTTGTAGTTGCAGTCACAGGCATATAATAGCAAGGTTATTACATTCTGCTTAAGTAGCATGACCCTTCCTAACCGCAGGCCTGAAGCGTGTCCTGCATGCCTTGCGTGGCCGGTACGCTGTGCCCACGCTCACTGCGCTCGCAGCTGCCTCAACACCCTCGCTTGGTGCGTAAGCCGTAGCCGGAGACAGGATTACTTACAGCTTACACTTTTCGCTGAACGGTGGTGTGTAAGGCAGAGTTTGGTTGCCCATTATATTGTGCAGACACTCCTTGTAGACTGTTCTCAATTGTCTGAGATTGTCTAAGCCTGAGTGCTCGACAAACTTGTTACATCTTCATTAAAGTATGCATGCCGGTTTGCATTCCTACCGCCCAATAAGCACTTCTGTCAATTATGTCAATTTCCCAATAGGACAGTGAGTCATTTCTCTATACTCTATTCTCTATACTGCAGGTGTGCTGACCGTCATATGGGATGCGCAGCTCAGCCTACGTCACACCCCCATCACCGTGACCCTGCTGACCGTGCTTGCACAAGCCTTGGATGTGGGGGTGGCTGCTGCTGCCTGTGGCACGTACCACCCCATCAGCCCTGCAAGAAAGGTGGGAGGTGGGAGTGACCGATTGGGAGGGAAATAGGTAGGTTGGCCAGAACCATATATGTAAGCTGTGTATACGTTACTTTTGGCAGGGAAATCACCAGTCATGCGGTCATATACGGTGTGTATGTACGTAGGGCTGGCCAGAATTATATATATATATATACGCTGTGTATACGGTATCTTTGGTAGGGAAATCACCAAGTATGCGGTCATATATGGTGTGTATATATAAAAATAACGGTTTTGGCCAGACCCTAGGAATAGGTGAGATTGGGTGGCAGTGGAAGTGGGCCCCCCCCTGCTACTAAAAAGGACGCAGGTAGTGAGCGGAAGGGTAATGGGTGGAATCGAGTGAGAGCGGAAGTGAGAGAGAAGTGAGAGAGAAGGGAGGGAAAGTGGGAGGCTTTCAAAGGGTGAGACAAGCCAGATGAAGGTAAGCGTACTCAGCCAGGTAGTGGGATTGCAGATTTTTGAACTCCGTTAAGAGAGAGCTGCTCCAGCAGGAGGAACGGACTGTAGTGGCTGGTGGCTGTTACAGCACAGGATCGCTTGCGGTGTTGTAGCGCACATATGCACTGGTCGTAGCTGTAAAAGTAGTGAAAATGGTTTCCAGTGGCACAACGTAAGGACCGCCTCTTTATTTGTCATAGCGTGCTCAGGTGCGCATGTCTGGTTGGCTTTTATGTGAACATTGCAATAGCTTACCATGTGGAGGCTCCTGCTTCATTTACAATCCTTTTTTGTGTACAGCTGGGCCAATCCGTTCCTTTTTGGTTGTGGTTTGCAGTAGCACAGACTGCTTTAAGGTGTGCAGACATGGCATACTTGCTGCCAGGTCAGCAAGCAGAATGAATGGAAGTCATTCAGCCATTGAAGCCATGCAGCAGATGAGTGGTGAGATGGTTAAACAGGGAACTCGCAGGCTGGTGGCCGGTAGCGCTGCTTTTTATTACAATGGTACTGTTTGTGCTCTTTCAGGCCTGGATCTTTGTTTCTTCATTTGTTTGTGTCGTCACTTTTCGGTTTTACTTGTCAGCGTTCGGCCAAAAAAATCAGGGCAGATATGTTGCAGGTATGTGCAAGCATGCAGACAGGACGGAACATGTCTCCTTTAATTGTGTCGGCACCGCTGAATAAATATAAGTGCACTTTATGACCTCGTTTCCTGCCTGGTTGAGCTTTTACGGCTGATGGCAATAAGGACGAAGGTACACGCCGCTGCAGAAAAGCTGTTCAAACTTCATGCTATTACGAATTGCAATAATCCTGCTTATCTAAGGACAATTGGCGCTGAGTCTGAAGGTACGCCCCGCTGCAGAAAAGCTGTTCAAACTTCATGCTATTACGAATAGCAATACTCCTGCTTATCTAAGGACAATTGGCGCTGAGTCTGAAGGCGCGCTGCGTAGCAGACAAGCTGTTCAAACTCCGGGCTATTTTGCTTTTTATTCTTTCAGGATGATGGCGCTGATGTTGGAGGCACCCACGCAGCAGACGGGCAAGATGAGGAAGGAGAGGAGGGGTCTGCTCTGCTGTCCCAGCAGGGTCGAGCTGCGATGCGGTGCATGGTGGAAAATCTGTGCCAGGTGAGGCCACTGTTTAGTGACTGAGCTCACTTTGAAGTCAAAAGTTTAGTTTGGTACAATTGAGGTTGCTTTTGTGTGACTGAGCTATTTTGCTGTCAAGAGTGTTACGAATGAATTCGCTGTTGTGTGACTGAGATACTTTGCAGTCAAGAGCATGATTTGCTACGAGTGAAGCCGCTTTTGTGTGACCGAGCTATTTTGCTGTCAAGAGCATGATTTGTTACTAATGAAGTCTCTGTCGTGTGACTGAGATATTTTGCAGTTAAAAATATTCTTTGTTATGAGTGAGGTCGCTGTTGTGTGACTGAGCTATTTTGCAGTCAAGAGCATGATTTGTTACGAGTGAAGTTGCTTTTGTGTGACTGAGCTATTTTGCAGTCAAAAGTATGATTTGTTACGAGTGAATTCGCTGTTGTGTGACTGAGATACTTTGCTGTCAAGAGCATTATTTTGTTACGAATGAATTGGCAGTTGTGTGACTGAAATATTTTAAAGACGAAAGTATGTTTTAATACGAGTGAGGTTACGAGTGAGGTTCCTGTTGTGTGACTGAGATAGTTTGCAGCCAAAAACATTCTTTGTTATGAGTGAGGTCTCTGTTGTGTGACGGAGGTGAGATGCGGTGCATGGTGGAAAATCTGTGCCAGGTGAGGCCACTGTTTAGTGACTGAGCTCACTTTGAAGTCAAACAGTGTTGTGTGACCGAGCTGCGATGCGGTGCATGGGCACATCGTCTTTTTCAGGAAATTGTGTTTTGTGAGCGAGCTGTGATACGATGCATGTTGGAATATCAGGTGGGATCGTGTTGTGTGTGTGACCGAGCTCTGATGCTATTTAGGGTGGACAATTTGGGTCTTCGTTTTTGCCTCCTCAGCAGACTTGCTTTACAGAATTGATGACAAGGCTCAGGTTGATGCTTGCATGGGTCTTTGTTTTAGCCTCCTCAGCAGACTTGCTTTACAGAATTGATGACAAGGCTCAGGTTGATGCTTGCATGGGTCTTTGTTTTAGCCTCCTCAGCAGACTTGCTTTACATATTTGATGACAAGGCTCAGGTTGATGCTTGCATGGGTCTTTGTTTTTGCCTCCTCAGCACACTTGCTTTACAGAATTGATGACAAGGCTCAGGTTGATGCTTGCAAGGGTCTTTGTTTTTGCCTCCTCAGCACACTTGCTTTACAGAATTGATGACAAGGCTCAGGTTGATGCTTGTAAGGCAAAGCACAGCGCTGGCAGCGCTTCTTCCTTTACAAACAGCACAAACAACACAAGTGCTTCTGCCTTTATGCGCATAGAAAAATAGCGCTTCTCCCGTTACAAAGCACAAAGAACAATAGCGTTATTACGCATTGAGCAGTGACACACTAACACAGCACAACTGAGCACCTGTTCATGCACAGGTCATCGTGCGCTCCCTGTATTACGCACTGATCAGTGACACACTTACACATCACAACTGAGCACCTGTTCATGCACTGGTCATCACGCGCGGCAAGATGCGCTCCTTGTATTACGCACTGAGCAGTGACACACTTACGCATCACAACTAGACAACTGTTCACGCACAGGTCACCACGGGCGGCAACATGCGTCCTCTGTATTACGCACTAATCAGTGACACACTAACACATCACAACTGAGCACCTGTTCACGCACAGGTCTGCGCATCACAACTGAGCACCTGCTTACACACAGGTCATCACGCGCGGGAAGATGCGCCCCCTGTTTTACGCACTGATCAGTGACACATTTACACATCACAACTGAGCACCTGTTCACGCACAGGTCTGCGCATCACAACTTACGCACAGGTCATTGTGCGCAGCAAGATGCGCCCCCTGTATTACGCACTGAGCAGTGACACACTTACACATCACATCTAAGCACCTGTTCACACACAAGTCATCGTGCGTGGCAAGATGCGTTTCCTGTTTTACACACACAGCAGTGACACGCTTACGCATCACAACTAGACAACTGTTCACACACAGGTCATCACACGCGGCAACATGCATCCTCTGTATTACGCACTAATCAGTGACGCACTAACACATCACAATTGAGCACCTGTTCACACACAGGTCTGCGCATCACAACTAAGCACCTGTTCACACACAGGTCATCATGCGCAGCAAGATGTGCTCCTTGTATTACGCACTAATCAGTGACACGCTTACACATCGCAACTGAGCACCTGTTCACACACAGGTCATCACGCGTGGCAAGATGCGTTTCCTGTTTTACACACTGAGCAGTGACACACTTACACATCACAACTGAGCACCTGCTTACACACAGGTCATTGTGCGCGGCAAGATGCGTCCTCCGTATTACGCACTGATCAGTGACACACTTACACATCACAACTGAGCACCTGTTCACGCACAGGTCAACTTGCGTGGCAAGATGCGTCCTCTGTATTACGCTCTAATCAGTAACACACTAACACATCACAACTGAGCACCTGTTTATGCACATGTCTGCGCATCACAACTTACGCACAGGTCATTGTGCGCGGCAAGATGCGCCCCCTGTATTACGCACTGAGCAGTGACACTCGCCAGCTAGCCAGCGCGGGTCTGTTGCTGCTTGGCGCTATGAGTCGTGTGGGGCCTGGCGTGGCGAGAGACTTGGCTTCTGCTTTCAACTGGTCGCTGTCGGCACTGCCAGCGCTGGCCAGACCACCTTCCAGGTGCGTTGTATCGATGTTGTGTGTATTTTCTGTGTCATGATGGTGTTGTGGTTTTGTGTGGGGCCTGGTGCGGCATGAGACCTGGCTACTGCTTTTGACCGGTTGCTGCTGGCACTGCCAGCACTGGCAACACTGGCCCAGACCACCTGCCAGGTGCGTTGTATCGATGTTGTGTGTAATTTCTGTGTCATGATGATGTAGTGGTTTTGTGTGGGGCCTGGCGTGGCAAGAGACTTGGCTTCTGCTTTCGACTGGTCGCTGCCGGCACTTCCAGCACTGGCAGCACTGGCCCATACCACCTTCTAGGTGCGGGGTTGCTTTGTAAAGTACAGTTTGCTTAGGCTTGTATGTAGAAATTTCATTTGGGGTTTGGTGTGTGGCAAGTGACCTGGCATCTTTTCTTAATAAGACACTGTGGTCGCTGCCCAAGACCCCTGTTTAGGTGTGTGGTGCTTTGTGAAACAAAAAGGGTACCCTTGCTTTGATTAGTACTACTAGGAGGAAAGGCGCATGGTGTTGTTCTGCATTTGGTTGTAAACACAGCATTGCTTGCTTTGATTAGTACTCCTAGAAGAGGCACACAATGTGTTGTTCTGTATTTGGTTAAAACATAGCATTTCTGGCTTTGATAAAGACTACTAGAAGGAGAGGCACACACTGCGTCCTGTCCTGTAGTTGGTTGTTAATGTGTAGGGTTGGCCAGAACCCTATATATATACATATACGGTGTATGTACGGTATTTTGGGCAGGGAAATCACCAAATGTACAGTCATATACGGTGTAAGTGTACGGTTCTGTCCGAACCTACAAATGTGGCAACAGTAAAACCTTTCCATTGCTAGACCCAGAATTACCGCAAAAATCACCGCCAGAAGCGTCCAATGGCCTGGGCATTGGATAAATATTCAATGCACGTATTCAAACGCGGCTAGTTAAACGGTTCATAAAGTTCCTTCCACTCCTTTTTTTACACCTTTTGTACGTTTGCCTATAACTTGCAGAGACCATAAAGACAAGGAGGGCAATCACAAGCAGCAATCTTTGTCGCGCTATTGGCGGCAGTGGCGAACACGCAACCCCCTGCACAGACCTTCACGTGCCCTGTTTGTTGAATTTGGTGAGTCATAGAACTTGGTGATTCTACAAAGTAAAGGAGGCATTGGCGGACACACAAACCCCTGCACAGACCCTCACGTGCCCTGTTTGTTGAATTTGGTGAGTTAACGAATAAGGTGATTCTACAAAGTAAAGGAGGCATTGGCGGACACGCAACCCCCTGCACAGTCCCTCACGTGCCCTGTTTGTTAAATTTGGTGAGTCGTATAATTTGGTGATTCTACAAAGTGAAGGAGGCAGTGGCGGACACGCAACCCCCTGCACATACCTTCACGTGCCCTGTTTGTTGAATTTGGTGAGTCATACAATTTGGTGATTCTACAAAGTAAAGGAGGCATTGGCGGACACACAAACCCCTGTGCAGACCCTAACGTGCTCTGTTTGTTGAATTTGGTGAGTGGTTGAATTTGGTGATTCTACAAAGTAAAGGAGGCAGTGGCGGACACGCAACCCCCTGCACAGACCCTCACGTGCCCTGTTTATTAAATTTGGAAAGTCATAGAATATGGTGATTCTACAAAGTAAAGGAGGCAGTGGTGGACACGCAACCCCCTGCACAGACCCTCACTTGCCCTGTTTGTTGAATTTGGTGAGTCATAGAATAAGGTGATTCTACAAAGTAAAGGAGGCAGTGACGAACACGCAACCCCCTGCACAGACCCTCACGCGCCCTGTTTGTTGAATTTGGTGAGTCGTAGAACTTGGTGATTCTACAAAGTAAAGGAGGCATCGGCGGACACACAACCCCCTGCACAGACCCTCACTTGCCCTTTTTGTTGAATTTGGTGAGTCATAGAATTTGGTGATTCTACAAAGCAAAGCAGGCATCGGCGGACACGCAAACCCCTGCACAGTCCCTCACGTGCCCTGTTTGTTGAATTTGGTGAGTTGAAGAATAAGGTGATTCAACTGACTACTGGAAGCAGTGGTGTATATGCAACATTTGTATAGATCCTCAAGCGTCTTGTTGATGCGCGTGTGCGTAATTGACAGATTCATCTTTCTGCTCCAAGCTCAGTACCTGTTCAGGTGCATATGACGTCTTTTGGTTTGCCTGTGCTGTGGGGGTGTTTGCATAGCAAAGCTATCCATTGCATAATTCTGTTGTGTATAATACAGAGTACAGTAAACGCGACACGTGCAGCAACACTCCCAAAATTTTTATTTACAGCGCTCAATGACGAGTATTAATAATGTATAAGACTCTTTGCTTTGGCCAACATTTTTTATAATAGTTACGGGCACCACATTACAGACCTCATACTTTTTGCGCACTTCCTTTGCAGCGCTATCCCTTATAGAAGGCGCACACAACGTTTGCTGGTCAGACGCCCATTCAATATTCACCCTACAGTACTAAACAGGCGTGGTTGTTCGTGCAATCTTCCTTTGCAGCGCCGTCTCATCTAGAGGACACACACAGCACTTGCTGGTCAGATGTTCATTCAAAGTTCACCCCACAGTACTGTTGTTCGTGCAGTCTTCCTTTGCAGCGCTGTCTCATCTAGAAGGCGCACACAACACTTGCTGGTCAGATGTTCATTCAAAATTCACCCCACAGTACTGTTGTTCGTGCAGTCTTCCTTTGCAGCGCTGTCTCATCTAGAAGGCGCACACAACACTTGCTGGTCAGATGTTCAATCAAAATTCACCCCACAGTACTGTTGTTCGTGCAGTCTTCCTTTGCAGCGCTGTCTCATCTAGAAGGCGCACACAACACTTGCTGGTCAGATGTCCATTCAGCGTTCACCCCACAGTACTACACAGGCGTGGTTGTTCATGCAGTCTTCCTTTGCAGCGCCGTCTCACCTAGAGGACACACACAGCACTTGCTGGTCAGATGTTCATTCAGCGTTCACCCCACAGTACTACACAGGCGTGGTTGTTCGTGCAGTCTTCCTTTGCAGCGCCGTCTCACCTAGAGGACACACACGATACTTGCCGGCCAGGCGCCCATTCAGCATTCAACCCACATTACTAAACATGCATACACATTTCCGTAATCTTTTTCTGCAGCGCTGTCCCTTCTAGAAGGCGCAGATGACTTGTTGCTTGCCACCAAGCTGCCTGCCCGAGGCCTCATGTTCATTCAGCATTCATTCCACAGTGCTACACAGACGTAAGCATTTTTTCAATCGCCATCTGCAGCGCTGTCCCTTCTAGGAGGCGCAGATGACTCGTTGCTTGCCACCAAGCTGCTGCCTGCCCGAGGCCTCATGGGTGGGATTTTGCACCACATCGCTTTTTAAACAAATTTTCAATCTTCCTCTGCAGCGCTGTCCCTTCTAGAAGGCGCAGATGACTCGTTGCTTGCCACCAAACTGCTGCCTGCCCGAGGCCTCATGGGTGGGCTTTTGCACCACATCGCTTCTGACCCACCACCTGCCGTGCTCAAGGTGTGAACGTTGTCGATTAAAATTAGATTGGTGTGTGGTGTGAACAGTTCATAATAGGCAATGGTGTTTGGATCAGGTTGGATGGGTGGGGATTTGGCTTTTGCACCACATCGCTTCTGACCCACCACCTGCCGTGCTTAAGGTGTGAACAGTGTCAATCCCAATTATGCTAGTATGTAGTGTGAACAGTTCATAAGAGGCATTGGTGTTTATATCAGGTTGGTTGGGTGGGTGGGGGCTGAGTTTCTACACCAGCTTGCTTCTGAGCCACCACCTGCCGTGCTCCAGGTGTGGACAATTTGAATCATGAATAGACAGAATTGTGAAGGCGGACAGTCTGTAATATGTAATAGTGTTTGGATCAGGTTGGGTGTGTGTGGGTGGGTGGGTGGGGGGTTGAGTTTCAACACCAGCTTGCTTCTGAGCTACCACCTGCCGTGCTCAAGGTGTGGACAACGTACAGTATGGAATATGTTTGGATGGGTTGAACATTTTTGGTTGGTTGGGGAGGCCTGCTGCATCATCTTGACCGGAACCCCTACATATACACTGCTGTACTCATGCCAGACAATGCATCTGTGCTTCGTACAAGCACGTAACACACAGCCGTTAAAGGACCGCTGACAATACCTTGTTCCGTTAAGCATTGGTCGGATTTTGACAAATGCTTTGTGCTTGGGAGCAGAAACTATCATGTTTGTGTCATGTCCGTGTCGTGTTCGTGTCGTGTTTTGTGTTGTGTTCGTGTCGTGTTTTGTGTTGTTTTATGTGTCGTGTTCGTGTCGTGTTTTGTGTTGTGTCCGTGTCGTGTTTTGTGTCGTGCTCGTTTCATGTTCGTGTCATGTTCGTGTCCTGCTTGTGGCCTGACACGAACAAGACACAAACTTGAATTGTGGCCTGACACTTGTGGCCTGACACAGACAAGACACGGACATGACACGGACATGAAACACGAACAAGACGTGGACATGACACACGAATATGACACGAGCATGACACGAGCATGACACGAAAATGACACGAGCATGACACGTACATGAATTGTGGCCTGTTTGTATGTCATGTTTGTGTCTTGTTTTTGTGTCATGTTCGTGTCTTGTTTGTGTGTCATGTTCGTGTCTTGTTTGCGTGTCATGTTCGTGTCTTGTTTGCGTGTCATGTTCGTGTCTTGTTTGTGTGTCATGCTCGTGTCTTGTTTGTATGTCATGCTCGTGTCTTGTTTGTATGTCATGTTCGTGTCTTGTTTGTATGTCATGTTCGTGTCTTGTTTGTGTGTCATGCTCGTGTCTTGTTTGTATGTCATGCTCGTGTCTTGTTTGTATGTCATGTTCGTGTCTTGTTTGTATGTCATG
>Ga0307963_1003746_pt1 | contig 12136 bp, 10 predicted proteins | sample OrgLakmetagen594_FD_201829 | JGI IMG/M metagenome (GOLD analysis project Ga0307963, IMG submission 201829) | Saline water microbial communities from Organic Lake, Antarctica - #594 | ecosystem: Environmental > Aquatic > Non-marine Saline and Alkaline > Saline | place: Antarctica: Organic Lake...
CCCTACTGTGTATGCCCCCCCCCCTCCCAGCGCACGTTGCCCCAGGTTTGCCGCCTCAGACAGAGAGCTTGCAGCAGGCAGCAGCACCCCATGCTGCAGTAGCCCTGTGAAAAAGCACATGAGAGAATGCACCCACGAGGGGGCAGCGAGCATCAGGTGCTGCGCAGCTCCCCCCTTTTTACCCCCGCTTTTGCCTTGGCTGGGGTGCTTGGGGTGGTGGGGGCCACTCCCTGGTGCTGTTATATTAGCAGCGTTGGCAGCGGCAGCGGCGTGAGCGTGTGCGTGCTCATGCAGTGGCAGGAAGCTGGCTAGAAGTTGAGCGGCCTGTGGGATAGGGTTGTGCGTGAGCATGTAAGAATGCCTGTATGAGCATCAGGACCTCCAACAAATGTGTAGAATTTGCGTAAATTACAAATTCACGCACGCACGCACGCAAGCGCGCATACACACGCACACATATTTCAGGGATGTGTTGAGGACTTTCATAGTATGGGAGAAGCGGATGTCACACAGAGGTCTTTGTGCTGGTGCTGGTGCTGGTGTATTGATTGGTGGGGCAAAGAGGAGTTGTTTGCACGCACTACTGAACGGGCCTCTAAGGCTCGTCTGCAGTGTATCCATTTCCTGGTCATAACTCAGTGCAGTATGAGCGACTTGATTGCCTCACAAGGCATGGCGTGCAGACCAGCCTAAACTCAGCCCTACCAGATCACCCAATCACACTCACAGATGTTGGTTTGGGCAATGAAGCTTAGACATGGTCAGTACAACAGAAATGAAGTAGAAAGGCACAGTGGGTGGGCGTGGGCGTAGTTTGGGGTATCAGACATGTCTTTAGAAAAAACAGCCAGGAGCAAAAGAGGCTGGTTCTATTGACTCATGGACACATTTATGCACATCCGCAACTGAGTACGAAAATGATGGCCTGATTTAGGAGCAGGATTATGCTGATTGCTTATTTGGGTGGGTAACTAGCTAAAAGTAAGGCAGTTCGCAAATTGTGCCTGTTGGGGAGGTCGAGGGATTCACCCTCTTCTGCCCATTTTATGCAATTAATGAAATGGAACTCAAACAATCTACTCAACTTTCCCCACCCACCCACCCACCACCCACACACGCGTACACACACATACACAAATACACCCACCCACCTGCAGATTGAAGGCCGCCAGCGTCTCCAGGACCGCAGGTGGGGGCCGCACAGCTGGCACGCACGCAGGGAAGTTTGGGGCCACGCGCTGAAGCAGGCACTCCACTGCTGCCACTGCTGGATCCCTTTCCCATGCCCCTGTGGGTTGTGAGTGTGTACATGTGTGTGTATGTGTGTGTTTGTGCATTTGTGTGTGTGCACGTGTGCAGGAGAAGCAACAAAAGAAAAGCAGAGACGAAGTTAGACCCTTTATTCCCCCAGCTTGAAAAGTCATCGTCGTCCCATTTATGATCCTGCTTGGTGGTGGGGGTATCCCTTGTTATTCCACCTAATTATTTGGCCCTTGCTTAGTCTGCCATGCCTCTTTTCTGGTCAGTGTTAAGCAAGTGCGGAGGACCTACACGACACTTTTGCCCTATTATGTCCTCCAAAATGATGTTGCTTACCCCTTAAACTGACAAACGCACCTGGACAATTTTCTTTAGCAGCAGCAACATCACACGCAGACAACCGGACCTCACAAACTCCACACACACTCCTCAGCGCTGCAGCAATAATCCCTCTTTCTCCATTGTAAGGACTGCACTGACCCCCATAACAGGTTTTAAATCCCTAGACGTAAACATTACGTAAAGAGGAAATTAGCACGCACCCCCCGGCTGATGTCCTGCACCAATTGCATCGCCGTGGCTGCCCAGGTGAGAGGTGGAGGGGAGCTGGATGAGGTTTGCCACAATACTGTGTGTGGCTGTGAGGATGGCAAGGAGCGCCTGTGTATGTGTGAGTGTGTGTGTGTTTGTAATGTATACATGGTATGTGTCTGTCACGTGCAAATGAGATGGTGTTGATGGCATACAGTGCACGGCTTTGAGGATGGCCAGGAGCGCCTGTGAATGGGTGCGTGTACGTGAAACGGTGTTTATGATATACAATCTGAGGTTGGAAACAATTGTGTATGCAGCTGTGAGGATGACCAGGAGCGCCTGTGCTTACATGCTTGATTGTGCACGTTTTGCCACGGAATAAGGCTTTTAAGTAAACCTCAGATAAAGCAAAAACAACTGATGACTAGATACACATGCCTGCTGTGTTCTTTATGGAAAATTTCCTTTTCTCTGCACCAATTCGTGTGACAGAGCACACAGCAAGGTTTAGCCCACGGCCCATCTCGCAACAGCACGCAGCAGGACCTGCTGCAACTGCAAAACAGCAAAGGATGCTCACTCAAAGGCCGTGGCCTGCTCATTACTTGCAGCTCCATGTAGGTACTATTGCAATTCAGGGCATAATCACAACTGCCAACCCACTGGGTCTATAACTGGCCAAGTGTGTACTCCAGCCAATTGTTGCACGGCAGCTTCACATACGCATGCAATGCAACACACAGTCGCGGCAGCCAGCCCCTTTCCATGACCGGCTCCGCTTCGGGTGACGTCCGCAACTGGCCATGCAAGAACTCTGACCAACACAAGCAGCTCCACAAACACATACAACACAGCACAAAGTCACGACGGTCAGCTCCTTACCTGTACCAGCTCCATTTCGGGTGACGTCCGCAGCTGGCCGGGCGAGCACTCCAGCCAACAGCTGCACAGCAACTGCAGCAGACGCAGCGCCAGTCCCTGCAGTCTGTCGTCCTTACTGTTCCCCCCTCCTCCTATGCTATCTGCTCCCTGCATTTGCCGTGTGAGGTCAACCACCGCTAATGACTGCTGTAAAGCGTACAGACAAAACATGAGCAGCAACAGGATGAACCCTGATACATATTTTAGGCTACCTGTCAGCACTACCCTATGGCTGGGTGCGCATTACACAGAAGGGGAAGAAATGCGAGCATATGCAAGCACTGACGTCGCCATAAAATCCCGCACACCTTGCTCGTGTTGGTACAATGGAAAACGTGCATGTTGCTGTTTCTATATGATCAAGTACAGCATAGACCCGGACACCTTGGATACCGTACTGCAGGATTATCACTTTTAACCATCTTGAGGAGTGCTGCGACCACTGTTTAATCAGTTAATAAAGAACGCGTGAACAAAGTTAGCATATGTCAAAACACCAGGTTTTGTAGAGGTCCTAGGTTCAAATCCCGGTCGAAACACCCCAAAGGTTTTTTAACCTCCCTGATCTTAGCTTTTTGAGGTTTGCTTGTTCCTGCATTTGCCTTTGCTTATGTACATAAAAAGGCCTTCCTTGCACAATCGAGTAAGGGGCAAAAGGACTCCGCATAAGTTTGCATTGTGTTTAATAATTAAGTGTTGCCTCCCCGGCTCTGAGACTCATGATTTGGTCTTTCCAAACCACGCATTCATTATGCGGCAGTACAGTGCTCATGCCATCACAGCAGCTGTTTCTTTTGTAGACGGTGCATGTGCCACTCATATCATAGCACCACTAAAATAACAGGCAGGAGCCCAAGCAAACTCGCGCAAAGTCTTAGCCACTCATAAACCAAGAAATAAGAGGTAAGCACCAGTTATAGACCAAACAAAAAACCATAAATAAATCTTTTAAGTACAGGCTTTTGTGTACATTTAGTTGACAGGAGTGGGTTGGCCAGAATTATACATATACACCGTATATGTATATAATATTTGTACACACTGTATATGACCGTATGTACGGCATACCTCCTGCTATAGACGCCGTACGTATATTTACATACCTTTGTATGCTTCTGGCCAATAATGCAAATCAAGCAAGGTCTCGTGGCAACATCAAAAGATGTGCATAATCACACACATCCTATGATCACTCAGCACAAGGCTCCTACTCTTCTTAATGCCAACACTTGAACTGTGGCAATAATATAGGCCTTATGGGGTGTCGGTAGGCATGCCATGTTACCTGCGCGCCCTGTCTGTCTGGCACAGAGGCTGCTTTTGCTGCTCCTCCCCCTTGATACAAGGCACGTGCCGGCCACGCACAGCGGTCACGAAATAGGGGGGCTGACTTGGCGGTGCCCCTGAAATGTGACTTTGTGGTGGTCGCCGTGGCGGGTGGTACCCAGGGTGAGGAGAGGGAGGACGAGGAAAGGGCAGGGGGAAAGGCCCGGTCTAAGAAGCTGGTGAGGGCATGAAGGACCTGCGGGGAATCAATGGGAGTGGTAACAGAGAATGAAGGAAGCGATGTGTGAAGGGTAGGAATGGGAGTGATGATGGGGTTGGTGGGGAGGCCTGGTATGAAACGCTAGTGAGGGCCCGCAACTTAGTCAGGGACATGCGCAATTGGATATGTAGTTCACTTTCCCTGGTGCCCACTCTGCTTGCCTGCACTTGCAGTTGGCTCATTTAAGTGCAGGAGATATAAAAGACAGCATACAACACCTCCCAGGGACGCAAGCGCAAAGTCAAGATCGCAAGTCCCAGGATTGCAGAAGTCCCAGGATTGCAAGTACACGGAGGCCAGGAACGCAAGTGCAAGGAGGCCAGGAGCGCAAGCGCAAGGAGGCCAGGAATGCAAGCGCAAGGAGGCCAGGAGCGCAAGTGCAAGGAGGCCAGGAGCGCAATCGCAAGGCCAGGAACGCAAGCGCAAGGAGGCCAGGCGCGCAAGTGCAAGGAGGCCAGGAGCGCAAGTGCAAGGCCAGGAGCGCAAGCGCAAGGAGGCCCGGAGCGCAAGTGCTGCACAAGGCCCAACCTGAGTGTTTGGATGCGATGCATCTTACTAAGGTAATCTCTCTATTCATTCAAAACATGAAAGCAAGCTCACGAGCATCCAAGAAACAATTACGCAGTCGCACACTAGGTCTCATTTTGTAGTGCACAGACAGAGGCAATCGAGGATGCACACAAGCACACATATGAATACACAAAGGCTGAGCACCTTGAGCAAGACTTTTATTGATTGGGCCTTCATGCTGCTCCCCCTCTGTCCCGGGGACAGCAGGTCACAGAAGTGCTGAATGCACGGACACAGGAAGTTGCCCACCACGAGCTCTGGGCAGTGGTCCATCTGCAGATACGCAGGACGTTAGGGGCACGGTATGTGTGTATTTTTGTAGTGTTTTTGTGCGTTTGTGTGTGTTTGTGGGTGTGTTTGTGGGTGTGTTTGTGGGTGCGCTTTTGTTGTGTGAATATGTGTAGGTTGAGGACAAAAGCACGACTCCGACGTTTGTAGCCTTTTTTTTACAAATGGGAGCTTAACCTTGAATGAAGAAGAAAAGTCACTTTACGCCGTACTTGATGGTCGTGGCTGGACAGACCCTCAACTTTGAAATGCAATATCGACGTAAGTGCAAACTCCTTTTATGCACAACACGCCAGGATATATCACAGCGCACATTGTGCACAGAGGACCACCATGATAGCAAACACGCACACACTCACGCACACTCAGCTCTCACGCATACTACGCATTCACATAAACGTATCCAAAAGGGACACGCGGTAACAGTTCAAGCTTTAAACAGTGACACGGGAGTATGCACCCACCCACCCACACAAACACCCCCCCCACACACTCAGTGACACGGGGGTACGCACCAGAACATCCAGCAAAACCAGGGCATCATTGCGCACTTCCAAGCTCAAATGCGTCATGGCACTGCACAAAAAAAGAGAGGGAGTGCGCGTCAGGAGCTATTGTCAAGTGATACATGCATTTTAAAACCTCCACCCCGCTACACACACAAACGTGGGAAGGCACGGAGGCAGCTGTAGAATTTGGGACAAGATTCAACTTGCATACCATATCAGAAATATGTAGGGTTGGCCAGAACCATATATATACGGTGTGTATACGGCATTTTTGACAGGGAAATCACAATATACGGTCATATACAGTGTATCATATACGGTTCTGGCCAACCCCGGGTAGTGAAGAAAAATTGCTCCTGGCTTGAGATGCGCAGGGCACATAAAAGGTGATGCACCAGCTGTCCTCAGCATTATTGCCCTGTGCGACGATGACGCAGCTCAAGAAATCCATTGACAGCTGAGCTTGCCATTAATAACACATTCGCTTGAACCTAGCGTGGAAAGCTACGATGATAGCCGGAAGCAGATTGTACATTACAAACACAAGCATGTACTTTTACCATTTCATCCTAAGGAGTTTAAACACAGATGCGTTAAAGGATGGAAATTTTTAAGACGGGGCAGGCCCTGTCTTTTTCTTCACTGCAGCATATGCCCCTTATCATTACAAACCCAAACATGTTAACAAGTGACAATCACGCCTGTATAGCTCAATCCAACACAGCTGTTCACCTGCACACATGGGCCATGATCATAGGCATAAAGGGACGTAGCGCTCCACCTTCAACATTGGGAATGCACTGCTCACGCAGCAAGCGTGCCAAGGCTTTTCGTACGTCCGCATCTCCGTCGCCCATACGCTCCACCAGCCTGAGGTGTGCAGGATAACACAAGGAAGCTGCTTTGTGAGTATACAAAGGGAGATAAAATTGGTATAAGAATGGTCTTAGATGCCAATGCTATTTGTATTCCCCAGCTATGATTGAGTGGAAATCAACAGCAAGCATTGCGTCCCTGTTTGAAGCTAATTTACAAATTTACATAATTGTACAGAGGGAGCAAACACAACACTTGAAACAGGTTTCAAAAGCAATGATCTCATTGACACCAAAGGTGGTAAAGTATGTCAGCAGCTAACACACATTTTACCGCCAAGGTATGAACAAAATAAATAAGAAAACTATTGCGTTCTCACAGCTCAAACCTCACTTTGTGTAGACAGGGCCTACGTGATTTGTCAACTCCTGGGGGTGGCGCGTGAAGAGGTCTGCCAGGCCCAACAGCGCGCTCTTGCGGGCTTTCTCGCTGTAGTGTGAGGTCTGAGACAGCAACTCCTGCATGCATGCAAATCCGGCAGATTTTATTGCACGAACAGGCGGCTGCAATCTCAAACGTGCTTCCTTCTCAAAAGTGAGCATGTTGTGTCCCCGAGGTTGGACGGACAGGCCTAAAATTCAAACGCACAACTCCACCTTAAGGGCGAGGTTGTGTGCGTTGACGGCAACGCCCTCTCTGTCCTCCGTGAGAGCCTGGTTGGGCAGGTTGATACTGGCAGCCTTGAAGCTGGTGTCCGTGTCATTCTGTGCTTTGGGGAGCTTCTTGCCCACTTTGGTCTTGACCCTCTTGAAGTCCACACCCACCCCTTCAAATTGTGCAAAACATGGAACGCCGCACAAAGGTGAGGAAAATTGGGCTCAGAGCCCTGGTTAACAACTTGCGTGCGCATTTCCCCCCATCTGCATGGACTCACAAGCTCACCCAAACCAACACCATAGCAGTATGGCAGAGTTGAAGGGAGTATGCAAGCACGTACCTGGGTTGCTCTTCCGCTTGATTCCTTTTCCCATTTTGATTTATAACTTAATTCCTTTAAGCGTGAAGCGCTGAAGCGCTGCGTCCGTAGCGTCCCTTGCTGGAAAAAGTTTCATTGTCTGCAAACAACGTGCTATTACAATTTACAAAAACTACATTTTAAACTAGGTTACAGCAGTCATTCCTTCCACCTCAATCGGTGAGGCAAGACCCTTCTTCTTCCTGTGTTCACTGCTACACAGCAGCCTGGCACGGCTGACATGAGCTTAGGATGGGGCGCAATGGGGGCTGGTGGGTGGGATTTCCTCTCTTTGCTTGCATGCTGCCTCGTTCAACACAGCGCGTTTGACTTGTCCCTGAATGCTCGCTGCCAACCCTCTCCTGCAAGCACAGGGGCGTGGGGAGGAAAACCTGAGCCTAAAGCAGGAGATGTGGATTCAGACTCAGAATTGGGGGACGGGCCCAGGCCTTCAGCCCCGCCTGCTCCTCCTCCCTCCAACGGTCAGCTCCCACCGGTAAGACACCTATATGGTGTTCATGCTTGCAAGCAATCCACTCCTCTCTGCAGGCCGGGGTCTCTGTGTGCATCAATTTAAGCATTTGAGAGTAGCTGTCCCTCCCTCCACCTCTGTGCAGGGAGCCCTCGCGGCCGCAGCAGCTAGCTCAAAAGCCAGCAAGGGGCCCAAGTTTGGCAGTTCAGGCCCACCCCCGTCAGCCTACCCTTCAGCCGGAATGTTTGCAGCAGGCAACACAAATGAAGCCTACGAGGGGCCCACCCCCCAGTCAGGGGTGAGTCCCCCCTCTCTTGCCGCTGCTCTTGAGCAGGCAACTGCCACTTTACTAGCGTTTTGCCCGGAATTTGCTGTTGATGGAGTCAGCGAATAACCGCTTCGAGCCCGATGCGCGCACACGGCCCCCATGAATTCACACTCGTCCCTTCTCCCTCCCTCCTCCTGCGCAGGGCAGGTCCGCCGCAGACCTAGATGCGCGGGAGCGGGATTTGATGGAGCGGGAGGCCAAATTGGCGAAGCTTGAGGAGGAGATCAAGAAGGACGGTGGCTTCAGGAAGAACAACTGGCCCATCTGCTTCCCCATTTGGCACCATGACATTGCTGGGGAGATTCCTGATGAATCCAAGCGAGTGGTCAGAGAGGTGTACATGAGTTGGTGGGTGAGTACAACCACGTGGCCATTGCGAGCAGAGGGAATGCCGTGAAGGGGAGCTGAGGGGAAGCCACAGGCAGTGTGTGCAGCGCTAGAGACAGGTTGATATGTCTCATTGGGTAAGGGAACAGTTGACCAATCACGTACTGCGCTCACTTGAATGCAGGGCTTCGTTCTCTGCAACACGTTCCAGTTCTTCTGTGCGACTGTCATGCTCGGCTACCAACCTGACAACCACGCCATTCCCAGTTGGTTTCTATCCAGTAAGTGTGTATGTGCATATTTGAGTGTGCGTATGTGTGTGTGTGCGCACGCGCACGCGTGTGTGTGTGTGTGTGTTTGTGCCCGTGCGTGCATGTGTGTGTGTGGGGGGGGGGGGAGGGGCCAGAACGAGCTGGACTGGGCCTGGTTATGTGAAAAGTATGCGAATTTGACTGAAAGGCTCTCACTTATCCTGTATCCTAGTTTCAGTCCCTTGGCGCATCCTTTTCCTCTCCCTACAGCAAATCGTGCAAGAAACTTCAAAGGAAAGAGATGCTGAAGTGTTTCCCTCGTTCAAATTTTTTCAGAGTTGTAACTTTTGTTTGCTCTGTGCAGTCATCTACTGGATAGCTGGCTTGGCAGGCAGCATGTGGCTGTGGTACAAGCGCCTTTACCATGCTGCTCGGAATAGCACCACATCAGGCTACATCGTCTTCTTCCTCTTTTACGCCGTGCACATCTGCTGGTGCATCTGGTGTGCCATCGGTGAGTGGCAAAAACGATTGTATCCCTTGTGTCTTCCTTCGTTAGGTTCAGCTTGCTGTGCTCGTCGCTTGTCGTTTCAGTCGTCTCTGTAGTGATTTTCATGTTCCATGCAACGCACTAACTCGTGCTCACCTGATGAAATTAACCTGTTAGGGCTTCTAATCGTCGGGTTAGCCAAACCCTGATAATTAAGTAACACCTCCAGCGCTTAAGCATCAGGATGTCAGCTCATTGCAACAAGGACACTTGATGGCATCATTCCCCCCCTTTTTGGGGTGGGCTTGGCTAAGCCGAATCACAGTCGGCGTCCTTGGCCTTTCAGTCATGCTCAAAGCGATACTCATCCAGCAGGCCCCCTGCTACTTCTTACTTTCTGCTTATTGCGTAGGAGGTCCTCTATGGGTAGGTAAATAGTCAATAACCTCCTACCATGTCCGCTCCTCGCAGCTATCCCCGTTGAGGCAGCTGCTTGGTCGTTCTCTGGATTTGCAACTGCGATTGCGGCCCTGGATGTACACCCCTTCCCTGGCATCATTTACTTTGTGGGCGCGTGCCTCTGGGTGTTGGAAGCCTTGTGGTGCATTTGGTGCATAAAAGATGTGAGTAGCAGTTCGAGGGAAGAACCGAAACGTGGGAGACCGTGGGAAAGGCGCTTCTTAAGAGGGATCGCATCAGATCTGTACTTACATTGCATGGAAGCAAATATACACACACGAAAAGCAAACAGATTGCGAGAGCACAAGAGATTCGTGAGTGTGTTAGGCGCAAATGATTGCCGCTTCTTTGTGTCATTTTTGGTTGTAATTGATCAGGCAAGCAGATTTATCAAATGCTTGACAGTCGTCATAAGAGGATGTAAGAAAATTTCGCCAAAATGGTGTACACCCATGCATTTTTCGGTTTCCCTGCATAAGGTACCGTACTTACATACAAATACAGGTGTTTAAAAATGAATTGTCCAACCCTAGACACAATAAGTGCCTGAAAATCAAACAACATACGCAAAGCTATAGCTTCCTTATAATGTAACAAGTTGGTCAGTTGTTTCATGGCAAGCATTAAAGTCAGAGTTGCAGGGCCTAGCAGGTTAATGCAGTATCTACAGCATAACACACCAATATTCGTTTTCTCCCTTTTTTGTCATGCAGGCGTACTTGTTTTTCCGCGGAAGGGGTGGCATAAAGCAGGTAGGTGCCTCGGTTACACAAGGCGAAGGTTTGCTTGTGTGTCAGTCTCATGAGGTCGTCCCAAATCTCGACTGGGTCACATGTGTGTTTAAATGCCACTCGCACTGGCGCTAATGTTTCAACCGGCTAAATAGATGCATACTTTTAATTCAGTGGAGCCTCTTCTTTCATCCTGGTTTCTCATCAAGTGAGAGCCAGATATTGTCAGTTAATCCCTCGTGGATTTCTGTAGTGGGCTGCATGCTTACTTCCATGAAATCTGACTAGAGCTAGAGGCACGACACACGATTGAAGTCTGGCTGCAGAATATAGAAAAAATTTCCTTGGGTCACTTGCACCAGCATCGCATATAAGGTTTTATGTGGAGGGTACACGCTTAAAGGTGAGTATCTAAGCGTGTCATGCTGCAGTGACAGGAAAGAAAAAAATGAGCAACGAGATTTCCCGCTTGCTATCTCAGTATACTTCATACCACAATTGGACGTCTGACATCATCCTACTCTCTGTGTGCGCAGGCAAAACAGGATGCGGCACTCGAGGTTTTCAAGAGCCAGCAACAAGGCGGGCAAGGAGGCGCGTACAACGTCTAGCGTGTATAACGGTCATGGGCTGTGATTTGTAACACCATTGTTGATCATATTGCATTGTATATATATACTGTTAGCACGCTGTTGGATGGTGGCCATTGCCATGTCTCACGGGTTTAGTGCTTAAGTGACACTACACCAGGACCCGCTCGTGATGTGTGTTTGAAGGACTAATGCTTTAAACAGGACATTATCAATGAAAGCTATTTTTCACTTTGCTCTACTATTTCCTCCTTTCTCTGTTTTGCCTGCTTGTATTTTGACAAGCGTACATATTGCGAGGCTATTATTTAATGACTTTTATTGCAAAGGGCAGGCTTGAGACTAATTTTTGCAATGGTGAGGGTATGACCTCCAGCCAAGTTGTTTGGATCACGATCAGATGCTGACCGGCCGGTCAGCCGCAATAATCCCATAAGGGTAAGGGTTACACAGCTATATCCGCCAACGAGGGCAGTTGAGCTTTAGCATAAAAAAGCCAGCTTCAAGAAGAGAAAGAGGCTAGAAAGACTGAACAAGACACCAGAAAAAGAAGCAAGAATAAACATGAAACAGATGAATGAAGAAGAGAAAAGTGAATAGAGAAAGAGAATGTTTGTTTTGAATAAGAGCGAAAAGAAAGTATCATGCAGAACGAGAAAAAAAGCTGTTGGGATGTCTCAGAATGTGTGATGTCTCAGAATGTGTGATGTCTCAGAATAATCCCATAAGCTCGCTCAGATAAAGAAATGTCGCTTTCAGAGTTACAGATGAAGCCGTCAGTCAAAACGTGCGACCGCTAGGTTAAGGTAAGGTAAGGTTACATCGCTATATATGCCTCTGGTGGGCATCTGAGCGGAAGCTTGGAAAAAAAGCCTGTAACCAAACCAAAAAACGCTAGAAAAATCAAGGGAACAGGGCTAGGCACTAAGTTACAAAAGAGGCAACACCAAAAATATCAGGTTGGTTCATAAAGGTCCTCAAACCGCTAGGTTAAACACGTAAATGTCGTGATGACTGAGGGACTACACG
>Ga0307963_1003749_pt1 | contig 12133 bp, 13 predicted proteins | sample OrgLakmetagen594_FD_201829 | JGI IMG/M metagenome (GOLD analysis project Ga0307963, IMG submission 201829) | Saline water microbial communities from Organic Lake, Antarctica - #594 | ecosystem: Environmental > Aquatic > Non-marine Saline and Alkaline > Saline | place: Antarctica: Organic Lake...
GGTCGGTCATGCAAACACTGCTTGAACTCTCTTTGCCTTTGCGGTGTGTGCGCAGGCCTTCTCATAGCTTGGTCGGTCATGCAAACACTGCTTGAACTCTCTTTGCCTTTGCGGTGTGTGCGCAGGCTTTCTCATAGCATGGTCGGTCATGCAAACACTGCTTGAACTCTCTTTGCCTTTGCGGTGTGTGCGCAGGCTTTCTCATAGCTTGGTCGGTCATGCAAACACTGCTTGAACTCTCTTTGCCTTTGCGGTGTGTGCGCAGGCCTTCTCATAGCTTGGTCGGTCATGCAAACACTGCTTGAACTCTCTTTGCCTTTGCGGTGTGTGCGCAGGCCTTCTCATAGCTTGGTCGGTCATGCAAACACTGCTTGAACTCTCTTTGCCTTTGCGGTGTGTGCGCAGGCCTTCTCATAGCTTGGTCGGTCATGCAAGCACTGCTGTCGTGGCGTGTCAGCCAATTCTCCCTGGTATCCTCTGCGGCCTCCATCTACTGCGTGCACGGAGATGACAGGTGGGTCGGAGAGGCTGTGTAGCATGTGGGAACAGAGGAACTGAAGCAGAGAGACTGTATAGCACTTGGGAACAGAGGAACTGAAGCAGAGAGGCTGTGTAGTATGTTGGAAAAGAGGAACTGAAGCAGAGAGGTTTGGCAGCATGTGGGAACAGAGGAGCTGAAGCAGTGAGGCTGTGTAGCATGTGGGAACGAGGAATTGAAGCAGAGAGGGGCGCAGGCATGCAGGCGTGTGGTTATAGTAATTGAATCCTGCATAGTTCAAGTTATGTAGGTGTAGGATGTTTACAGCATTTGTATGTAGGTTTTTGTCTATGACGGAGGTTTACGGGAGCAAGGTGTTCACAATGGGGGGAGGTATGAAGGGCAAAGAGCTTGCTTCTTAGGAAGGGCAAAGAGTTCGCTTCTTTGCTTTAATGAATAAATGTTTGAGAGCAGCTCCATGATTTGTAAAGTTTGCAATTTTTTCGTGTAAGAAGGCCGTTTTTCGGTTTAGTAGTGTGCGTTGTCTGATCAGGGAGTCGATCAAAATTGTCCCTCTCTTTTGACTTGAATACACATCTTTCAAATTCACGCCTGATTTGCGCAGATGCAGCAACTGCGGCTTTCATCTTGTCGCGATGTGCTCATATCATGGACAGCGTTGCCATGGTCTGGGCTTCAAAAAGTACCAAACACGTGTCCATACTCGCACATTAGTGTACGGAAACTTAGTAGCACTCCAAAACTGTAAGCACACACACTTACACAGGTACGCTGCCCACCAAGTTGCCGCCGGGCCCCTCCGCACCGGCTTGGCTGCCCTGCTTGACCTTGTGTTTGCTGGTTGCAGCCTGGGCACCTCGTGCTTGGTGTCTTTCGTGCTGGTGTGTGCGCTGCCCCTGCGTCAGAGCCTGGGCCAGCGCCTCATGTGCATCTACCCTGTTCGCGAGGTGGGTTTCATCTGAAACTTGCCAACAACAGTGAGATATACCAGGCCCGGATGTGCAATTGCTTTGGAAAGTGGACATGTTTTAAGAGGTTGGTGTGTTCTTTCTCTCTCATTGAAAACGCCTCTCTCTCTCTCTCTCTCTCTCTCTCTCTCTCTCTCTCTCTCTCTCTCTCTCTCTCTCTCTCTCTCTCTTTCTCTCTCTTTCTCTCTCTTTCTCTCTCTTTCCTTCTCTCATTGGGAATGCCTGTCATTTGGAGAGATTTTGTTCCAGGGATGTAAATGCGGAAGTGACCCGTCCTGTTCTTCTCGTGAGTTGACACAGATTTCGGTACTCAGCACATGGATGCAGTGAAAATGCGCACAGCCTGTTTTGAAAGCACTTACATGTACGGTATGTAGAGTTGGCCAGAACCGTATATATACACCGTATATGACCGTATATTTGGTGATCTCCCAGTCAAAAATACTGTATATACACTGTAAATATATGGTTCTGGCCAACCCTAACAATATGTAACATGTAACAGGTTGGCAGCTGCCCTGCTTTAGATGCAGGATATGTCAATGAAAGCATCAAGCATCACATCCCTCGTGTGCTTGTGTGTACTCATTTGCACATTTGCACCTTGACGTGCTTCTGACATGTTGTAAAAGCTTTAGGTGCGGTCTGCCCATCAACTTTTTTAATACCGTGAACCCTCTATAAGATGTTCTACGAAGCATACTCTTACAAATTCATCTTGACAGTTTACCGTTAAGATGTTCTGTATAGCATACGTAAAAAGGACCATTTTGCTCCAAAGGTTGCCATATCTGTGGGCATTCAATTCAATCCAATGTGGACATTCAATTAAATCCAATGCTGCACTCAAGGAACTACCAAACCGTTTCTGACTTGTTGCAAACATGCACGTGCGCTTCTTCACGGCTTACCGTGTCTGCCCTAGTACGTGTAACCCTGTGATTCCGCCCTTGAAAAGGGGAGGACCTGTCTGCCCTTGCCGACTCACAGCACAGCAGTTCCTTGGGTAGCGGAAAACCCGCTTAGTCTCCTGGCAGCTCCAAACTCTAGGCAAGTCACTGGCGCTCCACTGTTTTCAACGTGACAGTTGGCATACTTTGTGACCCAGCACTTCAACGGTGACGAGCATGGTGGAGACCTTCCATGTTTGTGACCCAGCACTTCACAGGTGACGGGCATGGTGGAGACCTTCCATTACCCTTGAACCCCCTCCATGCTCTGCCGTAACAGTTGCTGTGATTTGTGATGTGGCAATATGCAGGTGGTGAGAGTAGTGAAGACTTCCCGATACTCTGGCAGCCTCTCTCCAAGCTTTTAGGCTGTACAGGCTGGACCAGTCTGGTTCTCCGCTGTCTTTAACAGTACAGATGCTTAAATTTGTGATGTGGCAATATGCAGGTGGCGAGAGTAGTGGAGACCCCTCGATACTCTGGCAGCCTCTCTCCAAGCTTTTAGGCTGTACAGGCTGGACCAGTCTGGCTCTCCGCTGTCTTTAACAGTACAGATGCTTAAAATTGTGATGTGGCAATATGCAGGTGGCGAGAGTAGTGGAGACCCCCCGATACCCTGGCAGCCTCTCTCCAAGCTTTTAGGCTGTACAGGCTGGACCAGTCTGGTTTTCCGCTGTCTTTAACAGTACAGATGCGTAAAATTGTGATGTGGCAATATGCAGGTGGCGAGAGTAGTGGAGACCCCCCGATACTCTGGCAGCCTCTCTCCAAGCTTTTAGGCTGTACAGGCTGGACCAGTCTGGTTCTCCGCTTCTCCGCTGTCTTTAACAATACAGATGCTTAAATTTGTGATGTGGCAATATGCAGGTAGCGAGAGTAGTGGAGACCCCCCGATACTCTGGCAGCCTCTCTCCAAGCTTTTAGGCTGTAAAGGCTGGACCAGTCTGGTTCTCCGCTGTCTTTAACAGTACAGATGCTTAAATTTGTGATGTGGCAATATGCAGGTGGCGAGAATAGTGGAGACCCCCCTGTACTCTGGCAGTCCCTCCAAGCTTGCAGGCCGTACCGGCCAGGCCAGCAAAATCCAGACAGTACACAAGGTAAAGCACGTGTGCCACTCAAACTAGTGGTCTTCGTTTAATTGTCTTGGAAATTGTCTTGGAAATGTATCCACCAATGAAGCTGTTTAGATTATATTTCTCGTCAACGTGGCTCATAAATCCAGTTGTTTTTTAGCCGATTGCGATCGCACTGCCGGTGCTACTCTTTTAAACCGCTCTTTTGAAACATCATTTGTTTTAGAACCCAAACCTGCTTTTTGTTGGTCCATACCAGTCGTGGTGAAAAATGCTGGTAATTATTAATTTCTCTGTCTATCCAGGGTCCTTGGGACCCAAGCCGCGTACCCAGTGGAAGGCAAAGGATGTCAGCCATGCACGCATCCGCCCATGCTGATCTAATGCCCCCTCCTCCCCCTTTCCAAGGACTCCCTCCCTTCCATGGACTCCATCACGACCACCACACGCCTGAGCAGATGCCCATGCACAACCAGCAGCAGCAGCAGCAGCAGCAGCAGAACCACCCCTCATCAAACGTGGCGTGGGAGGAGGTGTGGCTGTCAGTTCCTGCGTGTACCTATACCTGGTTCTGCACATTGTTCTTGCCACTCAACGCTTCTGCTTGCCTGCTCCCATCTGCTCCCATCTGCTTGCCTGCTCCCATCTCCGCCCATCTGCTTGCCTGCTCCCATCTGCTCCCATCTGCTTGCCTGCTCCCATCTCCGCCCATCTGCTTGCCTGCTCCCATCTCTGTCCATCTGCTCCCATCTGCTCCCATCTGCTTGCCTGCTCCCATCTCCGCCCATCTGCTCCCATCTGCTTGCCTGCTCCCATCTCCGCCCATCTGCTCCCATCTACTTGCCTGCTCCCATCTTCTTGCCACATGGTCAAACCACTGTCTGCTTGCCTGCCTGCCTCGGAGCGTGTGATATGTGATATGTTGTATGTGATATGTGATAGGTATTGTGACGTTCCTGTTTCTGTGATGGGGGTTACGGTACTCAATACCGAAGTGGCTCCTTTTCTTAAATCAAAGTGAGGAGTGGTCTTCCCTGCCTGCTTACTTTTTTCTTTTTTTCCTGCTTTTGCTTCCTGTCTTCCTGCCTGCCTTGGAATTTCTATTTGCACCTCTACCCTTTAGTTCATACACCTCACATCAAGGTAATAATAATAATAATAATTAAAGTGTAATTAAAGAACTAACTGGTGTGGTTGTAAAAAATATTAGTGTTATTACATAATTAACTAGCGCACATCATGCATGGAACACTGATTTTGTATGGTGCAGAGTGCAGAGAGCGTTCAGCTTAAACCATCTTACCTGCATTACCGGCCAGCCTCCCAACACTGTAGTAAAGAGAAAGCTTACAATATGCAGTTATACATGTCGCCTTGGCTTGTGCACATGTTGTTGCTGCTTTCACTGGGCTGCGCAGACTCCCGATCAATGAAACTTTCTGACTGACGTAGGATTGGTCATTTTTTGATGTGCACTCTTTTGCGTGCCCTTTTTTATATAGATGACAGCGCTCAGTTGAAAGCGGTCCCTCCCACAATAAAATTTTCTGACTGACGCAGGGTTGGTCATACTTCGATGTGCATTGTCTTTTGCGTGCCCTTTGTGCAGATAGCAGCTTTTAGTTCAAAGCGGTCCCTCCCACGCTCGCCAGTCAGCGTTCCCCCCGCGCACTCCAAAAGGAAGCAAGCTTGACAACAGTAATGCACATCCTGCGTTGGAAGTTTACTTTTTAATTTGTGTCTTGACCGGTTGTAAGGGTGAGGTGATCAAGTAAGGCTGCAGTAGCGTACTCAGCACTGATAAGCACTTTGTTGAGGAAAGTGCATTGCAGAATCTCTTGCTTGCAGGGGTGCTGGGAGAAGCCAGGCTGGTGTCAGTATGTGTGTTGTGTGTGTGTGTTCCCCCGTTTTATAACAAATTTCCTCGCTGTTTATGTCATATACGATATACGGTACCTACTAAACCTGACAAACAAAGTTGACATTTTCAAATTTTTATCAGGTGACCTGCCTGCCAAGTGAGGTCTTTTTTATTTGTTTGGTGTATATTTCATTTGGTGTATATATCATTCTGGCTTTACATCCTATCTGAGGTTGGCAATGAGATATTTCCTGGTTTGAAGCTAGACCACAGTGCGGGTATTAGAAATAAAAGAAAAGAATAGAAAAGAAACACTACGCAGGCAGTGAGGTAAGGTAAGGTTACATCGCTATATATGCCTCTGGGGGGCATCTGAGCGGAAGCTTGGAAAAAGCCTGAAACCAAACCAAAAAGGCGCTAGAAAAAATCAAGAGAAAAGGGCTAGGCACTCAGCCACGAAATAGGCCACACCATAAATATTAGGTTGGTTAAAATAGTCCTCAAACGAGTCGGACTATCTTCATATTGAGGTGGGAAGACCAGCTGGCGGTGCTGTGTGCGGAGGCTAACAAGATGTTCATGCGGAAAGTCCAGCAAATTGTGTTCCTCATCATGAACAGAGTACCAGTCACATTTGTCACAGATCCTGAGTTCATAAGGCCTTCTATTCCTGTTATGACGCATTCTTTGGACCAGAAAGTTATGGCCAGAAAGGCGAAGGCAAGAAAGTGCACGTCTGAGATTGTTGGAAATATCCAAGCGAAGGTAGAAAGATAGCACAAATTTATGATTTCTTTTTCTGTCATCCCACCAGCCAGGAGCAATCCCCAAAGGTACACCAAAATGTGTGTGATAAGTCCTCATAATTCTGCTGGAATGGTGATTATCATGTGGTGTCAAGTTGTCAAGCTCTCTCCAGCTCCCAATGATACGTTCGCGCAAAGGGAGCTCGAATATTCGAACTGTTTCAAATTGATAGACTCGTATGGCATTCATAAACTGCTGAGACGTAGGGAAATCTTGGAGTGCGCTCAGAACCTGGTAAGTCCAGTATCACTTCTATTTGCAATTAGAAAGTCAGCCCGCACAACTTTCTCAAGAAGAGGATTGTTTGAAGAGAGTAAACTGTTCCAGAATCGTATGATGCATCTGAACCAATAGAAAAAAATGGGCATCTGACCTGTTTCGCGGAGCACGCAGTGAGTATCAGTACTTTTCTTGACACCCAGAAGTCTTTTCAGGAAGCCCAGGTGAAGGACATGTGTGGAGGTGATTTTTGAGGAATCATATGTCAGGGAAGAAGTGGCCCATACTTGACAAGCATACAGACCAATTGTCAAAGCAAAGACCTGGAAAAGCCATACTAGCAATGCATGTTTTCTTTGTTTGATACCCTTGCTGTCACCAATTCTGTAAACTCTGGCAATGGCAGACCTGAAGTTGTCTGCCATCTTCTTAGTAGCTGTGAGCATGCTTTTATCACGAGTAAGAGTGATTCCAAGGTATTTGAATTCAGTGGCAAGTTCTGTGCTGTCGTACGTGAAGGTGGGAATCGTAGAGTTACCGCTGCTGAAGAGGACCGTGAATTTTGTTTTGCCAGTGTTGAGCTTGAGCCCTTTGAAACGTGTAAAGTCATAGAATTTGTTTAGTTGTATAGTTGCAGATTTTCAGCCATGTTTGAAGTGAGAGCAATGTCACAGCATAACCACAGTGAGGGATTTTAACTGAATATAAGGCAGTGGCAGCACCTCTCTGTACAGTCAAGAATCTGTCCATGTCATTGTTATAAAGGGAGTAAAGGAGGGGACTCAGAGGGCAGCCCAGTTTCAAGCCTCTATTGGGCGCAACCTCCTCAGAAATTTTGTCGCCATCAACGAGAAGGTTTAGGCATCCTGTGTACATGGTTTGAATGATGTCTCTCAAATACTGCGGAGTCTTTAATTTTTGCAAGTGTCTCCAAAGCTTCTCTCTTGGAACACTGTCACAGGCAGCAAAGAAGAACAGGAAAGCAATGTAAACCTTCATTTTCCACTTTTCAGCAGTCGCAAGAATGTGGCGAAGTATAAAGAGGGGTTGGTTGGTGTTCCTTGTGGGGCAGAAACCAAATTGAGAGTCTGGTATTTGATGTTCAGCAAGAGCCCAGTCCGTCAGCAAGTCCCTGACCACGTTTGCATAAAGTCTCTAGATACAACCATTGATAGCCAGCAAACGATATTTTTTGGGGGATGTAGTTGGACCTTTTTTGTGCAGAGGCGTAATTTTGACTTTGTTCCAAAGATGAGGGGTGATACCGTCTGACAGGAACAAATGGAACAAGTCAGTGAGAAGGGGAAGCAGAACGTTTTCAGTGTGTCTCTTACCACGATCATCCTGAATTGTTTTCTCTGCGTGTTTGATGAAAGAAGTAGAGAACGGATCAAAACCTGGGCTGGACTGCACTTTCATGTTTGAAATGTTTTTCTGGACAGTGGTGTATGGGGGGTAGCTCGTACACAGGTGCTCGCTCATTGCTACGTTGAAAGGTAGTGTTCATGCTCCTGTACCTGCCACCAGGGCCGGGTGGGACTGCAATGTCAGAAGGAAAAAATTGTCCAGATCGTAACTGGTCACTGAGTAGCTGATGACGTGTAGGTAAGTTGGATCGTCTAGGTAGCACGTCAGGAACACTCTCTTGTGGTTGCACAATAGGGGTGATTGAAGGTGCTCAGTCCATGACTCAGCAGAAATGGGAGAGATGTCAGTACGTTTAATTGCAGTCATCGGTCATTTGTACACCTTTGGGCTGCGAGTGTCAATGAGTCCAACCATCTCATCTGCCTTCTCTTTCTTAAATTGTTTTTTCCTCAGCCTGCAGTAGGTGGTGTATTGTTGTTGCAGCTCAGCAAAAGATTGGTTGTGTTGTTTTTTCCATCTAATACGTCTTTTGCAATCACGGCACGTTGCGTCATACCAAGGAGCCATGGGAAGGCCCAGCTGCATTCTGCGCGACATTTGTCTTGCTGTCATACCAGTGGCATCAGCAGCAAGCGCAATGAGATCTAGGAAGTGTTTGTAGCAGGATTGATGTTCTTGATTGCAAATAGAGTTCCGAAAAGGTTGGAGGACAGTCTCACTTTTAAGCATGCGTGGAAACAAACGCGTCTTTGTGCTCATCCCTCCAAATCATATGTTTTTCTTTCCCGCTTCTCCGAATCTGACTCGGAAGTCGCAGATCAATGTGTGGCAACAAACACTGGCCTGAAGTGGCCTGTGGTCTGCTGATTCAAATTCATGTAGTACGCTGATTTGTTTGCAGCAAAAAAAAAGGGCAGTGGACATCAGGATGTGTTCAGTCCGTGATGGGTTAAAAGGAGGATTGTAACCAAAGAAGGTGGGCTGCCCATTGACTCCCTTGCCCCTGCCCGTGGTCAAAATGAGAGGAGTTTCAAGCACAATATCCCTCAAGCACCTGCCGGCTGTGTTAGCTCGGCCTTTGTACTGCCCCAAACGTGTAGTGCCCAGTTCAGAAAATCTGGAGAGCATGGCAACGTGCCCCTCAGGAAAATAGTCAGGCAAATTGTCGAAATGTGCATTGAAGTCTCCCACCAGAATCATATGTTGGCTATCGCTTAGTGCTTCAGAAACATCGTGTTGCATGTGCGAGAACATTTGGGAGATCTCAGCCTCGAAACGTGAAGAAGAGCGAGGATTTATGTACACAGCCCCCAAAAGTACTCTCCTCCGAATCCCAAAAACTGACGTTGATGTAAATTCAGACAGCTTGATAAAAATCAGGGACCCTCCATAACTGATGAACAAGCCCCGCGAGACTGTTGTGGATAAAAATGGCCACCTCCTGACCTCTCCTCCCTCCAGTCTCGACATCGTTGTGGTAGCAAATTGTGTGTGTGCGCAATTGGGAATTGAGGCGTGTCAAGTCGTATGTACGAGTCTCCAGAAGGACAGCAATGTGATGCTCTTGCATGTATGTCACCAGCTGGTTCAGTTTTTAAGAGTACTCAGTGTTAGGAATACCATAACAGTTTGATATGGCCAGTTTAATGCCAGTATTACGTGTAGCATTGTGCCGCCCCCATCCCTAGGCCTGTCCATTCATAATCTGGCATTTGGCTTGTGCATAGTTCAGTTGGGGAGGGGGGGGGTTGGCGTTGGTGTTGGTGGTGTGCATAGGGGAGCGACGTGTGGGAGAGGAGTGTGAGCTGGGAGGGGAGTTGGAGACAGCTTGCCTCTTGTGTTGGCCTTGGAAGGGGGGAGGGCTTTGCGAGGGGTATGGCTGCGGGAGGAGGGCAGGGACTGAAAGATTCCTCTGCTTGTGCTTGGGAGGTCACGTAGGACAGGTGGGGGGCGTTGGAAATTGGTTTGGGGAGCGGGTGGGGCGGGTGGGGGCGCGTGAGCGGGGCGCTCGATGTTGGGGGTTTGACCAGGGGTGGCGGTTGGGGGAGGAAGAACAGTTGTGTGTAATTTGACCACGTGTTTTGGGAAGGAGGTGAGGGGACGCAGGGACTTAAGGAGCTCCGTGACAGTGGCTGTGTCGACCGAGATGTAGGGAGAGCCCTGAGCGGGGGGCTGTCCTCCAGGGAAGTGGTGAATAAAGGGGTAAGCCATGGGTGCTGCAGTTGGGGACTCCTTGAAGGCGATGAAGTCCCACCCCACCCTGTCCTCTGCCCGGAAGGTGGCTTGCTGGTGTCCTGCCTCCCGTGCTACCCGCTGCAACTGGATGGCTAGGCCGACTCGTGCGTTCTGCATGACAGTGCGCTTGAGGTCCAGCACCGCGCGCGTGCGGTTGGTGCTTGCCCGGAATGCTGCTGCTGCTTCTGCTGCTGCTCCTTGGTCTTTAAAGTTGATGAGCAGGCGCGCTTTGCCCTGGCCGTTGGGACGTTGGGGGTGGCTTGGGTGATTAGGGAGGGGTCGCAGCACAGGAAAGAGGCCAGGGAAGGCAAGTCAACGGGTAAAGCGGTACCGACAGCTGTGCGCAAAACGCAGAACCTGCTGTTTTCTACGCGCTCAGGCTGGTCAAAGAAGTAAATCCTGTTGTATCTTTCTATCACAAGGCATTGTGTCATTGCCAGCATGTTGGACATGTTGGCTTCGTATAGGGGGTCGGTAAAAATAGTATGAGTAAAAGTAACATCATGGTGTAAACAATTCCAGTAAGGATCAGGAAACAAAACTGGTATGGGTTGAGCCATAAAGCATCCCACTGTGTCAGAAAATGGAAAGGCTTACAAGAAAAAAGGCCTTCAGTCAAGAAGTGTGACTGCTCCCCTGTTCATAAAGAAAAACTCTTTCAGAAAGAAAGAAAATGTTGCTTTGTTGTCTTCCTGGTGCAAAAAAGCAGACGCATCCTGGGATCCGGCCTGTGGGATCCTACTTTGGTCATGTACACAAAGACTAAGATTTACATGGGGGGACCTTCAGCAAGAATGTTCGGCTGATCGGCCTGTGACTGGTCCTCGGAGCTCAGACACAAAAGAAAAAGATTGCTGTTGAGTTGCAAGAGGAAATCATAAACCAGCTGGGCACTGACTTACTGTCACAGATAAGGTTGCTCTACTGGAGAGCAAGGCCTAGATCTGAGAGACACCGCCAACAAAACACTGCCCTCTTGGTTGCTACCAAGACTAACAGCACATGCTTTAAAAACCTCTTCTTGTCCTGACGCCATCCTATTTTTACCTTGCACTGTGTGCTCCTCTCGCGTAATCACCCGCAACCCAAACTTTAAACAGCTTGCTAAAGACAAGAAATTAAATCCAAACCAGTGGGAAATTCACCTGATTAAGTTTAATTTCTGTGAGGACACTAGGCCTGATCCCCAACTCCAAAAGCAAAAGCACAGCACAGCATGCTTTTTGCCAACCTAAACAGACAAGGATATAGGGAAGTCAAGCTCCACGTGATCCTCGTTGGAGCTATGGGGACTATCATACAAAGACTATACAGACAAACCTCTGGCAGACCTTAACCTTGATTACCATAAGATTAAAAAATTGGCACACAAACTGAATGAACACTCCATCAGACATGCATCTGCACTCATAAAAAACATGGTATGCAATGCAATATAACACAAGCAACAAAACAGTCAAGGTTTGGGTCTGGGTGCTACGGCACACAACCCACCTGCCCCACATTGATTTCTTATTAATTGTTTGCGTGGTGGGGGGTTGCCTGGTGCGGGCACCTATGTAGCCCCCTCCCTTAATCATGCTGGCTGTGTCATCAATACCAGCGGAGTCTTTCTTTTCTTGTTGCTCTACTGGAAAATCTCAGAGGGGGGACTCTGAGGCCCAAAATGGGTAACTTTTTGCATGCTCCTAGGGTATGGACCCCCTAACTGGCACGTTTCAAGCTCAGCTCTGATATGTAGTGATTCCAATGCAGCTGAGCTTGAAACGTACCAGCTAAGGCCACCTGCCTCAGCAGCCGTGGCGTGAACCTTACTTTTTGAGCAGCCATATGCTGTATCTGACCAGCCAGCGCACCAAACCCGGTGATCTTTAGTGTTTTGAAGTCCTTTAAATGAATAAAGATCATTGCAAGAGAAATGGGGCAAAAATACTAAGTGGTTGGCAAGATATGCAAATTAATGTGCCATTCCCCCTGGAAAGCACCCATCTAGGGTACAGGTGCACGACATGTGCTTTTAATCAGGTTATTCTGTACGCAGGGCGACTTGTCTAAATCTGAGCACATGCTCGGGTAGCTTATAAAGTCAGCATCAGTTTGAAGCTAGGTTGGGTCCAATTTGATGAAGTGACGTGTGAGAAGTTGCACCT
>Ga0307963_1003758_pt1 | contig 12121 bp, 16 predicted proteins | sample OrgLakmetagen594_FD_201829 | JGI IMG/M metagenome (GOLD analysis project Ga0307963, IMG submission 201829) | Saline water microbial communities from Organic Lake, Antarctica - #594 | ecosystem: Environmental > Aquatic > Non-marine Saline and Alkaline > Saline | place: Antarctica: Organic Lake...
GTTCGTTCACGATCAGTTCGTGACCACACTTTCAAATATTTAATTAAACTTTCGATTTCAATTCATGAGGGAGTCTGGGGATTAATTTTTGAGTTCGAGGGCACTTCGGGAGGGCCCTGTCGGGAATTAGTTTTTGAGTTCGAGAGCCCCCCTGTGAATGCTGCCTGTGCACTGCTACTGCTGTTAGTTTTGGCTGAAGCTGTGGCTGAGGCTTCAAGAACCCGGCCAGGGGGTTCACACTGGCGCGCTTGGAGCTCATTTCGATTTTCACCCTCAAAACCACTACAAATAATTAATTTATCACTTCAAAGTCAGTTCAGAGAGGCCTCCAAGAATTAATAAAAATTTTCGTTTTCCGGCCAAAAAATTAATTAATTTCCGAAGTGATCGTAAACAAACGGTATAGTTGCACACCCACGTGCGAACATCCACATCAAAATGGACATAGTTGCACACCCACGTGCCAACATCCACGTTAAAATGGACATTTATTTGCACGCCCACTCGTAAACATCCACGTCAAAATCAACATATAGTTGCACACCCACGTGCCAACATCCACGTTAAAATGGACATATAGTTGCACGCCCACTTGTGAACATCCACGTCAAAATCAACATATAGTTGCACACCCATGTTTGAACATCCACGTTTAAATGGACATATAGTTGCACACCCACGTTTGAACATCCACGTCAAAATGGACATAGTTGCACACCCACGTTTGAACATCTACGTCAAAATGGACATAGTTGCACACCCACGTTTGATCATCCACATCAAAATGGACATAGTTGCACACCCACATGTGAACATCCACGTCAAAATCAACATATAGTTGCACACTCACATGTGAACATCCACGTCAAAATGGACATATAGTTGCACACCCATGTGCAAACATCCACGCCTGAGTCGGTTTATAGTTGGACGCTTTGTAAGACTATGGAAGTGCCCACAGTAGGATGTCTAGCCTGTATCCTAGCCTGTGATCTAGCCTGTGACCTAGCATGTGACCTAGCCCTTGCCCTAGCCTGTGACCTAGCATGCGACCTAGCCTGTGACCTAGCCTGTGAACTAACATGTGACTTAGCCCTTGACCTAGCCTGTGACCTAGCCTGTGACCTAGCATGTGACCTAGCCCTTGACCTAGCCTGTGGTTTAGCCTGTGACCTAGCCTGTGACCTAGCATGTGACATAGCCTGTGACCTACCATGTGGCCTAGCATGTGACCTAGCCTGCGACCCACCATGTGACCTAGCATGTGACCTAGCCTGTGACCTAGCCTGTGACCTAGCCTGTGGCCTAGCCTGTGGCCTAGCCTGTGACCTAGCCCCTGACCTAGCATGTGACCTATAGCTTGTGGAGGAGTGTGAGCACTCGTACCTGTGTCGTCTTGATGTACTCTTATGAAGCTGTGTTAACATGGACACTGATGCTGCCCGATGGCCTATAGCACATGGACACTGACATTGCACATGGACACTGATGCTGCCCGATGACCTAGCACATGGATACTGACATTGCACATGGACACTGATGCTGCCCAATGACCTAGCACATGGACACTGACATAGCACATGGACACTGATATAGCACATGGACACTGACCTAGCACATGGACACTGACATTGCACATGGACACTGATGCTGCCCAATGACCTAGCACGCACTCACAAGTTGGCCCTTCCTCTGTGTGTGTGCATGTGTGGTGTGCGCAGCTTTGAAAACGCCCTTGTGACCTCTGCCACCACCGCCGACTTTTACACCCAGCGGAAGCCCATGAGTGCAACCATCAACACCCTGGCTAACGCGCTGTACAAGGTGTTCAGCTACACAGGTAAGGCACGGGGCTGTGTCTTTGTGTGTGTTGTGTGTACATGTGATGAGTGCAACCATCAACACCCTGGCTAACACGCTGTACAAGGTGTTCAGCTACACAGGTAAGGCACGGGGCTGTGTCTTTGTGTGTGTGTGTCTGTGTTTGTGTGTGTGCAGGCTGTCCTGTTGTGTGTGAATGATTATGCATAGTGTGTGCGGTAAGCCAATGGTCGTGTAGTGTGTTGTAAGTTAGCTCAGAAACCTGTCAGGGATCCCTAACGTAGCAGTTTAGAACAGACAGAACAGATCAGATCAGAGAACAGATCTAGAACATATCAGAGATCCCTAGCGTAGCAGTTTAGAACAGACAACGTGCTTCACTGTAAGGGGTTCAGGTATGCGGGATCAGGCAGGGTCGATGCCCTTATGTGGGTACACACCGCAAATGTAATGTATTTGTTCCGTATGCAGAGGGAAATTAAAAAAAGGTATTCATTATGCATTAAAGGAGGGAGATAAAGAAACGTGTGCTAGCACCACCGTAAAATCCCACCAGCACCAGCACCAGCACCACTGTGTAATTATATTGAAAGCACCAGCACCAGCACCAGCACCACCTTGAAATGATATTGAAAGCAGCAGCTTAAGTAACACTTCTGTTCCAGCACCACCGTGAAATTCAACAACTTGATATGAAAGCAGCAGCTCTGCAATGACGCCACAAGAATGTAGTAATAATTTTATTGATGACGCCACGAGAAAGTAGTAATAACTTGATATTGAAAGCAGCAGCTCTGCAGTGACGCCACGAGAAAGTAGTAATAATTTGATTGATGACGCCACGAAAAGTAGTAATAAATTGATATTGAAAGCAGCAGCTCTGCAATGACGCCACGAGAAAGTAGTAATAATTTGATTGATGACGCCACGAAAAGTAGTATAACTTGATATTGAAAGCAGCAGCTCTGCAATGACGCCACGAGAAAGTAGTGCTGAGATCACCGTGATGCATGTGCACTTCTGTGATGATGTGATGATGTGATGATGTGATGATGTGATGATGTGATGATGCATGTGCACTTCTGTGATGATGTGATGATGTGATGCATGTGCACCTCTGTGATGATGTGATGATGTGATGATGCATGTGCACTTCTAATGCACCAATGCTGCTTTGAAAGGATGGTGAAGGAAAACGATAGCAAAATAATGACACGCTCGATGCTGTAGCAACGATGCTGGACCCGCCCATCGGTGCAATACTTCTTTAGGCAGCTTAGACACACCCACAGGTGACTTATACGACACACTGGTTGTTCATACAACACCTGCCCCTGTGCAAAATGCTCTGGACACGCGGCAGTGGCAAGTGTCGTATGAACAACTAGTGTGTTGTGTAATTTACCTGTGTGTTGTCACTCACATACACACACACACATACACACACACATACACACACACACACTTTTACACACATGCACACACGTGCAGGGGATTGACGTGCCGGGGATGAAGCACATTTCAAAACTCACACCCTTGTGCAGGCGACACCGTAGACTCCATGCACACGCACACACACACACACACACACGCATGCACACGCCTGTGTAGTAGACAGAGTGCATGAAGAAATGCGGGGGGCGTGCTTTGACTTCCTGGAACTGGGCGGCATCTACTCCAGCGGCACACACACACACACACACACACACACACACGCGCTCACATGCACACACCTGTGCAGGAGACAAAGCGCACGGAGAGATGCGGGGGGCGTGCTTTGACTACTTAGCACTGGGCGGTATCTACTCCAGTGGCACACACACACACACATACACACATACACACGCTCACATTCACACGCCTGTGCAGGAGACAAAGCGCACGAAGAGATGCGGGGGGCGTGCTTTGACTACTTAGCACTGGGCGGCATCTACTCCAGTGGCCCGGTGTCTCTGTTGTCTGGGCTCAACCCACGCCCGAGCGTCTTGGTCATGCACTTCTTCATGGTGCGCGCGTGCGTGCTGCCAGCTGCTTTAGCTTGTAATGTGTCTCTGTTGTCTCTTTTAGCTAGTAGTGTGTCTCTGTCGTCTGGGCTCAACCCACGCCCGAGCGTCTTGGTCATGCACTTCTTCATGGTGTGTGCGTGCGTGCGTGCTGCCAGCCGCTTTAGCTAGTAATGTGTCTCTGTTGTCTCTTTTAGCAATTAATGTGTCTCTGTCGTCTGGGCTCAACCCACGCCCGAGCGTCTTGGTCATGCACTTCTTCATGGTGCGTCTTGGTCATGCACTTTTTCATGGTGCGTGTGTGCTGCCAGCTTAGAGAGTATGGTCGTGTACAGTCTATAAGTAGAGATCACAAGGGATCTTGGTCATGCACTTCTTCATGGTGCGTGTGTGCTGCCAGCTTAGAGAGTATGGTCGTGTACAGTCTATAAGTACAGATCACAAGGGATCTTGGTCATGCACTTCTTCATGGTGCGTGCGTGCCGCCAGCTTAGAGAGTATGGTCGTGTACAGTCTATAAGTAGAGATCACAAGGGATGTTGGTCATGCACTTTTTCATGGTGCGTGTGTGCTGCCAGCTTAGAGAGTATGGTGGTGTACAGTCTATAAGTACAGATCACAAGGGATCTTGGTCATGCACTTCTTCATGGTGCGTGTGTGCTGCCAGCTTAGAGAGTATGGTCGTGTACAGTCTATAAGTACAGATCACAAGGGATGTTGGTCATGCTCTTCTTCATGGTGCGTGTGTGCTGCCAGCTGCTTTTAGCTAGTAATGTATCTAGCTCTTGTCCAAGATATAATAGATCAACCAGTCCAATGCACAGTTTGTGTAGGTGACACACGCACACGCACACGCACACCCAACAACAACACACACACCAAATCCTCGGCGCGTGTTTTTGGTGTTTACATAAGTCTGTACTGTGCAACATAGATCCCTTTTGATCTGTACTTATAGACTGTACATGAATATACTCTCTAAGCTTTCCTGCTGAATGTCTCATACATTGAATGGTCACGTATTACGACCATACCGTACAGACTTTATATCACCGTGCAAAAATATCGTTTTTTGCCCTGCGGGGTGACTGCGCGCACGAAAAATATCTATTTATTTTGGGGGTGCGGGATTGAAAAACGGGGATTTTTGGCGTATTTTGGAGCCTGTCAGGCAAAAATCCCTGTGCGGGGTTGGTGTAAATTAAATATTTCCAGGGTGCGGGGTTGATGCGGGAGTGTAAAACTAAAATATTTTTTTGGGGCTGCGGACTGAACCCAAGTCTGTACGGTACTCTCTAAGCTTTCCTGCTGAATGTCTCAAACATTGAATGGTCACGTTTTACGACCATACTCTCTAAGCTTTCCTGCTGAATGTCCCGTACATTGAATGGTCACGTTTTACGACCACATACTCTCTAAGCTTTTCTGCTGTATCCTCCAATACATAATGTGGACACTTTTTTCCAGCCCTACCTCTGTTCCATGGTGGCCACTATATGATGTCACCTTCGCTTGACACACGTTTGCGCACATGCACACACACACATACACACACATGTACACACATATTTACATGCACACACACATGCACAAATACACACTTGACATCGTCCTGCGTTGCTCCCCCTGCGCAGGTTGCCTTATACGGAGTGGGACGCCTGCTGAGGCCACGCCCCACACTAAAGGGCCTCTGGATGGGGCTGATGCTGCTGGTGGGTGTATGTTAAAATGGAAAAATGGGGCTGATGATGCTGGTGGGTGTATGTTAAATGGTAAAATGGGGCTGATGATGCTGGTGGGTGTATGATGGGGCTGATGCTGCTGGTGGGTATATGTTGAATGGAAAAATGGGGCTGATGATGCTGGTGGGTGTATGATGGGGCTGATGATGCTGGTGGGTGTATGTTAAAATGGAAAAATGGGGCTGATGATGCTGGTGGGTGTATGATGGGGCTGATGATATATGGGTGTATGATGGGGCTGATGCTGCTGGTGGGTATATGTTGAATGGAAGAATGGGGCTGATGATGCTGGTGGGTGTATGATGGGGCTGATGATATATGGGTGTATGATGGGGCTGATGATGCTGGTGGGTGTATGTTGACTTGAAAAATGGGGCTGATGATGCTGGTGGGTGTATGATGGGGCTGATGCTGCTGGTGGGTTTATGTTCAATGGAAAAATGTGATTTAGGGAGAGGAAGGACGATGTGTGTGGGTGTGTGGGTGCGTTGTACGCACTGTTCTGGCAGGTAAGCCTCTAAATATACGGCGCAAACAGTCTTTATATTATGTTGTGGTCAATCCTATTTTATAACCTCACACACTTTCCTATCTAATGTGCTCACACACTTTCCTATGTACTCACACGCCCTATCTAATGTACTCACACACATTCCTATGATTATCGTATCCCTGCCTTCCTATCATCGTCCTCCACGCCTTCCCATAATCACTTGACTCTTTCCTATGACCATTGCGTCCTTCCCTTGCAACTTGTGCCCTATCATCGTCCTCCACGCCTTCCCATAATCACTTGAATCTTTCCTATGACCATTGCGTCCTTCCCTTGCAACTTGTGCCCTATCATCGTCCTCCACGCCTTCCCATAATCACTTGACTCTTTCCTATGACCATTGAGTCCTTGCCTTGCAACTTGTGCGAGGGTGTCAGCTGCTTCATTCCCGGCCTCTGACCCTGCTTTGCCACCTGCTTGCTTTATTGGTGGCTGGAATATTATTGAGAAAGCGGCCTGTAAGCAAACAGACGGGATTGTCGCAAGCAGGTGTTGGTAGGGAACGCAAACACGTGTGCAAACGAATGCATGTTATCCAAACATGGTGTGCAAACTGCAACAGTGACGCTAGACTGTATGGCTACTACCATAAATCTGGCAGGCGCGACTAGTCGTTCATTTTATCCATGGACGATGTCGTTCTATGGGCTGTGATCATATTATCTGTGATTGATGTTACCCCATGGGCTGTGATCATATTATCTGTGATTGATGTTACTCCACAGGCTGTGATCATGTTGTCTGTATATGTTATTGCTCCCTGGACTGCGATCCCTCAGGTCTAATGACTCACCTCAACCACACTCACATCCATGGCACACAGGTGGTGGCCAGCCGCATCATTTTCCCCATCATTTGGGCAGAAGGCATCCGTGCTGTATTCATGCCGTGGCTTGTGGCGAAACCTAGCTCGACTGTGGCCGCTTCCATGCCTCAGGTATTGTGCGAAATGGTGCAGCAAACTTGGGTGGTGCGCACGAAATGGTGCAGCGAACATGGTCCACATTTGCACACACGTGGTAGCTGCGCGTGCAATGGTGCAGCAAACTTGGGTGGTGCGCACGAAATGGTGCAGCGAACATGGTCCACATTTGCACACACGTGGTAGCTGCGCGTGCAATGGTGCTGCAGACTTGGTCAGTGCGCGTGAAACAATGGTGCTGCAAGCTTGGTCAGTGCGCGTGAGATGGTGCAGCAAAGCTGGTCTACATATGCACACACGTGGTTGGTGCGCGTGAAATAACGGTGCTGCAAGCTTGGGTGGTGCGCGTGAGATGGTGCAGCAAAGCTGGTCTACGTTTGCACACGTGGTTGGTGCGCTTGAAATAACGGTGCTGCAAACTTGGTTGGTGCGCATGAAATAACGGTGCTGCAAACTTGGTTGGTGCGCATAAAATAACGGTGCTGCAAACTTGGTTGGTGCACGTGAAATAACGGTGCTGCAAACTTGGTTAATGCACGTGAAATAACGGTGCTGCAAACTTGGTTGATGCGCGTGAAATAATGGTGCTGCAACTTGGTTGGTGCGCATGAAATAATGGTGCTGCAACTTGGTTGGTGCGCGTGAAATAATGGTGCTGCAACTTGGTTGGTGCGCGTGAAATAATGGTGCTGCAAACTTGGTTGGTGCGCATGAAATAACGGTGCTGCAAACTTGGTTGGTGCGCGTGACTTCCTCCATAACGCCGAGGTGTTACCCGACACACATTTCACTAGGACCCCTGTGGTCGTACCTGACACACGATGCGTGACCACAAATATACGTCAATTAATTCTTAAGCTGGACGGTGAGCTCTGGAATAGTCACAAACGCAGGCGTCCTTGAGAACTGTGTTACGTCAACTGCACTCTGTACCTCTCGACGGTGAGCTTTGGAAAAGTCTCAAACTGTTCCGGAGCTCACCGCTCAGGCACAGAGTGCAATTGACGTATATTTGTGGTCACGCATCGTGTGTCAGGTACGACCACAGGGGTCCTAGTGAAATATGTCACACACTGTTCCGGAGCTCACCGCTGAGGTACAGAGTGCAATTGACGTAACACAGTTCTCAAGGACGCCTGCGTTCGTATTTGAACTGTAGTGCTGAATAACGTGTGTAGTGCTGAATAACACACGTGCAGTGCTCTATAGCGCATGTAGTGCTGAATAACGCACGTGTAGGTCAACTTGGCTTGGAACTCCTTTCTCTGCCTCTGCCTTGGGTTGTGCTGCAGCTCACCGCAATTGCAGTTCACTGAGCAGGAATTGCAACGTTCAAAAATTGTTGTAACATTTTATGTTCCTGTGCATGACTTAAGGTTTGTCATAAGCGTCCTAACATACACAAATACACACGTGCATAGCCTCTCATACAGACATGAACCGGCACATTTACACAGACATGTGCATTCACACACACACACACACACACACACACACACGCGTAGACACATAAAAACTCTTACACACACATGCGCACGTACACACATGAACACACATGCACTCACAATACTCACGCAGTCACACATACACATACACGCATTCACACACACACACACACGCACGCGTAGACACATAAAAACTCTTACACACACATGCGCACGTACACACATGAACACACATGCACTCACAATACTCACTCAGAAACGCAGTGGTCACACACACACACACACACACACACACACACGCACACACACACACATGCACACACACACACACGTACACACATGAACACACATGCACTCACAATACTCACGCAGTCACAAATGGAGAGCAGTGGTCAGTCTCGGGCTAAAGCTGTGCCAGCCAAAAAGGCCAAGGTAGACGTTGCTGCGGAGTCTGCGAGGTGACGTCACTATTGTTAACTTTAATGTGGATGAAACAAGTGTTTGTGTGTTTGTGTGTTTGTGTGTTTGTGTGTGACTAGTGTTTGTGTGTTTGAAACAGTGTGGATGGTGTTAAGGTAAGAGAGGGAGAGAGCAAGTGAGGGAATGGACGACTGTTGCTAGTAGTGTGGACGACTGCTGCTAGTGGTGTGGACGACTGTTGCTAGTAGTGTGGAATGTTGCTAGTAGTGTGGAATGTTGCTAGTAGTGTGGAACGTGTTAGTACTGTGAGGACTGTTACTAGTAGTGTGGAACGTGTTACTGTTGCTAGTAGTGTGGAACGTGTTAGTACTGTGAGGACCTTTCCGTGAATGTTGAGAGGAGAGGGAGCGCTATGCTGAAAAAGGGATGAGGAAGCACTTGACGATCAGGGTCTCAGACACTCATTCCTACATTCAACTTGTATATTTTACGTTAAAGCGAGCTGGGAGTATGGGAGCTGTGTGTTCACTTGTATGATATAAGTGGAAAACGGATGTTGCGATGCTTTTGATGAAGAAAACGCACAATCAACATTTGTTCTAAGGTAGAAGCAACTGTAACAATTTACTCCGGTTATATATCCAGCTAAGCTCGATTTGGCGTGACACAATGACCAGCAGAACAGAAGAGAGTTCTGGACTCAGAAATAGGAAGTAAAAAGGTGGTAAGGAGAACAGGTCTAGTAAAACCACCGGGTTTGCAGAACAGGTCTAGTAGAACCATAGGGTTCATATTGAGGACTTACGTCTACAAGGTTTACAAGGGCACAAAAAAGGTTTAGCAAAACTACAGGATTTACAGAACAGGTCTAGTAGAACTACAGGGTGAATATCGAGGACTTATGCCAACAAGGTTTACAAACAGGTCTAGTAGAACCACAGGGTTTACAGAACAGGACTAATAGAACCACAGGGTAATTATTGAGGACTTACGCCTACAAGGTTTGCAAGGTTTACAAACAGGTCTAGTAGAACCACAGGGTTTACAGAACAGGACTAATAGAACCACAGGGTAATTATTGAGGACTTACGCCTACAAGGTTTGCAAGGTTTACAAACAGATCTAGTAGAACCACAGGGTTTACAGGACAGGACTAATAGAACCACAGGGTAAATTTCGAGGACTTACGCCTACGGATTTCAACTATGTAGTTACTGCAAGGAGAAATCTTTTGAGCGAACCTAAAACGCACACGTGCCACACACCTCTGGAAGAAGGTTGGGTCAGCTGATGACCAATCTGCTGCGCTTGCGCTGTCAATGTCAATTGCTACAATGGTTACAATGGTTGCAATGGGGGGTGACCTTCAGCCAGGTTGTTTGGCTGATCGACTGCTGACTGGAAATCTCGGCCACAAACAAATCCATAAGCTCAGAAAGAACAAGTGAAGATCTAGTTTTCTGCTGAGAAGGGAAATTATGAACAAGTTGTTTGTTGACCTGTTGCAGCAGAAAGGGTTGGGCTGCTGAAAAGTCCTCAAAAACAGAGGTATTTTGACAAAATAAAGAGCATGCACCTCGTTCTGAACTTGTTCTTCTTCACCAGGGCACTGGTTACACATGCAAGAACCACCTTCAAGCCACGCTGCTGCCTCAACTTCAAAAAATGCGCACGCAACCGGAGTCTACTTACATTGCGCATAACATGTTTGGACAGATCAAGATGGAGATACCGTGGTACGATAGTCGGCATACGCTCATTTCTAGAAAAGGGGATGGCAAACCAAGAATGATAGGTGGCCAGTTTGTTGTTGTGCGTGTTGGGGTCCACCGACTCAGCGTCTCTCCAAACACCTCTCATCCTATGCTTTAAATCTGCAGTAAACTTTTGCATGGTAAGAGCATGCCCAGTTTGAACAGCTCGTACATACAACTCACACCCACGCAGTCCCTGAAAAGCGCTCAGCAATTGAGCAGTCCAGCAGGCACTTGGACGAGGCTGTAGGTTGAGATCAGCCTGGACTACCGTCGGAATGTTAGAAAGCCTTACTAGGATCCATTGTTTGGCTTACTGCTCGCTTATTTGATCAACAAGCGGCCAGTAAGCCAGCTTGATTACTACCTAGGAAGCGAATAGGAAGCCATGAGTAATGCTTTCCAGTAATGCTTTTTTCAATAGAATTTCAATAAGCCACGAGTGCCTTGATAATCCAGTTAGGAAGCGGTGGGTCCTTACTGGTGCAGGAATCCAAGGAAGCAGGCTAGTAACCCTGGGAAGGCTTGCTTTGCTGAACTGTATTTTAGTAAGCCACAAGTACTTGATAATCCAGCTATGAAGCAGGGTGTCTTATTGGAGCAAGAATCCAAGGAAGCAGGCTTGGTAAGCCCAAGTAACCCACAGAGATCAGCAAGCAGTAATAAGCCACAAATAAGTGGGGAAAGAAGGCGCTGTAAAGCTGACAAACAAGCGGCAGCAAGCCTGCCTAAGAAGCATGCAGTAAGCCTGATTAGTAAGCCACAAAGAAGCAGGCTAGGAAGCCACAGTAAGGCTGACAAACAAGCGGCAGTAAGCCTGATCAAACAAGCATGCAGTAAGCCTGATCAGTAAGCCACAAAGAAGCGGTGCAGGAAGCCGTAGTAAGGCTGACAAACAAACGGCAGTAAGCCTGCTCAAGAAGCATGCAGTAAGCCTGATTAGTAAGCCACAAAGAAGCAGGCTAGGAAGCCACAGTAAGGCTGACAAACAAGCGGCAGTAAGCCTGATCAAACAAGCATGCAGTAAGCCTGATCAGTAAGCCACAAAGAAGCGGTGCAGGAAGCCGTAGTAAGGCTGACAAAGAAGCGGCGGTAAGCCTGCCTAAGAAGCATGCAGTAAGCCTGATCAGTAAGCCACAAAGAAGCGGTGCAGGAAGCCGTAGTAAGTGTAACTGTCACGGTTGTAAAGCAGGGAGTGTGTCGTGGCACGCTCACCTGGATGTGTTGTGTGAGAAAGTAGGCTCTCCGCACTCAAGCCACACCGTCAAAGTCACCGAGCTTTATGCAATATTTCTTATTATATTAATACTGCCCGCTCCTTCACTTTGCCCGGGGAAGGTTCCCTTTTCTCACATTTTTTTTTTTTTTTTTGGTGGGGGTTGTTACACGGTCCTCAGCAAGGGCCTGACAGAATGAAGGAAAAACCTATAAGACTGGGAAAAGGAAAACTCCTGCCTAAAC
>Ga0307963_1003762_pt1 | contig 12115 bp, 11 predicted proteins | sample OrgLakmetagen594_FD_201829 | JGI IMG/M metagenome (GOLD analysis project Ga0307963, IMG submission 201829) | Saline water microbial communities from Organic Lake, Antarctica - #594 | ecosystem: Environmental > Aquatic > Non-marine Saline and Alkaline > Saline | place: Antarctica: Organic Lake...
GAGAGAGAGAGAGAGAGGGAGGGAGGGAGAGAGGGAGGGAGGGAGAGAGAGAGAGAGAGAGAGAGAGAGTGAAAGAGAGGGAGAGAGACACCCACACCCCACATCACAGTTTGCAGCTTTCATGCTGTAGCGTGTCAGGCGACGAACAACACAGACACAGACACAGGTATGTTTTAGATCACACGTACACATGATTGTGAGCAGAGTCCACACACACACACACACACACACACACTTGTCTATGCAAACATCAGTGCAGGATACAGCAAAAGCACTCCTTTGCGCCATCGGCCAAACAAGAGCCCGCACGCCCAACAGACGCACGCGCACAAAAGTCAATACTCAAGCACGAAGAACTCAGAATTTGAATGAAGTAATGCTGTGATCACTGATGGCTGACGCTTGCCATAACCGGCTGTTGCAGGTAAATGCCTTGTTTGATCCCCAATGTAACGTGGTTAGCTTTGCAGAGGGGATCAAAGGCCCCACTGGTGATGCTCTGTACCTCTGTGTCCATAAATATAATGTACAATGTGAGATGTATGATATGTGTAAACTACATATAACATACAATATGATGTATAATATGATGTATATGACGTATAATACGATGTGTTATGTATGATACAGAATGATACACAGAAACAACATCATACCACCCATGGAAACATTGAGGGACTGTGTAAGAATGCCAGAGGCAACAGCTACCCAATTCACACGCAGGCATTCCATCACCTTTTTCCGGCCCCGCCCAGAGGTCCCTGCCGGCCTGTCGTTACGCTTACACAGCGCGGCCCAGCGGTTCTAAAGGGGTGTATGAGCACACGAAGGTTGTGCATGAGCATGAGGGACGCGCAAGATTTTTGTCAAAACAATGGTCACATGTGTGTGTGTGCGTGTGCGTGTGTGTGTGTGTGTGTGTGCGTGTGCGTGTGTGTGTGTGTGTGCGTGTGTGTGCGTGTGTGTGTGCGCGCATGTGTGTTTGTGTGTGTATGTATGCGCATGTGTGTGTGTGCAGGCGAGGAAGCAAGACTTTTGACTTCTCTCTTGAGATTCACTGGAAATAAGCCTGCCTCTTCTCGTACGTCCGCATGTAAGCTGCAAGCTACAAGGAGACAGGAGCAGAATCACACATACATGTGCGCTTCTACACTTAACCCGCACACCCACACCCGAACCCACACCGACACGCCCCTCCACCAACACCCACATAACCCCCCCCTCAAACCCCACCCCACACACACTACACACATGTGTTTACACACACCTTGACTGCGTTATCTGTGCGCCCCCCGACCAATCTAGCGATCTCCGTCCATTTGTTGCCTTGCTTGCGCTGGCCTTCCAACAACACCCGGTCCTCCTACACATAAGTAGCGTGAGTGAATGTGTGTGTGTTTATGTTAGTGTGTCTGGACGTGGGTGTTTGTGTGTGTAATGAGGTGAAGTATCATGTTTTGAAAATGATGCTTGAGACATACTGTATGACTTGATCTGTTACGATGTGGCAGCTGGTAGATGGTGCATGAGCGATGCGTTGGCCTTACAATAGCATCAGGATTGTGTATAATTGTGGCAGTGTGAGAGCGTATGTATGTGTGGTTGTGTACAAGCGCACCAGCCCTCACCTCCTTGCTCCAGCCGCCCTGCTTGTTGTCTGCGTTCAAGCAATTATTCCACCTCCTCCGAGCCTGCACGTTCATGTGTACACGTGCACACATAGGCTTGCACAGGTAGATGAAGTTCCTGGACTGCAAGATGTTGCTGGCTGCAAGCTCAATGCAGAACCAAAAGGAGTGCAAGCACACGACTCTCAGTCTGCCTGCTTGGCAATGCTCGCTCCGTCTTCAAAATCACACCCACCTGCTTGCTGCCTTTTGTGCCGAGCTTGGAGGCAATAAGAGCCCATTTTTTCTGGCCATACTCAGCCACCAGCTGCCTCAAGCGTTCATCCTCCTGGGCGCATGTGTGTGTATGTGTGTGTGTTTGTGTGTGTGTGTGCTTGAGTGTGCATCTGTGTAAGTGCATATGTGTGGGTATGTGTGTGCTTGAACATGTATGCATGTGTGTAAGTGTGTGTGCATGTGCGTGATGCGTGTGTGTGTATGTGTGTGTGTGTGTGTGTGTGTATGTGCGCTTGTGTGTGTATGTGTGTGTGTATGCGTACTTATGTGTGTGTGCGTGTGTGTGTGTAGTGTGTGTGTGTGTGTGTGTGTGTGTGTGTGTGTGTGCTTGCATAAGTTTTTCGCGTGATTGCATGCAGCATTGTATGTGAGTGTTCATCTTCTACTAAAGAATGTATAGGCTGGCTTAGCCACAGACCGAGCATCGAAGACCACCCCAGAAAATTTGGTTCAAGTTTCCTATTTAGTACTTGCCTTTTCCGTCCAGCTTGGAGGCATTCCTCAGAGCTATTCAGGCCAAACATGAACGGACACACATGTTTCTCGCGTTCGTAATGTGATAATTACATATACCTATTACTAAAATATTCGAATTTTAACCCAGGTCAAATAACAAATTTACCCAAGGGGAGGTGAGAATGACGCCCCCCACCTGGCAACTGCCACAACTGCAAACGCCAGAACAGGCCACACAGTGCACCTTATAAGCTTTATTACAACATGGAAATTAATTTACGCAACAGCAGCAGCAGCGTAAAATTTGCAAAACGTTTGCAAGAAAACACAAAAAGTTGAAAATCGCATGTGAGCACTTCCCTTCCTAAATATAAATTTATAATACAGTCCCAAATGCAATTATCCCTAGTGGTCAAATTTGGGAAAGAATCCATGTGCTTTACAAGGTGCCACCAGGGGGGAGCACAGGCAGGACAGGCAGGGAAGGAATTTGCGAAGTGCTGAACTCCAAATTTGAGACACCGCTTTTCGTTCTCTGGGTCAGATAATTAATACATTTTATAACTAAATGTTCGGTTTTGAAACCAGGAGTCGAAGATGGTCACCCTTCGCGGCATGGAAATCGGCACACACTTAGAGTGATAATACAGCAGCTCAATTAATTTGAAATTACCTTCTAAGGTGCTCTGTGTGGCCTGTTCTGGCATTTGCAGTTTATGGCAGTTTGCCAGGTAGGGGGCGTCATTCTCACCTCCCCTTTACCCAATTGCACTAAGCAATTTTAATACGACCATCACGGCTTCCAGAAAGATTGGAATCACAATGCGCACGATGGACATTTTGTCATGCGATGGTGATATGTGTAACGACGCAGGTCGCAACAATTCAGAAGAGAGGACTTCCATATGGCTGAGCAAGTTGTTCGGAACGAGCAAGAAGCCGCAGCTCAGCATTAAGCGCTACAGCAGCAGCAGATTCAGCTACAGCAGGCCGCTTCGACTACCAGTGTAACAGCGCGTTGTAAAAGGCATACTCGAGATATAAGATTAGGAATTGTATTCCTATATGAATCGTTACAGCATAGGCAGCACAGCAGGCCACTCAGCATCACATCACGGCAGCAAACAGGCCACTCAGATGGTGCAGCAGATAGATGCTGATCCAGCAGCAGCAGCCGCAGCTCCATAAATGGCCATGCCCATCGTCGCGTTGCCAGACTGGAATGGCAAAGACGCCGAGGGGCACCATTTGCTGGCCACTCTGCAGGCCAATGGTCAGCTTGGATCCTAAATGAGCCACTCAGATACTCCGCCCTTATGTTCACAAGCTGCAAGAATGAGCGCAAGGCCACAGATCCTTCAGTTCCACATGCGCCAGCGCCCTGAGAGCAACACCAAGGCCATCAAGGACGCCTTCCTGGAGCGTTTCCAGTCAGAGGTACGCAACAATGCTGCAAAGGCTAGGGATGCTTTTCAGCAGACACATCCGTATGTCAATGGGCATGTCTGTGCAGGACTATGCAAGCTTGTTCAGACAACAATCCGCGTTTTCCTCCTCGCTTTAATAACTACACTCAGGCTTTAATAACTACACTTGTGGACGAGGATGATTCCCACTCAAAGGAACAGAAGACAGGAGTCTCAGACTCCTCTCAGCAGCCCAGTGCAGCTCCCATGGCTGGCACACCTGCCCGTGGCAGGGGCTCCATCCGTGGTGGCTCCTCAGGCCGAGGTAGGCACTATGCATCAGCAAATGCAGCTCCCCCTATCCGTGGTGGGGGTGTCCGTGGTCGTGGTGGTGGCAGTACAAGTGGACGCTCATCGGGCAGCAACAAGCCACGCTGCAGCGCTTAAGATGTCAGCACCTTGACGCGTTTCAAGGATCTGCAACATGAGCGTAGCAGAGTTCCACATCCACAAGGCAGAGGGCACCTGTTTCCGCTGTTTAAAGGGCAAGCACTTTGCTGCTAACTGCACCAATCAGCCTAAGCCTTTTCCAGATGACCCAGTGCCTCCCGTATAGGAACTTGCCCAGAGTGTTCTGAATTGTGGCCTAGTGCTCTGGAAGACTAGTCAAAATAGAGCTGAACGCTTTGTGTCAGATTTGAACACAAAAGCTCAGTTCTCAGGCCACAAAACTTTGATTTGCCTTCCAGAAAATCAGAGTCAATTTGCAAATATCATTCAAATCTATGCAAAAGTTAAGCAATCAGCGCCACAATTATCACATCAGCAGTATTTGTCCATTGTTCAATCATTTCCACTCCATTCTGCTGGAAAACAAAGGAATGCAGCGTGAAAGAACTATAGCAAAAGGGCAAAAAGGTCCGATCATCAGTGCACTACCATACCATACGCGGTAGCGGTTCAGATAGGGCAGTACCTCAGCCAAAACTGTCTTCCTTCAAAAACAACACAGCTCTGACACAAATTTTTCATGGACAGCTCTTGCCTTCACATGCACCTGTCACTTGTCTTGCAGATTCAGGAGCAACGCATTTAGGAACCGTATTGCCTCATCGTGGGCAGTGTCCCCACCATTCTTCTCGTGTGTTGGAGTTTTTGAGTATTACCGTACGCTGGGTCCTGTGCTTGCTTGTCTTTTTCTGAGATGATCCTACATAGTGTTTTTGGTGGCTTGGGTACAGGTATGATGAAGTTTAGTGAGTTTGTAGCTGAATAGGCTACAAGGGGGACATGGCTGTGATAACCCATCGTCTCACAGGTCCTGGGCACATGGACAATGTCAGCAATGTATTTTGGGAGGAGAATGTCGTCAATACGTCCATTGCAGTAGGCAGCATTCCCATCGGCGTTGCAGGTTGAGATGGTCTGCAGTTGTATCCGAGGTCGTGGGGAGTGTATTGGGTCACTGTCTTCCTCCCCCCATTGGTTGGAGGCCGTTTTTATTTAAAAACTCCCTGTACATGTGATCATAGCATGGGCATAAGATTTGTTACTAAATCGATCGCTTTCCAAAAATGTGGCATTCATGTCCCCCATTATGAGGGGAGTGCATGAAGGATTGCTTTCAAGTATGTTGCTGATCTGCAGATCCATGTTGCATCAGCCATTGCACAAGGTCATATTGTCAGCACGAGTGAAATGAACAAGAGGTGCAGCAATGGCTGCAAATCCTTTCACAAACCTGCGGAAATAGTTTGCAAGACCAAGGAAGGAACGAACCTGTGTGACATTAGCTGGTTTGTTTGCCACTCTTGAACTGCCTTGATTTTCTTGGAATCCACTCTGAGTCCATCTACTGATACGATGTGCCCAAGGAATTCAAATTCTGAGCGGTTCAGGTTACCATTGGGCAGCTTGGCAAACAGACATTCAGACATTGCTCTCGAAGTGTTTGAAGAACAAGCTGCAGATATTGTTTGTGTTCTTCAGCAGACTGAGAGAAGACCAGAATGTCATCAATGTACACGACAACAAATTTGCCAATGTACGGAGCAAAGATCTTGTTCATGGTAGACTGAAATGTTGCTGGTGCATTTGTCAGAGCACAGCATTTTAAACTCATAGTTCCCAAATGGCGTGCGGAATGCAGTCTTTGGTCTTTGGAACATCTTCTGGAGTGATGCGTAATTGATGATAGCCAGACTGCAGGTCAATAGGTGAGAACACCCTTGCTTTGGACAGCTGATCAAACAAGTCCTCAGCACGCGGAAGTGGGTATCTGTTGCGGATCGTAACTGCATTGAGTGCTCTGTAGTCAATGACTATGCGGAGGGTGCCATCTTTTTTGGAAAAAAACAGGATGGGCGCACCAAAAGGAGATGCAGATGGTCGGATCCATTTCTTCTCCATCAGAACAGAGATTTGGCGCTTGGCTTCTTCCAGTTCCTTTGAACTGAGCCTGTAGATAGGCTTGAAAGGGAGTCTTGCACCAGGTTTAAGTGGGATGGTGTGACCAGTTCCTCTGTCAGGAGGCAAACCAGCTGGGATATCGCTGAAGACATCCTCATAATTATTGAAATTTCTCGGAGTTCAATTTCATGAATGAGGTTTTTAGTGGTCGGATTGACTTGTCTGGACTGAGGCTGAGTTCAAGGATGGTTTAGAGGAATGGAACTCTGGGCGGATCCAAAGCAGTGCAACATCAGCACCTGCATCAATGCAAGCATTGGCTTCTGCTGCACCTAGGACTGTGCTGGCAGCATGGGCAAACTGATTGCTGTCTACGATGACTGAAGCCATGCTGTAGCTTGGGAAAGATGCACTGGGCTTTGAGACCTCTGATGTTTAGCTCAAGTACTTTGGGTTCATAGCGCAGCCTTGTATTTGCGGAAAACAGTCTCGCCAAGAATAAAGTCAAAAGTCAAACGTTGCATAGGTATTGTGTTTTTCTTAATACCTATGATGCAGCCATAGCAAGGTCGTAGCTTACTTTGACCTTGTGCAATATGTTAGGGAATGTCCGGAGATGTCCACCTGACCGGGAAATATGACAATATGACCTTATCACAATGAGCCAGGAAACCTAATCATCTGACCTGATACTATTTAAGACAGTGCTGGAGATTTTTAGGGGAGAGAACAGATTGTTGTTGGCGTATTACATAAGAGTCTCAGCAAACGCCCTGCTACTACGAGGTCGAAACGAACAGAAACATAAAGAATAAATAGGGAGCAAGGGGCAGGCTGAAAGAAATATAAGAGAGATGAATGATGAAGGGAAAGAGTTTCACTGTAAAATGTTTTGCGACGGGAAAGGGTTATGTGGCAATTTATAACGACGATGTGCAATCTACATTTCTCGGATGGAATATCCAAAAAATACCAGTTAAAAGTGAGCAGCTAGGCTGGAGTGCTGAGCGCGAACGCCGCCCTGGAAGACTGACAGGGACGTACAGGTACGCCTATACCAATGAAGGAAGGGAGGGAGAGTGGGATAGGAGGGGAGAGGAGAATCTTTCTTCCAAAAAGGGAGGGGCATAAATCGAACACATCAGCTACGAAAAAGACACACAAGCTAAAAAAGCATGCCCGGAATAAAAAAATGTATGCAACATACGGAAACTAATTTGAGGTGGATGGGTCATGGATCTTCCAATACTGGGGTGAACATGTAGTATATGGATACAATACATATAGTAAATGCAATGCAATGCGTCGTTACTGCACATCCTGCCATACGTCACCCTGTGGTACTACTCTAATTCTAAAGTTCTACTAGTGGCGCACTGTTCTACTAAAATCCAGTACCACTTATCTGTAAAGTGCACCAAATTCTTCCAGCAGGTTGGGCTCACGCATCATGCACATGCACGCATGCACGCACACACTCACATGCACACGTGCAAGCGCATGCGCACACGCACACACACGCACACACACACACACACACACACACACACACACACACACACACACACACACACACACAAACACACACACACACACTCACACACACACACACACACACACATAAACACACATACACACGCACACGAATACGCAAACACACACACACATGTATGTATGCGTATATGCACACATACACACACAAACACTCAAACGCAAACACACACACGCACATACACACACACGCAGACACAAACACACACACAAACACACACACGTGCATGCGCACGGACACGCAAACGCACACGCACACACACATGCATATGCATATGCATATGAACATACACACACACAACACATACACACACACGTACACACACATACACACACACACATGCACACACAAAACACACAGACACACACTAACATTCGCACAACACACAAATACACACACACACACATACACACAAACATGCACACATACACACACACTTGCAATAGAAAGCACCACGCCTCAGTACGTGCACTTGACGCCATGCCTACAGCTTGTATTGAAACGGAGCATATATACAAGCGCAAACTCGTCAAGGGCATACAATAAAGCCTCTTGTGTGCTCCTTTCTAATTTGCAGTTGAAGCTGCGTGCGTCAATATGGCGCTTGACAACCCCTCCTCTCCTCATCATCTGCTGCACTCCCCTCCCCCCCCAACCCACCACCTGTTGAGCTCCCTGGACAACGATGTGCTGGGATTGATATACAGCGCCATTGCAAAGGACGACAGTGGAGGGACAGTAACGGGTGAAGGTCAGAATTGGCCTCAAAGTCAGCAGAGCCAGTCTGCGTTCCGGTCCTGCTGCAAAACACTACACACGTGAGTGGCAAGAGTGCTTGCTGATCAGGGTTAGGGATACTGGTAGGGGTGGCTAGAGCCGATCTTATATATGCACCGTCAATGACATCGTTTTACGTAATTTCTCTACCAGAAACACTATGTGAGGTATATGTATACATGTACATGTATGGTGTTCATCATCCCTAGTCACTAGTCCCCCCAGTGGTCCTTCCCGTCCATTTTGGCTCCATGAGCATGCTGTTGCGGCTCCATGCGCATGACACATAAGTAAGTGTACAACAATGGCACCAGCATGGCGTGATGCTGGGGGCTCAGGTTTCCAAATGCTGCATGACACACAACAGCACAACGTTTGCGTCAGCACGGCCTGATGCAATAGGCTCAAGTTTCCGAAAGCGCGTATCTATACTTACCTAGGCATGACATGGGAAAGTAGGGGATGGGACCCAGGGCGTGCTCCATTTCCTGTAGGCCTGATTAATGACTTGAAATGGGGAAGAGCAAGGTCAAAGCTCACTTTTGTGTGCTTTGCTATAACTCAAGGGTTGCAACTTTTGTCTTTGAGGATTTGTGGGCCTGATTTCTGGATGTAGGAAAGAGTAGGTGATGATGTTGGAAGTGTTTTGGAAGCACATTGTTTGGACACTTTGAGGGTATTCCAAATTCCAAAGGCTGTAGTTCTGAGATGGCTTTACGACAGGTGCAGGGCGTCCAGGTGCTGTGCAATTAAGTGATTGGTAATTGTTTGTACGCGTGAATGAGGAATAAGCATAAGTTTCATTATGATCGTTATGTATACTGATATACTGATGATTATGAACTGATGCTAAACCGTATAATACTGTGTAATACTGTATAACGATCAATATGATGTATAACTGTATTATACTGTATAACGATCATTATGATCGTTATACATAACCACGCACCTGATGCTCTCCCGCACAACCCCCAAGGTGCAGCTCTGCCCACACATGCTTCTCTCCTGGAAGAGCTTGCACCCCCAATGGGAGCTGTGCCTGGGGCCTATTACGGCAGGCCTCTTGACCGGGGCGGGGTGGGATGCAATGCTGTCAGCCTGCATGGCGGCCCTGGTTGCTACTGCATGCTGCACATTAGGCCTGAAGCGGATGACAACCTCCCGCGCGTGACCATCGTCCTCTGTCCGCTTGGTGAAAACTTAGTCAATGCTTGTTCCATAGGGCGATTGAGACCCAATATTTATTGCATTTTAAAGTCAGAGTTGCTTTAAAGAGTTCGTCGAACTTTAGCATGGGTCTGTCAAAATTGCAAGGGACAGCAGCCCCCCCAGTTCAGTCCCACTCTTTCCTTGCAGTGAAAGTAACATGTTCAATAATTTATGTATGAAATATAATCTGTAATCTGTCAGGCCAGGGAGTTTTTTGGTCTTAAGGCCGAACTTGTCACACATTTCTGATTTGTTAAGGATTTGTACAACGCGGCACTTGCACTGCACCTTAAGGTTCTCCTTTTTCTGCTCTACAATGACGACATTCCGGTCCCTTTTTCCCCCCTATAATTTTTATGAACACACACAACTAATGGGGAAATTTGAAGGTAAGATGGAGGAGCCCAAAGGCCCATTTCCCAAAAATGCACATCAAACCCTTTGAATAGTTTGAAGGTTCTAGAACTTTTACGAACTTTATCGAACCCTTGCTCCCAAAATTATGAACTGAACAACCCGGAGAGTGCTTCTGCGGCATCAGGGGTTGGCTTTATACTCCCGTTCCCAGCACCATGGTGCACAAATGAAAGGCGCTGATTCCTTTCTTTATTTCCAAATAAAGTTGGATTACACCAGCGCAACTCGTTCCCACCCCGCAGATGTCCGACCATTAACCAGCAGCTTCAGGCTGCCAGCGCATGTATAGGCGGTAAAGGCGCAGAGGAGGTCCTGGGAGCCTTGGCTGCCATACCCCGCCAAGCAGCTTTGAACAAACTTGTTCTAGACGGCAGTGGCGGTCCTACAGACTTGGAGGCTGTGTTTGCCTTAGCTAGCGGGCCCGGAGAGACTGCGGCAGCTGCGCGAGCAAACCTTTGCAAAGTTTCCGCTTTACATCTTTCAGAGGTAGGTTTCCATAGCCATGGTTGGCCCAATCTGCTGAGTTCAATTTGGATCATATGAACTTCAGTTCTTGCAGTGCAGCAAAGTGCCGTCACTCTGTTTTTTTCTTTGTTCCTCTGCTGTTTCTCCATCTACTCATTTCCTTGCTCCTCACAGTTTGCTATAAATTTGAGTTGACTTTGTTATCTTGGCGTCTGTGCCCCAATCCCATTGTAGCAGTGGACCTGAATAGACACCCCGAATAAACAAGAAAAGCAGGGTGCACCACACAGGTGCCACCCTCAATCACACACTACCCAATACACTGCAACAATTAGAGTCAACGTAAAAGGCTAAATAACGGCTGAAAGAATTGAGGACAGACGAGCAGGTTATCATATGGTTCAACCATTTTGAGATACATGCCGTTCCGTCCTTCCCTTAATAGCTTGTGCTGATATGAATTACAATTAAGGTGAAATTTCTTGCATGCTGGCAACCATTATACTTTATTTGGACAGGCATATTTGACATTTCACCGCCTCCTTGTGATCTGCATAAATTTTGTCTGATTCGATTCTCTTGTGTAAGAAGCGAGTTGATGAGAATTGGATTGATCACCGGACCTTTTCTAATCTATTAGCATGAGCGCATACAAGTGTTTTAAAAGGAAACCACCCATGGTGGGCCTTCTTTTCTAACTGCAGGAGTTTATTATCACCAAGGGGCTGACAAAGGCGTTCCAGTCCATCTTCCCAAATGTACAAAGCCTCTCGCTTGATGTGTGTGCAATCCACGTGGAGTCATTCTGCAACTTGCAGCAGGCAAACTTGCAGAGCTTAACATTTTACTACGACCGGGAAATTGTAGGCGGTGATGTTCCAGACTTGGTGGGAGAGATAGGGCACCTGAAGTCATTGATGTTTCTGACAATTGGTGATTTAGGAGACGAAAACCCAGGTCTAATTTCGCTTTCGTCACTAGCAAGCCTGCAATGCTTGAAGGAGTTAAAGCTTTGTTATTGTATGGTTTCTGGTCTGGAGTTCTTGCAAGCAGTGCCGTTGCAGAAATTGGTGCTAGATAAAGTTGACATATGTTTACAGTCACATTTTGCGTCCAACACCCTTCAATCTCTGGAATTCGTTTCGGCTATCAGGCTTGGTGACTTGGATGTTTTGTCTGGTCAGGCGACGGATTTGCCAAGTTTGCAAGTCTTATTAGTTCCAGGTTTAGATTTAGATACATCTCAAGAGGCGGAAGGAGTGACAGATGATGACAGGCTGCAGCAGTTTGAGTCAATGATGCTCAAACTTTCTTGCTACCCAGCAAAAATGAGTAAGATTTTTACTTTGTTGGGCTATACATGTTTTTCGCTGGAAATCAGTGTTTGTAAGATCCAGGCTTTGATGCTGTTGAAGGCAGATTTCACTGCAGTTGCTAACCTTGTGTTACGATGCTGGAAAATTGGTCCCGGGTTCTTTGCAACTCTGTCAAAAGTGTGCACAGGAAACGGAGAGCTT
>Ga0307963_1003763_pt1 | contig 12113 bp, 12 predicted proteins | sample OrgLakmetagen594_FD_201829 | JGI IMG/M metagenome (GOLD analysis project Ga0307963, IMG submission 201829) | Saline water microbial communities from Organic Lake, Antarctica - #594 | ecosystem: Environmental > Aquatic > Non-marine Saline and Alkaline > Saline | place: Antarctica: Organic Lake...
CATCCACACCCACACCCACACCCACACCCACACCCACACCCACACCCACACCCACACCCACACCCACACCCACACCCACACCCACACCCACACCCACATTCACAATCATGCCCAGCCCCACCCCCACACACTCACCTGCGCACTCATCTTGGCCACTTCCCGCACCACAGAGGCCCCTAGCTCCATGAACGCGACAGATGTGGCGCAGGTTGGGTCGGCAACGACCAAAGGCTTTCCACCTGCGGGAGGGAGGTATGGGAGGAGAGTGTGTGGAGGATCATGGGGGCAGTTCTGTAGGGAAAATGAGACAGAGGTGAGAGAGGAGAGTGTGTGGAGGATCATGGGGGCAGTTCTGTAGGAAAAATGAGACAGAGGTGGGAGAGGAGAGTGTTAGGAGGCTGTGAGACAGAGGTGGGAGAGGAGAGTGTGAGGAGGCTGTAAGAAAGAGGCGGGAGAGGAGAGTGTGAGGAAGCTGTGAGACAGGAGCGGGAGAGAAGAGTGTGAGGAAGTTGCGAGACAGAGGTGGGAGATGGGAGTGTGAGGAGGCTGTGAGACAGAGGCGGGAGAGTGGAGTGTGAGGAGGCTGTGAGACAGAAGTGGGAGAGTGGAGTGTGAGGAAGCTGTGAGACAGAGGTGGGAGAGAGGAGTGTAGGAGGCTATGAGAAAGAGGCGGGAGAGTGGAGTCTGAGAAACTGTGAGACAGAAGTGGGAGAGTGGAGTGTGAGGAGGCTGTGAGAGAGGCGGGAGGGGAGAGTGTGAGGAGGCTGTGAGAAAGAAGTGGGAGAGAAGAGCGCGAAGAAGAATTGAGAAAGAGGTGGGAGAGAAGAGGAGGAGGAGGAGGAGGAGGAGGAGGAGGAGGAGGAGGAGGAGGAGATGGTGAGAATATTAAGGTATGTATATGGGAAGTGAAGGGGCGGTGGGGGAGAGGGCTTCACAAGCGTTGCAAAAAGGGGGAGGGCTTTACAAGCTTTACAAAAGAGGTGTGAGGAGGAGCAGGATGTGAGGGTGGCAGGTTATGGAATGACATTGAGGTGGAAATAGGGGAGGGGGGTGGACGGGGCGTGTTTGGTGAGAGGAAATGTGTAAGAGGGTGGCAGGCTTGGGATTGGTGTAAGAGTTTTATTATTGGTGTAAGACGTATTGGTGTAAGAGGGTGGCAGGCTTGGGATTGGCAGGAGGCTGGACGAGGGAGGAGGAGAGAAGGAGATAGGGTCTACTCCCTTGCTGTGGCGTGTTGAACCATACTGATAACCATACTGATAACCATACCCATACTGTGGCATGTTGAACCATACTGATAACCATTAACATTATGTGGCGTGTTTAACCATACTGATAACCATACTGATGACCATACCTATACTGTGGCGTGTTGAACCATACCGATTTGTTATTTGTTATTTATCAAGCCATGCTAATACCTTGGAAGTAGAACTTTGTTGTGTCATCACACAGAGATACACAAAAGTGCGCACACATGCTTGTGTCATCACACAGAGAGACACAAATGCGCACACATGCTTGTGTCATCACACATAGATACAAAAGTGTGCACACACATGCTTGTGTCATCACACAAGGGCACAAAACGGTGCACACACGTGCTTGCGCTATCACACAGAGGCACAACAAAAGGTATCCCAAATCGAGTTTCAACACGCAGTTTGCAGCTTACCGTCTCCTGCTGCTGATAAGTCCGCCACAATGGGCAAACGTAGCAAGTTGGGAAGGCCAAAGTCTCGTTGAATACGGTCCCCACTGCCTTTCCCAAAAGGAAAGTAGCGTTTGCCCTCCGCTTCAAAGTAAGACATGTTTTCAACCACAGCAACACACGGGACCTGGCGTGGGTACATGCGTGCACGTGTGTGTGTGTGTGTGTGTGTGTGTGGTTGTGTGTGTGTATGTGTGTGTGTATGTGTGTGTGTGGTTGTGTGTGTGTGTGTGCGTGTGTGTGCTTGCGTGTGCGTGTGTGTTTAGTTCAAAAGAAGGTGAAAGGATGTATAAACATTACAGCATGCATTATTTTGCATTACATATTGCATTACAGATTTCAGCATGTGTTTTGCAAATTTCAGCGACACAGGGGAATTGGCCACAGATGCTGAGTGTGAATTCAAATTTTGTTGCTGCCAAAAATGCTGCAAGATTGGCAGGTCACTGTTCAACACAAATATGGGAGTCGTGATCTTGCAAGCCTTCATAAAAACTGCAATTAAAAGTTGCAAGTTTGCTGCGCTAAAGCACCCTTGGTGGAACTTCATAAGGGTCAAAATCCTGCAAGGTCGATAGTGTCCCTGCACATCCAGATTCTCTTTAGAACTAATGCAAACAAATGTAGGGCGAGTCCTAATGTACTGGGGACCGTCATTGCAAGTGCTGCACTTAAATAGGGTTGGCCAGAACCATCTATACGGGGTACATACGATAATTTTTTGCAGAGATTTCTTCAAATATACGGTTACATATGACGTAAATACACAGTTCTGGCCAATCCTACGCTTGCAGGGAGGGTCAACAGAATATGCAAAAGACATGGACGCATAACGGCGGATGTGTGTTTTATTGCGCGTTGCCTGACCTGCTCCTTACGCAGGAGAAATCTTGCAACTGACACACATGGCGTGCCGAGGAGAACAGCATCAGCTGACGTGCGTCGCACCCTGTGCCGTGTCAATAGCACGATTGTTGATTGCAGTTCAATAGCACCACTGTTGATTGCAGTTTAATCGGGCGAGTGTTGGTTGCAGTTCAATAGCACGACTGTTGATTGCAGTTCAATCGGACGACTGTTGATTGCAGTTCAATCGGACGACTGCTGATTGCAATTCAATAGCACGACTGTTGATTGCAGTTCAATAGCACCACTGTTGATTGCAGTTCAATAGCACGACTGTTGATTGCAGTTCAATAGCAACACTGTTGATTGCAGTTCAATAGCACGACTGATGATTGCAGTTCAATAGCACGACTGTTGATTGCAGTTCAATAGCAACACTGTTGATTGCAGTTCAATAGCACCACTGCTGATTGCAGTTCAATAGCACGACTGTTGATTGCAGTTCAACAGCACGACTGTTGATTGCAGCTCAATCGGACGAGTGTTGATTGCAGCTCAATAGCACGACTGTTGATTGCAGTTCAACAGCACGACTGTTGATTGCAGCTCAATAGCACGAATTTGATTGCAGCTCAATAGCACGATTGTTGATTGCAGTTCAATCGGACGACTGTTGATTGCAATTCAATCGGACGACTGTTGATTGCAGTTCAATCGGACGACTGTCCATTGCAATTCAATAGCACGACTTTTGATTGCAGTTCAATTGGACGACTGTTGATTGCAGTTCAATAGCACGACTATTGATTGCAGTTCAATCGGACGACTGTTGATTGCAGCTCAATCGGACGACTGATGATTGCAGTTCAATAGCACGACTGTTGAATGCAGTTCAATCAGACCTTCACACACACACACACACATACACACACACCACGAGCTTGGCAAACATGCGGATGCCCTTTGCAACGTCAATGAACGCGAGGGTCTGTGGTGTAGTGACCACCACGGCCGCGCTGAAAGCTACGGTTTGGCACATTGTGAGCTGAATGTCTCCCGTGCCGGGAGGGAAGTCTACCACTAGGTAGTCAAGGTCACCTGTGCGTGTGTGTGTGTGTATGTGTGTGTGTGTGAGTGTGTGTGTGTGTGTGCGTGTGCATGTGTGTGTGCGTGCGTGTGTGCGTGCATGTGTGTAACAAATGGAACCTCTTATAATTAAATGAGGGCGTGTTGGGTATTTGTGTGACTCATGATTACATTTTTTCTCTCATTCCAGGAGCGGGACCCACAACAAAGTAGTTAAGGTCACCTGTGTGTGACAAAAATAACTTGAATCAGTAAACAAGGGCGAGTTGGGTGTTCGTCGGACTCGCGGATTTCATTTCTCTCATTCCAGGAGCGGAGCCCACCACAAGGAAGGCTTGAACTAGGTCACCCTATGATGAGAAGGAATGTTGTTAGACTAAGGCAATTTGGGTATGCACTTGACTTGGTGTAAGGTGTCGCCCCTGCCCTGGAAGGAGGCTTTTCTAAGGTAATTAAAGTCACCTGTCACAAACGTACACACATACACACACACTAACACACCCACACCCACACCCACACCCACACCCACACCCACACCCACACCCACACCCACACGAGGTCACATGCACTTATTGAGAGGGGCTGTTGTGATCTCAAAGGGCGAGTTGCGTATTTGTGTGGGTTTGATGTCTCTTGCGCATCAAGGTAAACTGGACACGCATAGAGCTGGCCAGAACCGTACATGCACACCGTATATGACTAGGGTTGGCCAGAATTGTAAATATACACCGTATATGCCCGTATTTTTGGTGATTTCCCTGCCAAAATTACCAGAGGGGGTCAACGGATGACTGAAAAGGGGATGTTTTCGAAATTTTCCCAGATGCACCCCAACTTGCATTTTGTAAGCGGAGCACCCAGAGGCAGCCCGTGCTCGGAGCTGCTGAGAACACCTCAGCAAACTGGGGTGCACAAGTCTAAATGGCCGTGGCGTGAACCCTACTTTTGGCATGCAAACCTTCACACCAGAACACCCACAGCACCAAACTAGGTGATTCTTGGTGATTCAGAGTCCATATAATAAACAAACATCATTGCAAAAGAAATGGAGTGAAACGGCCCAGTGGTTGGCCAGATGTCCATTTTCAGCCATTTCCCTCGTTACATGTACGGTCCAACCCTACATATGTTCGGTACAACCCTACATGTACGGTACAACCCTACATATGACCGTATGTATGGGAATTTTCCTGTTAAAAATGCCATGTATACACCGTGTATGAGCGTACATATATGGTTCTGGCCAGCCCTAGTCGTAGACGGTGTACATGTACGGTTCTGGCCAGCCCTAGTCACATGTACATATGTCAACGCATACAATTGCTGCAGGCGTGATAGGGAAAAGCAAAAAAGACACGGGACACTGGTGAAAGTAGAGCAAGGCACGGAATGGAAGAGCAGTGTGATTAAGGTAGAGTGGGTAGAGTGGTGGAGTGCAATAAAGGTAACGTGGGTGCAATAGAGGTGCGGTAATAGTGCAATAAAGGTAACGTGGGTGCAATAGAGGTGCATTATAGTGCAATAAAGTTAACGTGGGTGCAATACAGGTGCAGTAATAGTGCAATACAGTTAACGTGGGTGCAATAGAGGTGCAATAAAGGCAACGTGGGTGCAATAGAGGTGCATTATAGTGCAATAAAGTTAACGTGGGTGCAATAGAGGTGCAGTAATAATGCAATAGAGTTAACGTGGGTGCAATAGAGGTGCAATAGAGGTGCAGTAATAGATGCAATAATAGTGCAATAAAGTTAACGTGGGTGCAATAGAGGTGAAGGGTGGGTGATAGTACGAAAAGGTGAAAGTCAACGAATGGACGTTGCAAAAGATGAAAGTCAACGAATGGACGCTGCAAGAGGTGCAATAGAGGTGGGCATTTGACTGCGAACGTAGACAGGATGAAATGTGTGGGAAGCGTGTAGGCCTCCAGTATGTAATCCTCCTCAGAAGGCACCTTGTTGATTGGTCGGTAGATTGCTAGAGAGCGCAGCACGCAGGCATGACTTAATGTCACGCAGGCATGAGTTAACGTCACGCAGGCGTAAGTTAACGTCACGCAGGCATGAGTTGATGTCATGCAGGCATGAGTTGATGTCACGCAGGCGTGAGTTGATGTCACGCAGGCATGAGTTGATGTCATGCAGGCATGAGTTGATGTCACGCAGGCGTGAGTTGATGTCACGCAGGCATGAGTTGATGTCACGCAGGCGTGAGTTGATGTCACGCAGGCATGAGTTGATGTCACGCAGGCGTGAGTTGATGTCTTCATTTTTAAGTTGATGTCTTCATTTCCTCCTCCACTTTTCCTCCTCAGAATGGTAGAGCAGCGCGATTAAGGTAGAGTGTGTAAAATGGTGAAGTGCAATAAAGGTAACATGGGTGCAATAGGGGTGAAGGGTGGGTGACAGTACGAAAAGATGAGAGTCAACAAGTGGACGCTGAAAGAGGTGGGTAATCAGGCTGCGGACTTAGACAGGATGAAATAAAGTGGGAAGCGTGTAGACCTCCATATTCTCCTCAAAAGGCACCTTGTTGATTGGTTGGTAGATTGCTAGGGAGTGGGTGGGAGAAATACGAACGCAGGCATAAGTAGAAGTCTTCATTTTTAAGTTGGGCTCAGAGGAATGGTGAGAAACTTTTCTTGAGCCAGGCCTCTTGCGAGCCCAGCATGTTTCAGGTTTATTGCTTAGGTAGGGGGCGTAAGAATGCTATGATATACATTGCGTAACAAAGACAATATACATGACACACACAGCACAAGCTGGAAGGCAGCTCACGACGATTACGATAGGAGGGTAGCCTGTATCGTTCTCATCAAAAAGCTTCCTTGCTCACCCCATTCTGTGCCCGGAGGGTTTGTTGAAGGAGGCCTGATGCCACGGGCCCATTCACCTTTGTTGAACTTGTGATGTGTTGAGATGACTTCCCATCAATCAAGCTTGAGAAATACATTATTCACTTGCACTGACGCTTTTCACTCACCCCATTCCGTGGTTGTGAGCATTTGTTGGATGAGGCCTGAGACCATCACTCACCCCATTCCGTGGTTGTGAGCATTTGTTGGATGAGGCCTGAGACCATAGGCCCTCTCATGATGGCAGAGCCTTGGCCGGCATACCCAAATGACACCACCTTCACTCCTTCATACTCAGTGGGGTAAATGGCCTGCAAGGCAGGGATCGTTAATATGGGAAGGATTTGATTATATGTAGGGTTGGCCAGAACCGTATATACACACCGTATATGACCGTATGTATGGTGGACTTCCTGCCAAAAACACCGTATACACAGGAGGCGTCAAGGATCATAACTTTTTGGACACACGTGTCGATCCCAATAACAATTACATATTCAGAACCCTGACGTTGAATTGATTGGCACCCTTGTTGGGTGGCTTGATTTAAGGGGGGGTCTGGGTGCCTGGTCATAGAAATGCATGGAAGGTCCTCAAGTAGGCCGCGGGGGTGTGTTTCAGGTAAATTACCAGCAATTGATTCCAAACTTGCAGTTTACGCATTGCATTATGCATAAGTTGCATGATTGAAGTAAGAAAATACTTTGGCAAAGATTTTGGCTGGATTTGTGCACTAAACAGGTGGTCAGTGCAAGAGCGTGCGCAAACCAGTTTTTGCCCTATAGCTTGCCAGGTATTGCTATATTTGGCATGAGAACTGTGCAGGCAGATAGCTGCCGGATTCTGAGCAGATTGACACCCTTTTATTAGTGTGGGGGTTCAGGAAGGGGTTCTGGGGGGGAGGGGCATTTTGGGCCGGAGGCCCAAAATTCTGACGTGCGTGTCAGGAAAAAAAAAATGACGCCTCCTGGTATACACCGTGTTACGTATGTGTTATGTGATTATAGTTACGTAATTATATACGTGATTATATGTTACCGTTCGTTCACGATCAGTTCGTGAACACTTTCAAATAATTAATTAAATTTTCGATTTCAGTTCGTGAGGGAGTCTGGGAATTAATTTTTGAGGTTGAGGGCACTTCGGGAGGGCCCTGTCGGAATTAGTTTTTGAGTTCGAGAGCCCCCCTGTAAATGCTGCCTGTGCACTGCTACTGCTGTTAGTTATGGCTGAAGCTGTGGCTGAGGCTGAAGCTGTGGCTGAGGCTTCAAGAACCCGGCCAGGGGGTTCACACTGGCGCGCTTGGAGCTCATTTCGATTTTCACCCTCAAAACCACTATAAATAATTAATTCACCACTTCGAAGTCTGTTCGGAGAGGCCCCCAAGAATTAATAAAAATTTTCGTTTTCTGGCCAATTAATTAATTTCCGAAGTGATCGTAAACAACGGTAAGTATGTGCCTGTATGTGCACACATTATATTCATGTTGAGAAACAGGACTATATGCAACAGCTTACACTGTTGAGGAACAACTACGCCCTCAAAGACTACAATTAAACATTGCTGACTGAGGAATGCACGAGTATGTTAGCGCAGTTGTTGTGCAAGATTTGCAAGCATGTAAATCATAGAGTTTCTTCTGCAAACACACACACCCTTTCCATTCTGTGCTCCATGCAATTACTTTTACACATTTACGTGGACACATTCGCACGTTAGGGTTGGCAAGAACCGTATACATACACTGCATATGACTGCATATTTGGTGATTTCCCGGCCAAAAGTACTGTAAATACACTGTATATATAGCCCTACAAATTTATGACCTCCCTGGAGCAACGTAACGTTAACCTGTGAACGTGACAGCGTAGGTAGTTTGACATGCACGGTAGAGTAGGACAGACAGGCGTGTGCATAATACATGTGTGTGCATGTTTGTGTACAGGCGTGTGTTTGTGTGTGTGTGTGTGTGTGTGTTGACAGGCGTATACTTGTGTTTGTGTGTGTGTTAGCATATGTGTGTGTTTACAGTAGACACCCACCCTGGTCTCCTCGTTCATTTCGAGGATGGTCTTCTCTGGGCTAATCATGGACGGCACACTGGGGCCATACACATCGGCATCAAAGATGCCCACCTGCGTGGATTTGATTTTAGAGGTCGGCTAAGATACTAGAGGCAAGCAACAAAGTGTGGGGGGGAGAGGGGGCCATTTTGAAGCCTATGCACTTGCGAGCCCTATGCACTCATGATGTATACGTTATACGGAACTAAAAGGAAGCACGACAAGCAACAACTGTAGCAAAGAGAGCAGAACAGATGTCCAAGGGGGAGAGGGGGCATTTGAAGCCTATGCACTTGCGAGCCCTATGCACTCATGAGGTATAAGTTATACGGCACTAAAAGGAAGCACGACAAGCAACAACTGTAGCAAAGAGAGCAGAACAGATGTCCAAGGGGGAGAGGGGGCATTTTGAAGCCTATGCACTTGCGAGCCCTATGCACTCATGAGGTATAAGTTATACGGCACTAAAAGGAAGCACGACAAGCAACAACTGTAGCAAAGAGAGCAGAACAGATGTCCAAGGAGGAGAGGGGGCATTTTGAAGCCTATGCACTTGCGAGCCCTATGCACTCATGAGGTGTGCGTTATACAGAACTAAAAGGAAGCACGACAAGCAACAACTGTAGCAAAGAGAAAGAAAGACAGATGTCCAAAAGCTCATCTAATGCACACAGCCCTGGTTTTGTAGCTTACGAATTAAGAGCACGCGAGTGTTTGCGGCAGGAATAAAGTAAATGTCTTCATCACTTTATACCTACTCAAAGAACACAACATGCCCCTCATTTCACCCCCATCTGTACTAAAAATTCAATCGCTGTCTACTAATGCAAGTGATCTTGTGGCCTTGTTTAATTGCTACCCCCAACATGTTGCCATTGCGAGCTCACGCCCCTCACCTTTGCCAATTCGTTTACAGAGGCTGCAAGCCCACCCCACATCATTGCTCACAGCCCATCCTTTGGCCCTGCCAACGCCACACAGCGAGCGCACGCCCCTCACCTTTGCCCCCATCTGCGCCAATCGGTTATAAAACTCTGCACGCTTACCCCACACCATCGCTCATGCTCACAGCCCATCCTTTGGCCCTGCCAACACCACACAGCGAGCGCACGCCCCTCACCTTAGCCCCCATCTGCGCCAATCGGTTCTTATACCCTGCACGCTTACCCCACACCATCGCTCATGCTCACAGCCCATCCTTTGGCCCAGCCAACGCCACACAGCGAGCGCACGCCCCTCACCTTTGCCCCCATCTGCGCCAGCGTGTAGGCCAGGTTCACTGACACCGTGGACTTGCCCACCCCGCCCTTACAGCTGGATACAGCAATGATGTTGCGCACGCCTTTCAGGCCTCCAGGCCTGCCACTTTCGGGGACCAGGGTCTGTGGGGGCTGACTGGTCATGGTCACTGCCACGTCTTGCACCCAGCTGAGTTCCTGTAGGCGGGTTGGGGAGGAAGTGGGTGATGATTAGGGTTGGCCAGAAGCATACATTTATAGGTATATACGGTGTACAAACGGTATTTTCAGCAGGAAAATCACCATACATACGGTCATATACGATGTATATACAGGGTTCTGGCCAACCCTAGTGCTGATGGTGAGCACTGCAGGGCCGAGCATGAGAAGCGCGCAACAAAAGCACGCAGGGGATGGGCAAGGACTGCATGCCACTAGCCCATAATATTGAACATCTCCATAAAACCTGCTGACATTGCCATTAATCACCCCTCTTCCCAGCCTCCACACTCCCATGTCCTAAAGCACCACGTCAAACCGGCCTACTTTTGACACAGAAAGTCCCCCCCACATTTAAATCACACGACCCCTCACAGCAGCACCTTGACAAACTGCTTGGTTTGCTGCTCAAAGGTCTCCTTCACAGGGCACGCCGGTGTCGTGAGCTCCACAGTGACCTCCACGGAGCCTCCATTAATGGCAAGGTTCTTGATGAAGCCACATGTCACGATGTCCTCCCCAAAGTCGGGGTCGATCACCTTGCGCAGCTGCGTGAGCACCTCAGCCTCTTTGCTCTCAACTGGAGCCTGCCGCATCACCGGTGGTAGGGGTAAAGTAAAAGGAATGGCTCATGAAAATGAAGGTGTTTGAAGAAGGAAGGCAAATTTTAAGTGTGGATCAAGTTAGTGCAATACTGGCTCGTTTCAGTTAAGAGAGCTCAATTCAATTCACATGTGCATGCCTGCTATATACTCAGGCACCCTAGCAGGAGCAACACGCAGCACTGCAAATGGCCCCTCACCGACAAGATGGACGCCCCAGCGTTTGTCACCATGGCTCCTCCTCTTACTTGTCGTGGGCTGCTTGCACTACTCTCCTGCCTCGTGAGCCTGCCCAATGGCTGCCTCCTTTTCAAATGCTGGCGGCAGTGGCTTCCGATGGCAGACCGTGTCTGCCCTTGCAAATTTGATGAGCATGCAAGAAGGTTAGGGCTGGCACGCGAAGACGATGGGCAGCAAGCCTGAAAAGGATGAGTTGAGTGGTTGTTTGGTATCAAAGGAAGGGTCATTCCAGAAGAAAGCCTTCAGAAGAAAGCCTCCAACACAGGTGTTGCCCACCTTTTTTCCAGCTTGTAGCATTGTACTCATATCGTAAATAATATTAAGTTTGCTATTATTTCAGAGCTTCTACGTTTTATATGCAAGTCATGTAAACATATGGCGCATTTACAATGGGTGGATTAACGGATTAATGGATTAACGAAAAATCATTAATCCACTTTTGCATTTATAATTTACGTCAATATATGCCTGCAGCGCCAGTAAGGGCTGTTTTCAACATACCAAGGGAGTCAATTTTTGAAGGGCTCCGCCCGCCCAAATTTCTACCTGCAAAACTTTTTGCCTTTTTGTGTATTTGTTTCCGTTTTATAAGGTGGAAATAGGTCCTGTGCACCCGCTGTGCACCATGCAGACCCGTTCTTGCTTAATTCACAGTTCTTGCTTAATTCAACAGTCACTTTTTAAACCAGTGAAATATTCATCGGTTTAAGACATACAGATAATATATAGATTTCGTTGTGGCTCTCCATCAGGCTCTTTTTATTGTCTCAGGTTTTGCCTTTCATCATTCAGTCATCACCTCTTACTTATCACTTTCCTTAGAGAACAATAAGGCACCGGCTGAGACCAGTTCTTTTTTACAACCTATGTTTACTTTACGCTGGCTGATCCAGCAATGCCTATCCGCCCAATGGATGTCAAGTATGGGCCACTTTTTCACTGGCATATGATTCCTCAGAAACCACCCGTGCACACATCTTTCATCTTGGCTTTCTGAAAAAACTCCTGGGTGTCAAGAAAGGTACTGATACTCACTGCGTGCTCCGCGTAACAGGCCAGATGCCCATCTTTTTCTACTGGTTCAGATGCACCATAAGATTCTGGAACGGTTTTCTCTCTTCAAACAACCCTCTTCTCGAGAAAATTGTGCGGGCTGATTTACTTCTTGCAAACAGAAGTGATACATGGACTTACCAGGTTCTGCATGCGCTCCAAAATTTACCTACATCTCAACAGCTTTTGGATGCCATACGATC
>Ga0307963_1003766_pt1 | contig 12112 bp, 13 predicted proteins | sample OrgLakmetagen594_FD_201829 | JGI IMG/M metagenome (GOLD analysis project Ga0307963, IMG submission 201829) | Saline water microbial communities from Organic Lake, Antarctica - #594 | ecosystem: Environmental > Aquatic > Non-marine Saline and Alkaline > Saline | place: Antarctica: Organic Lake...
GTGCTTGCCGCACCAATCCGCAGGGGCAAAATGCCCTCAGAACCGCACCAAGGGACTCAGAGGTTCAACTTCTGCCCTTCCTCTAGATGTTGCTGCTCACGCTGCTCGGCGGATGGGGGGGGGGCTTGCAGAAGCTGGCCATCCCTGTCTGGACACGCCCCACAGGGGCTCTCGGGGGCTCTTTCCCACTCATGACCTGTCAAAAACTCAAAAGTAATTATTTATATTCAATCCGCACCAATCCGCACCTCCTCAACTATTTATATATTTAAGGGGGTGTGAGCTCGCCGCACCCCCCAAAAACAATATTTTTGCGGCGTGATATATTGTTCGTACGGTACCTGATCTGCACACCTTTTATTCACCTGATATGCACACTCTTTATTCACCTGATTTGCACACCTTTTATTCACCCGATCTGCACACCTTTTAATCACCTGATCTACACACCTTTTATTCACCTGATCTGCACACCTTTTATTCACCTGATCTGCATACTCTTTATTCACCTGTTTTGCAGGGTGCACATGATGTAGCAGGGGGGCGGCTCTTCTTCTCCGCTGGTTTGGTGCTGCCCTCTCCTTGCCCCCCACTGGTCATCCAAGGGGGGGAGGTGCACAAAGGGGAGGGGGATGGTGTGCCGGCCTCCTCAATTGTGTGGCCAGCAAACGGACGGATACGGCACGTGTTGAAGCCTGATGCCGTGCAAGCAATCTTGGTGGGTCTATTCAGTGCTGGCACGTGTTGGAGTTGTACAGGCGATTCTGCGAGTTAACAGAGCTATGATGTCACGTGACGAAACCTGATGGTACTTAACCTGATGCAGTGCTGGCAATGCTGTGGAATTCAGGGGCCAGAAAGTAAGGGTGGCTTGCGTGTGATGCTTGATGTGAATAAGCTTGGTGCTATGCTGGTCTTCTGGGGGGGGCTGTAATCTAAGCAGTTCTGACTGTGTTTGAAAGATTGATGTGACTGATCTGGTCTTCTGGGGCAGGGCGTGATCCGAACGGCTCTGACTGTACCTTGCACCCGTGGTGGATATGTTTTAATCCCAAAGGGTGTGTCCCTTGCTGCTATACATTGTGGGCCATGGCTAAATGCTTCATTCAGTAACGTATAGCTCACTGATACCTATGGCCATATTTCCTATGGCTTGTCGTGTGTTACAATTCTTTAAGGTGTGCCCCCCTTGCTGTGGCACAATGACACAATGTGGGCTTGTTTCAATACAATGTGGGGCCATTGCTAAACGTTTCAGAGTTATCGTTTCAGCACCAGCAGGCCTTGCTACTGTAACGTAGCTCACTGACAGCTATGCCAATATTTCTTGTTGTGTGGCGTCCATTGCAAAAGCTGCTCTGACGTGCGAGCATTTGCATGTTTCAGGTTTTAGCTTGTGCCTATCGTACAATTCTATGCCTAAACTGCTGTAATGAAACCCTCGTTGCTGCTGCGAATAAATGAGCACCAAAATTGAAAACAGCATTGCACAGAGGAACACGCAGGAAAGGTGTAAGTGGTAGTGGCGTGCTGCATGGCAGCAGCAGCACCACCACCACCATAGAAAATAGAATAAACAAGCAACAAAACTACGCACAGGAACACATGGAGGGGAAGAGAGGACTGAGATGGGTCAGACTGAGTCTAGTCAGATCTATGTGGGATTGGTGCGCTCCTAGAGCCCAAATCACCTTAAATCCATCCGTTTTAAGATTGCTGCACCAACAACTAGCCTACATGCAGGAACACCTGGATGGACAAGGGCAGATATGTGTGGAGGTGGCGTGTCATGGAGTCTCACTGCTACCTGTAATCATTGTTCATAAATGACTATCATTTTTTATAATTTACTGTATCAACAACAAACTTACGTGCAGGGACACCTGGATGGGGAGGGGCAGATATGTGTGGAGTTGGCACGCTTCATGGAGCCAGATAAAGCCCTTCTAGGAGACACAGAGCATGCATGGAACGCATACCACGCGTGTGCCATAGTGGATGATGCGGACGCATTGCTTGCAGGGGGCACTTCTGAAGTTGGTACGCTGCAGTATAGAATCACGTTGCAAAAGAACGTGTGTGTGTGCGTGTGCGTGAGTGTAGAGAGCAAATTATTTGCTTGGAAGGTGTGCGGCACATAGCCATTTCAGACTGATTGAGTGATACAGCACACACAGGGTTGGCCAGTACCCTATTTCTACGGTGTATGCACGTTTTTTTGGCAAGGACATCACAAAACCTACGGCCATATACGGTGTGTATATATATGTGGTTCTTGCCATGCCTAACACACAATACAGTGTATTTCTAGGCGCGTACACTAGTCAAAATTGCGTTGCATATCAGGCGTATGGGACAAGCTGGTGCCGACACGTCTTGGCTGAGCAGGAATCAGTGGCAAGCAAGCACGTGCTTCTATGAGAGTGTATCACTTGGAGTGCGGATTGCAGGATCAGGCAGATGGTGTATCTCTTGGAGTGTGGATTGCAGGCTCGTGTATCTGGATTGCAGACTCGTGTATCAGTGTATCTGGATTGCAGACTCGTGTATCAGTGTATCTGGATTGCAGGCTCGTGTATCAGTGTATCTGGATTGCAGGCTCGTGTATCAATTGGAGTGTGGATTGCAGGCTCGTGTATCACTTGGAGTATGGATTGCAGGCTCGTGTATCACTTGGAGTGTGGATTGCAGGATCAGGCAGATGATGGCAATGGTCCGTCCAAGACTCTAGTCAAGGGAGTTTCGTTCACTCATTCTCGTCCCCCCGTAACCTGTGCGCATTGACATGGTGGTGCATAAGCCTGTGACACATAAACACTCATAGAAACACACACGTATACACACATGCACATACACAAAATCACACACACACACATGGACACATTCTCAGCCCCCCGTAAGCTGTGCGCATTGACATGGTGGTATTGCATGAGCTGCTGGTGAACATAATACCAAAACAACAGTATGCTCGAACAGAAGCATGCATACACAGGATGGCGTTGTGCATGACACGATGATGGCGTTGTGGATGGTGTTGTGGATGGCGTTGTGGATGGCATTGGCGCGTTGTGGATGGCGCCGCGTTGTGGATGGCGTTGTCAATGGCGTTGTGCATGACACGATGATAGACATGTGTGCGAGGGTAGGCCTACGCATGTCCATAAACGACTTGGGTTACTTAAACCTATGCAAACCTTCTCACACTGAACTCTCACACATTGTAGGTGGGATCAGCATCCAAGGGTATGATCTGAGATCTTGGGAGGCCTGTCAAGCAGAAGTGCGAGCCCCGTCAGTTCTTCCTGCTTACACTCCGCTGCCAGGGTGAGGATGTGTATGAGTAGGGTTGGCCAGGACCATACATACATACATTGTACATATCGTGTGTATATGTATGTATCGTGTGTATATGTATGTACGGTGTATATATGTATGTACGGTGTACATATGTATGTACGATGGTATTACTAAAAAGCAGGGATGTTACCACACATACAGCCATATGCAATATTTATATATGATCCTGGCCAACCTATGCATGTGTGCAACGGTTGGGGGGCTGTGCTGTATTGCTTGGCACTGTCAGGGTGAGGGATGAACACGTGCTGCAACCTCTTGCATTTATGTGATGGAGCACTCATACAGTAGTTGTAACGGCACTCATACAGCAGTGACGGCAAAGATCTGGACGCACTCGCTAAGTAGCATCAAGAGGGAAAGTAGCGTCAGGTGCCATGCTGTGAGTATTGCATCAAGCCTTCTTTATCGTCCTGTGCTTTCTTTCTTTTGCGCCTCTGTACCGAAATCATCTGCCACCCTACTCATAATCGGTCAGGCTGAGGGGAGCGTGCATGAATGTTGTGAATACACAAGCTTTTGAAATGTAAAGTATGTAATGCTGCGATGCCGCTGCAGTGAGCAAGCCAAAAGATGCGTATGCTTCATTCAGCTGAAACTTAGAAACACCATTTTTTTGTGTGCAGCAAGTTCAAACCCATAGAAGAAGTGGTTACGGGGAGGCCTGTATCACCGACTGAGAAGAAGCCAGCCAAAGATCGTGAGAAGCCCCGCTTAGATGGTAGGTGAACGTGCACACGCATACACACACGCGCAACAACTCACACATACAGACAGTCACACAATCACGCATACCACATTGAATCACACACAAACACACATACCCACGAAACATGTTCACACGCACATACACACTCAAACACATACACACATCATCGCAGCTAAAGCAGCAGCCAGCAAGCCCAATCAGCAGGCATTCAGTGCCTGGGGGGCAAGTGGAAGCAAGCTGCGCGTAGGCCTACGTTTTGCACGTGCACTGCTCCCAGCGTGGGCACCACCTGTGCCTCCTTCCAAAAAGCTGCAGGCACGTGCTGAGAGCATGCATACTGTTGACCTTGTAAAGTGCAGCAGCTGCTGGATGTGCACTCGGTGAGCGCCTTTATGGTTACAGTTGACCTTGTTGATCTGCAGCAAATGCTGGAAGTACGCATGGCAAGCATGTAGATGGCTGGGGTGTGTGTGTGTTTGTGATCGTGGCGCCAAAGAGCCGCAAATGTGCCTAGCACTTCAGGCAACAGAGCAGCTGCTTGAGATGATGTCTCCTTCCGTTCGTTGGTCGATGAATGAATGACGTGAGCGTACTTCAGGTGCGTCCCCAGCCAAAGAGTGTAGGCGTGGTGTATGCACAAAATGTGGTGACCCCACTTACTGCGTGCGTGCAATGACCACACGTTCCTGTTATGCAAATGTGTGCACTTGCAGGACTTTATACCCCAGCGGGAGCTGAGCCTCCCCCCGCCTCCTGTCACGTGTGATGATGAATTCAGATCTCAGGTGAGGCAATTGCATGTATGCATCAGGTGAGGCAATTGCATGTATGAATCAGGTGAGGCAATTGCAGGTGAGTCATGCAGATGGAGCAGGTGAGGCAAGTGCGTGCATGTATGAATCAGGTGAAGCAATTGCAGGTGAGTCATGCAGATGGAGCAGGTGAGGCAGTGCATGCATGTATGAATCAGGTGAGGCAATTGCAGGTGAGTCATGCAGCTGGAGCAGGTGAGGCAGTGCATGCGTGTATGAACCAGGTGAAGCAATTGCAGGTGAGTCATGCAGATGGAGCAGGTGAGGCAAGTGCATGCATGTATGAATCAGGTGAGGTTATTGCAAGTATGAACGGTCCTTTGTAATCATATCCTTTCAGAATACATCCACATGGAGGCCTCTACTCTTGTTGGTCGTTCTGAGGTGCCAACGTTCATCTCTTTTGCCACCCTCCCTTTTGTCACGTTGGTGGGGTCGATCAAAGCCATGCGAATATGGTGGTGTGTGTACGTATAATATGGTGGTGTGTGTACGTATAATATGGTGGTGTGTGCACGTATGATATGTACCATCACATCACAAGGGTATATGTATGTGGTAAAATTTATGCAAATTATCTTCTAGCGTCTGTCCATACGTGGAGTACATTACATGGATCTCAACTCACACATGGCTCATATTACACAACCCACACATGGCTCTCAACCCTATACGCTAAAATTGTTTGCAATGAGCACCGCCTCCTCAGGTGAGCTCAGGCGCCAATTCTTTTAATTGCTATTTGTAATGAATGACTTTAAGCGTCAATTCTTTTGATTATTATTATTTGCAATGAGCACAGCCTCCTCAGGTGAGCTCAGGCGCCAATTCTTTTGACACGCTCCTCTCAATGCGTGTGCCTTGGCGTAATTTGTGTCATACGTGCAATCATCTTTTCATATGAGCACCCGTGCAAAGTAGCAGCTACTTTCAACCCCACATACATATACACACATATTGGCACACTTGCACATGCATACACACCCAATGCACACACGCAGCTATCCTCTACCCTGCACCAATTGGCCTCTGTGTACTCAGAGGCCAGCGCCCAAACAGATCCCGACGGGTCCTCTGCCAACCCCTTAAACGCCAACAAGAAGTTAGTGAGTACCTTTTCATGCCTGGTGTAGTGAAGTCTGTTGCGTCATATTTGTCTTTGCTATATGACCTCGCTTATCTATATACTTGGGGATTATATTATTTGAGAGTGGCATCCAGAAAAGCTGGCCTGTTTTGGGGGTCGATAACTCAACAAGATCTCGAGCCTTGCAGACTTGAAGAACATTCCCTTCCACATCAACCAGGGAAGCTAGAAAGGCCACTTTGACTAGCATTGGTAAAAAGCTACTTTCATCTCGTTCTATTCCGACTCGGCTCCACCGAATGTTGGAAGGGAGGTTACACATGGCCAACCATCCAGGGAATTTACACGTGGCCAACCAACTTAATCACACTGCGCAGGTGCGAAGCCTCAACAAGAGTGGTCAGTACATGGCCATACGGGATAATCTCAAGGATGCAGTGGTGCGCGTGGTGCAAGAAAGGTAGGGGAGCTCAGCTACGTTTGTGAGTGTGTGTGTGTGTGTGTGTGTGTGTGTGTGTGTGAGTGTGTGATTGTGTGCGTGAGTGTGTGATTGTTTGTTTGTTTGTGTGAGTGTGTGTGTGTGTGAGTGTGTGTGTGTGTGAGTGTGTGTGCGAGTGTGTGTGCATGAGTGTGTGTGTGTGAGTGTGTGTGCGAGTGTGTGTGCATGAGTGTGTGTGTGTGGCTAGTTTAAAACGTGGGTACGGCCGTGCGCGTTGGGCTTGAGGCTGCTGTGACACATGCATGCTGAAGGGGAATGTTTGTGTGTGTGAGTATGTGAGTGTTTTAGAGTGTGTGTGGGAGTCTGTGTGTAGAGTCTGTATGGGAGTCTGTGGGAATGTTCCAGCTGTGTACAGAAGCGTGGTTGTACGTGTACATGTGTGAAGCAGGTGTACATGTGTGTACATGTGTGTACATGTGTGTACATGTGTGTACATGTGTGTACATGTGTGTACATGTGTGTACATGTGTGTACATGTGTGTACATGTGTGTACGTGTGTGTACATGTGTGTACATGTGTGTACATGTGTGTACATGTGCGTACATGTGCGTACATGTGCGTACATGTGTGTACATGTGTGTACATGTGCGTAAATGTGCGTACATGTGCGTACATGTGCGTACATGTGCGTACATGTGTGTACATGTGTGTACAGAATTCTCAAAAATTTCACACACACATACACACTCACAACACAAAGACTAACACACACATTCACAAGACAAACACACACCGACTCCTAACACATACATACACATACACACAAACATTCTCCCCTCCCTCAAATCACTGTGCCGCTTTGCACCCTTTTCCTTGCACACCCTATCTCGACCACCTGCAGATTCCTGCACCCCAGAAACACAGGCCCTAACAAGAACTTACCCTCACACACACCATGTCTCCCTCCTGCAGGTTCATGCACTCCGGCAACATGAGCCCTAATGAAATGGGCGACACTTACGGCCCCCTGTACAGCCACCTGTGTGATCTAGCCCACTCAGTTATCAACAAGGCTGCTGCTGCTGCTCCTGCCCCCCTCCCTGTGCCAGAGCCTGCACCACCTCCAGGTGTGTGTGCGTTTGTGCGTGTGTGCATGTGCGTGTGTGTGTATGTTTGTTTGCGTGTCTGCGTCTGTGTGTACGTGTGCGTGTGTGGAGCTGGGTGGAAGGGAGGAGAAGGTGAGAATGTGTCTGAAGTGCAATTCCAATCAAACGGCAAAAAGCAACGCTAGCAGCATCCAAGGAAAATCCAATGGAGGTGACTGTACCGCTGCCGCACCTCAATTTCGCATGTGAGTAGGGTTGGCCAGAACCGTATATATATGTCTGTACCGCTGCTGCACCTCGGAACCGTATAAATATGACTGTACCGCTGCTGCACCTCAATTTTGCATGTGAGTAGGGTTGGCCAGAACCGTATATATATACGCCGTATATTGCGGACAATCCCTGCGGTGAATACCAAATATACGGCGTATGTATACGGTTCTGGCCAACCCTACATGTAAGGCTTTTGAGCTGCTGCACCTCAAATTTGCATGCAAGGCTTCAGATCGATGTGTGAACCACCACGCAGAGTGTTGATGAGCTGCTGCACCTCTGCATGTGTAAACCAACTCTGTGTGTGCATGAACCCCCTGGTCCACGTGCACTGTGCACGCAGAGACTATAGCAACTGCTGCACCTCGTTTCTTATGCAGGTATATGTTTGCCCCCTGGTCCATATACACTGTATACGCAGAGTGTTTAGCAACTGCTGCACCTCATTTCTTATATAGGTATATGTGAACCCCCTGGTCCATGTACACTGTATACGCAGAGAACATAGCAACTGCTGCACCTCATTTCTTATACAGGGTTATGTTTGCCCCCTGGTCCATGTACACTGTATACGCAGGGTGTTTAGCAACTGCTGAACCTCATTTCTTATATAGGTATATGTGAACCTCCTGGTTCATGCACTGTACACGCAGAGTGTTCAGCAACTGCTGAACCTCATTTCTGGATGTGAGCAACCTGGTCTATGTGAATGCATAATGTTAAGCAATACTGTTGGTGCCACACACGATGCTTGACTGACCAACTAATCGTTATTGCCAGTGGACGTTTTCTATCTATGCACAGCATAGGATCAATAGCAAATACACAAAAGACACAGCAGTCATGCATAAAGGGATCAGCCTCGCAAGCTGTACTGCATAAGCCTGAGACACATAAACACTCATAGACACACACATATACATATACACACACGCACATACACACAATCACACACACACACATGGACATATCTGCTCTGTTCGTAGCGGAGCTCGCATCCTTGGCCTTGCAAGCGCTGGAAGCTGAGGCTGCTGGGGACCACCGACGGTGTGCGGCCCTGCTCCGTCGCCGCTTGTTGGACTCCAACAATTCGGAGGTAGGTGCAGTGGTTTTACGGTGTGCCATGTTGCTTTTACACACCTGGCCTGTACACAGTGTTACTTTACTGAAGTAGTGTGTGTCGGTGCAAGGAAAGGGTGGATGCATTTGAAGAAGCTTCAAGTGAGGATAGTTGTCTTATTCCATTGGTGGAGGAGTTTGTTTCACGGCACCGGTACCAAAGTGGCTCCTTCTCCTTAATAAATGTGGGGCGTGGCTCCTCACTGCCTGCGTAGTTTTTCTTTTTTCTTGAGAGTGCATAACTGCAATGAGGCTGTTTGCAAAGACAAGTATCATGGAAGGCTCAACCCAAATGATAATCTCAACTTATTTATGATTTTTGTCAGCAAGATGCACTGCATGAGGTTTCAAGCACGCACAAGACTCTGCCAAGCACCATGATAATCTCAACTTAATAATGATTTTTGTTAGCAAGATGCACTGCATGAGGTTGCAAGCATGCACAAGACTCTGCCAAGCACCAAATCTCAACTTAAATATTGATTTTTGTCAGCAAGATGCATTGCATGAGGTTGCAAGCACGCGCAAGACCCTGCCAAGCACCATAATAATCTCAACTTAAATAATGATTTTTGTCAGCAAGATGCACTGCATGAGGTTGCAAGCACGTGCAAGACCCTGCCAAGCACCATAAAATCCTCAACTCAAATAATGATTAGTCAGCAAGATGCACTGCACGAGGTTGCAAGCACGTGCAAGACCCTGCTAAGGACCATTGCCTAGATAACTTGAGCCTAATAGATGCACTGTGTGAGGTGTCAGGCATATGCTTAGCTGCCAGCTATGCTAGTTTGAGGGCCGGTTGCTTGCACTGATGACATCTGGAGAACTGAAAATATGTTTGCAATCAATAATGTCTCAGAATTTAAATCTCATGTAGGTACGCGCAAACTCCCTGGCCCCCTCCGTCCCTGCAAACCCGCCATTTAAACACACATCGACCTTCCTGTCTGCTCTGCACACCCAAACGCTTGCAGGTGTATGTTGAGGCTGCTGTGGTGGCAGCCAGGGGTGGCAACCACCCATATGCACTGTCCTTGCTGCGTACTGCCATCAGCACTGACCCCTGCCACCAAAATGCCCTAGCAGCTGCCGCGCTGCTACACCTAGATGCAGCTGCTGCGTGCAGCAGTGGTGCAGGTAAGAGGCGAGCCTGGGTGCATGTGTGTTTGCATTTGTGAGTGTGGGTGAGGTGGGGGGGGGGAGGGGGTTGGTGTGGGTGTGGGTGTAGGGGAGGGGATGGATAGGAGCGTAGGGATGTGTTGTGAGTGTGTGTGTGTGTGTTTGGGGGGGGGCTGGTGGAGATAGGTAAGAGGTATGTGTGGGTATGTGTGCATTTAGTGGGTATGTGTGCACTTCTTGTCAACTCCTTGTGTATGTGCATGCTATTATAAGCTTTGTGGCTTGCTAAATTTTGCGATAGGCCCTCAATATAGCACACACACAGACGCACACACACAAACATACATCACTTCATATTAAGGCTTCCGTAAACAGCAATTGCATTGGAAGCTTTCAATTGTCACACTGTCACGCATGCTTTCAAGCATGGGCCCTCGACACCTTTATTTTAATGCTTTGTACATGCCCATGCCAAGAGCATTGCTACCCTGGCACCACACAAGGAACACCATTTTGTGTCCGTTCCTAAGCAATTAATGCCCTGTTACCCGCCTCCTCCACAGAGTCCTACATGCCTCAGGCAGACCAAGAAATAGAGGGGATTTCTAGCAATCATTGCCCTTTTTTCCTAGCAAGCATTGCCCTGTTACCTGCCTCCTCCACAGAGTCCAACATGTCTCAGGCAGACCAATAAACAGAGGGGATTTCTAGCAATCAATGGCCTTTTATCCTAGCAAGCAATGCCCTGTTACCTGCCTCCTCCACAGAGTCCTGCATGCCCCAGGCAGACCAAGAAACAGAGGGGGTTCCTGCGGATGCATACACCCACTGGAACGCAGCCCTCGCTTGCGCAGATGCTCTGCTGAGCACCTCTCAGGTACGTTGAGACGCACGCACACACAAGTGCACTGCAATACACCCCCTGCTTGTGCAATTAAGTCTATGTGTGTGTGCGTGCCTCTGTACGGTCCAAGCCTGATTTTGATTCTGAAGCTCTGATCTGAGCTGGAAGGTCTGCTTACGTCTCTCCGTGGGAGCAGCTGTCACATGCAGCTTGCAAAGAGAAGAGCCTGTACAGGGAGGTCTGCACGCTTCCCTTCTTCGGTTCAAACGCCCAGTTCAAAAACTTGTCTTCAGTATTGGTTATGGCAGCCCAGATGCTCTTAGCTCTCTGTGTGAGTGGTGCTGGCACTTTGAAACAGCAACATGTTGCTGTTCTTACTATTGGGCTGTTCCGCTTGTGCTTGACTTTGTTAGGCAGCAGCAGGACTTGGGAGGCACAGGCACCGGGGCAAGGTTGGCATTAATGTGTACAAGCCAGTGCTTAGTAATCCATGTGCTTGATCTCGCAGGGCAGCAGCAGGGCTTGAGCGGCCCAAGCACTAGTGCATGGATGACATTGATGTGTACAGCCAGTCCACAGTAACCCACTTGCTTAATCTTGCAGGGCAGCAGCAGGGCGTGAGTGGCCCAAGCACTAGTGCAAGGATGACATTGATGTGTACAGCCAGTCCACAGTAACCCACTTGCTTGATCTCGCAGGGCAGCAGCAGGGCTTGAGTGGCCCAAGCACTAGTGCATGGATGACATTGATGTGTACAGCCAGTTCTCAGTAACCCACTTGCTTGATCTTGCAGGGCAGCAGTAGGGCTTGGGTGGTGCTGGCGTTGGTGCACAAGAACAGCAGCTTGGGAGGCAGTTTAGTGGAAGAGGGAGCGAGGGATGGAGACGGGGTGTATGTTGGCCTCGGGGGAGTGGGGGACTATGGGAGATGTGTCACAGAGCTCAAGAGAAGGTGTGTGTTTTGTGTGTGTGCACAGTTATGTCTGTGTGTGGCCCTGAGCGTTTGTGTGTGTGTGTGTGTGTGTGCTAAAGATGGGCTGTTTAGGTCTTGGAAGTAGAAAGATGAAGGAAAATATGTCGCAGAGTCCAAGACATATGCGTGTGGGTGTGTGGGTGTGGGTGTGGGTGTGTGTGGGGGGGGTGTATGCACGTGTGTGTGTGTGTGTGTGTGTGTGTGTGTGTGTGTGTGTGTGTGTGTGTGTGTGTGTGTGGGTGTGTGTGTGTGAAAGCGGTGTCGTGGTAAA
>Ga0307963_1003768_pt1 | contig 12110 bp, 12 predicted proteins | sample OrgLakmetagen594_FD_201829 | JGI IMG/M metagenome (GOLD analysis project Ga0307963, IMG submission 201829) | Saline water microbial communities from Organic Lake, Antarctica - #594 | ecosystem: Environmental > Aquatic > Non-marine Saline and Alkaline > Saline | place: Antarctica: Organic Lake...
CCCAGGCCACCTGCCCACACCCACTCCCAAATACCTGTGCCATGTCATACAGCAGCACGCACAACTCCTGCCCACTGAAGGCAATGCTGTGCCCGCTCAGGACGCCGTGACTCCGCTGCTGCCAGTGCTGCTCACGACCACGCTGTTGCTGCTGCTTCTGCTGCCCATTCTCCTGAGAGCCGCTTCGCTTGTGCCCTCGCTGTTGCTGCCACTCCCACTGCTGCTGGTGCAGCAGCTTTTCAAGACGGACTCGCAAGGAAGCTTCGATTTTGTCCATGCTGTTACGTGCCACGTGCTCATTGTTGTGCCTGTGTTGTGCAAGCAATGAAAAGTGACTCAAGAGCTTGCTATGAAACTTTGCGAGCTGTAATTGATGAGCATGCTGCTGTTGCGAGCCACGTGCTCATTGTTGTGCCTGTGTTGTGCAAGAGTTGTACAATCACTATTGCTGTGCCGTTGTGCCTGCATTGTGCAAATAGTGAAAAGTGACTCGAGAGCTTGCAGTGAAACATGGAGCTGTAATTGATGAGCATGCTGCTGTTGCGTGCCGCGTGCTCATTGTTGTGCCTATGTTGTGCAAGAGTTGTACAATCACTATTGCTGTGCTGTTGTGCCTGCATTGTGCAAATAGTGAAAAGTGACTCAAGAGCTTGCTATGGAACTTTGCGAGCTGTGAATGATGAGCATGCTGCTGTTGCGTGCCACGTGCTCATAGTTGTGCCTGTGTTGTGCAAAAGTCATAACATCACTCAAGAGTAGGGTTGGCCAGAACCGTATATATGCACCATATATGACCGTATATTCGGCAATTTCCCTGCCAAAAACACCGTATATGCACCGTATATACATGGTTCTGGCCAACCCTACTCAGGAGCTGCCAGTGACAGTTTGAGCTGTGAATGATGTGAGCATGCTGCTGTTGCGTGCCACGTGCTCATTGTTGTGCCTACGTTGTGCAAGAGTCGTGAAATCAAAATCAAAATTAAAATCAAAATCACTCTTGTTGTGCCTGTGTTGTGCACGAGTCGTACAATCACTATTGCTGTGCCGTTGTGCCTGTGTTGTGCAAATAGTGAAAAGTCACTCGAGAGATTGCAGTGAAAGTTTGCGCTGCATATGATGAGCACGCTGCTGATGAAGGCCACATGCTTAGAGGTGTGATCTGATCTGTGGTGCGAGGCCAACGGGAAAAAGAACAAAGAAAATACTACGCAGGTTTTACACACACACAAACACACACACAAACACACACACACACGCACACGCACACACACACGCAGTCTATAGGCACTCTTCACATGAAATTAAGAAAAGGGAGCCACTTTGGCATTGAGTTCCGTAAAAATTCTCCACCAGGTAAAAGTGCAATCGTTGCGAGGCTTGCTGTGGCAGTACCATTGTCTGTTTGAAAAACATCACAGGGAATTATGCTGCACACTCTGTTTCTATCTCGACCTCGCTCGGCACCTTGCGTAGTGCATTGCGCTCTTACATTCATTCACACAAGCCTGACCCAGGCATCTGCACTCCTGACTGCGCTTGCAAATCACACCATGCACACCCGTTTCAGCCAGCACCATCAGCCCAACATTTCATCCACTACCACCCACCACCCACCTCCGCCTGACACTGCCAACCAGGGATTGTGCACTCATCACCTCAGCAACGCAAAAGTTCGATTTCTTCAAGCGCAACACACTAGCAGCACACCCACCTGCGCTCAGCACCATTCATTCTATATTCCCCTGCATCAGCCCCAGCACCCTGGCCTCTACCGACACTGCTGCTGCCGCTGACTGAGCTGACTGCAGATGTGCCAGCCTGAGCATTCGGTGGGCCAGAAGGCTTACTGCACAGCTCAGGAGGGACAGAGGCAGCAGACCCAGCGCCTCTTTCAGCCCCAGAGAGCAGTCGAGTGCTGCTGGGGGGGTGGGGGGAGCTGAGGGGGGCTGCGGTGTGTGGAGGCTGAGCTGGGTTGAGATGAGCAGGGTGAGGGGTCTGTGAAGTGCTGCGCACATCGCCACTGAATATGAAGGGCTGTGGACTTGCAGAGGGTTGGCGGCTGGCTGGAAAGGTTGGCAGTTTTGAGGGAGGGGGGAGGAGAGGAGGAGCTCGACCACGAGGCACGTTTTTGGCAAGAGCAGCGGCAGCTGCTGCTGCTGCTGCTGCTGTGGTAGCGGGTGTCGTTGCTCGTACTGCTGCCGCTGATGCTGATGCTAATGGTGGTGGTGGTGGTGGTGGTGTGGCTGTTCCTCTCGCATTTACCGCTAGTGAAGGGTTGGTGGTTGTGGTGTGAGATCTGGAGGCGCTGCTCAGAGGTTCCTGGTGTGGGGGGTCGGAGGAGTCCTCTCCTTGAAGCATCTGTGCATTAATTTATACACGTAGCATGCGTGTGTGCATGTGTGTGTGTGTGTGTGTATGTGTGCACGTGCGTGTGTGTGTTTTGTGTTTGTTTGCGTTTGACGTGCTTTGTTATATGAGCGTGCGAGTAAGAGCACTGAGTGAATCCGTGAATTTGTGTGTGAGCGTGCCAGTGCCGCGCAGTGTTGGGACGCTTTATATGAGTAAAAGAGTGACTGCATGCTTTATTTGAGCGTACAATGCAGCATCAGAATGCTTAATGTGAGCAATGTGGGAGTGCATGCTTTTTTATTTAAGCGTACAGTGCAGCATCAGGATGCTTGATATGAGCAATGAGGGAGTGCATGCTTTTTTATTTATGCGTACAGTGGAGCATCAGAATGCTTAATGTGAGCCATGTGGGAGTGCATGCTTTTTCATTTAAGCGTACAGTGGAGCATCAGAATGCTTGATATGAGCAATGAGGGAGTGCGTGCTCATTCATTTTAAGTGTGCAGTGCAGCATCAGGATATATTTTTGTAATGTTGGCCAGAACCATATATACATTTACGGTGCATATACGGTATTTTTGGCAGGGAGTTCACCAACTATACGGTCATACACGGTGTATAGGTACGGTTCTGGTCAACCCTATGTATTTGAGTAATGCGTGAAAGGTGCATGCTTTGCTTCCTGAGCACATGTGGAGACGCGCAAGGATTAAGCGCACAGGTGCTTGTTTGGAAATGTAAGTGCACGATGCTTGCACAAGGGATGCACTAATTACACGATCACTACAAAATGAAGCATGCAAAGAGGGTGTGAGAGCATACATGCCTTGACACACACGCGCACATGCAAACTCACTCATACTGCCACCCACACCCTCATTTACACCCACACCAACATTCACACCCACACCCACATTTACACCCATGCCCACATTTAGGCCCACACCCACATGTACACCCACACCCACTCATTTTGAAATAGCCTCCTACCGACAATCACCCACACCCACATTCAGACGCACACCCACACTCATTCCAAAATAGCCTACTACCCACATTTACCCACACCCACATCCAGACGCACACCCACACTCATTCTGAAGTAGCCTACAACCAGCATTCACCCACACCCACATTCAGACGCACACCCACACTCATTCTGAAGTAGCCTACAACCAGCATTCACCCACACCCACATTCAGACGCACACCCACACTCATTATGAAGTATTATACTACCCACATTCAGACGCACACCCTCACTCATTTTGAAGAAGCCTACTACCCATATTCAGACGCACACCCACAATCATTCTGAAGTAGCCTACTACCCACATTCAGACGCACACCCACACTCATTCTGAAGTAGCCTACTACCCACTTTCAGACGCACACCCACACTCATTCCAAAATAGCCTACTACCCACATTCAGACGCACACCCACAAGCCTATACCTGCAGCAGAGCAACCCTGTCACGATGCAGCTGCTGCTGCCGCTCCAGACGTTGGGCTGTCAGGAAGGCAGCTTCAGCAAGGTCCGCCTGCTCCTGTGTCATTGTACGAAGCAGCCCAAGCAAGTGTGTGTGTGTGCATATTTACTGGATGCAACAAATAATGACCTGCTGCTGCCGCTCCAGACGTTGGGCTGTCAGGAAGGCAGCTTCTAAAAGGACCGCCTGCGCCTGTTTCATTGTACAAAGCAGCCCAAGCGAGTGTATGTGTGCATATTTGCCAGACGCAATGAATATTGACCTGCTGCTGCCGCTCCAGACGTTGGGCTGCTAGGAGGATGGTGGCTTCTGCCGAATCTGCCCCTGTTCATTTGTGCATGGCAACTCGCAAATTGAAGTTGTGTGTGTGATATAAACTACATACATACAAACATCGCTACTGCTCCAGCTGCTGTTGCTAGGCATTCGGCCGTTGAGAGAAGGTAAGTGCTCTCGTTGGTGCAGCACAGATCCAAATTAATGTTGATTAGTAGCAGTGTTGCTGCTGATGTTGATTAGTAGCAGTGTTGCTGCTGATGTTGATTGGTAGCAGTGTTGCTGCTGATGTTGATTAGTAGCAGTGTTGCTGCTGATGTTAATTAGTAACAGTGTTGCTGCTGATGTTGTTAAGTAACAGTGTTGCTGCTGATGTTGATTAGTTACAGTGTTGCTGGGAAAGCAGCTGTCCCCGGCAAGCAAGCCAGTGCTTGGAGTTGAGAGCGGGCGGCTCTGCATGCTCTTCACTTTGTCCAAAAGTACAAAAGATGGAGCAAGAAAAATATGCAGGTTTGTTGGCTAAAACCGTATATATACGCCGTACATACGGTCTTCACTGCAGGGATTATCCGCAATATACGGTGTATATATACGGTTTTGGACAACCCTAAAAATGTGTGATGTGTGCATAACTGTTATGATGTCCCCACATTGTCGCACAACCTGCACTTGCTGTTGCACCCCACATTGTCGCACCCCACATTGTTGCACAACCCGCACTTGCTGTCGTTCCATGTTATCTGCCAGAAGTATTGTTATGTGAGCAGTACCTATCTGAAATATCCTGGCAGCAACAAAAACACGACCTTCTCTCCCAGCACCTGCACAGCAGCAGGTGCGCACAAACTAACTCTAACCCTACCTATCTGAAATGTCATGCCAACGACAAAAACACAACCTTCTCTCCAAGCTGTAAAATAAATGTGCGCACAAACGTGTGCTCGCATTCGTGCGAGGTTCTCTGCCAGATGTGTCTTTATATAAATTTTTAATTGCACCCCAACATGTTGAGGGTGCTAGTACCCAGTAATGACATCCCTTCTTATCACCTGCTACCTGCACATAAAATCTCACACACACAGACATTGCACACACACACACACACACACGCACACGCACACGCGCGCACACACACACACACACATGCACACATGAGCACATACCTGCTGTCGTTCCCTGTCCTCTGCCAGCATCCTCCTTGGTGTACCCTACACACACACACACATAGGCATGCACACATACATGCGCACATACCTGCACACAGACATGCGCACATACCTGCTGTCGTTCCCTGTCCTCTGCCAGCATCCTCCTTGGTGTACCCTACACACACACACATAGACATGCACACTAGACATGCGCACATACCTGCACACAGACATGCGCACATACCTGCTGTCGTTCCCTGTCCTCTGCCAGCATCCTTTCTCGGTGTACCTCCTGCTGCACCTCCGCCCTCTCCTGCTGCTCCTGCTGCTGCTGCTCCTGCTCCACACCCCACCACCACTCGTCACTGAAAGGCTGGGCAAGCAGCTCCCCCTGCTCGTCCCCAGGAGGAGCCACATGCGGCGAGTATGGCGTCGTCTGTGTGAGCTGCGAGCTGGTAGGTGCCGCAGGCAGTGCGTGTGGATTAGAGTGTGCGTTGGGAAGGGTTGAGGATCCTTCGTGCGGCTCATTTAAATGAAGCAATGAGGATCCTGCATGCTGAGAGCCTGCTCCTGGTTGCAACTTCACGGGCGTCTGCTTTGCTGCTGTTGTTACGTCCTTTGCCACGGCCGCCGTTGAGGCTGGCACTGATGCTGGTACCAGTGTTGATGCTGGTGCTGGTGCTACTGGTCCTGGTGCTGTAGCTGGTGACCTCAGCGATGAAGATCCTGGTCTGTGGTCGTGTGGGAAGGAGGGTGCAGCTGCTCTGGGTGCCACGGCCACCTTCCATCTGGCGAGGGCTCCAAAGATCTGTAGTGTGTAAGATGTGCACACACAAACACATGCACTCACTCAAATGGGTCATGAAACCCAGGCAGGCGTCGTTGTGAGGAAAATGTAATTTGTGAGAATTTGTTGTGAGTGCTCGAGAGATACCAAGGTCCAAACAAAGGTGACGGGTGTATCGGTGAGGTTGCCGCCTCTAGCAATTTCAGGGTAAATATCCCAACATTACACGTTCAACATCCCGACATTACGAATAATACATCCCAACCATTAACATTACAACTTAAACATCCATCCCAACATCCCAACATTACGAATTATACATCTCAACATCCAACATTACAACTTAAACATCCATCCTAACATCCAACATTACAACTTAAAACATCCATCCCAACATCCAACATTACAAATTAAACATCCATCCCAACATCCCAACATTACAACTTAAACATCCATCCCAACATCCAGCATTACAACTTAAAACATCCATCCTAACATCCCAACATTACCACTTAAACAGCCCAACATTACAAGCTAAACATCCGAACATTACAAGTTTTGGCAGGCTGTACGCATAATGCTTGCTTGCCGACTCACCTACAATATTTGATGTATCATGCATCGTGCACACATTGACAGCTAAAACTATGGCATGCGACACACGCAAGCATTCATGGATGCAAGAATATATGGACACGAGCAAATTCATAATGCACGTACGCAAGGAATGCAAGCATATAAGGACAAAAGGAATGCACGCACTCAAGGAATGCCAGCATACAAGGAATCCACGCACACAAGGAACACAAGCATACAAGAATTGCACACACACAAGAAATGCAAGCATACAATGCACGCACACAGAGTGAAAGCACACAGAGAATACGGTCATATAAGGAATGCAAGCGCACAAGAATACGAGCATGCAAGGGCATGTGCTTAGTCCTGACCTGCAGGTACCCCTCTGGTCGCAGCTTGGAGGTGTCCTTTGCAACATAGTGGGTTAGGCGGGAAGCAAGGGCGGTGATGGGCCGGTACGTGCACTGTGCAAGCATAGGGCGGAAATGTACATTATATGAGTGCACGACAGGACAGCATACAATACACACCTCTGCTCTATTGAAAAGTTACCCCAACTAAAGCAATTGTGCCTTACTCTGACTGCGTTAGCTGTGAAGCAATGCCTGCAGAACCTATCATGCATACCAATCTTACGCTACGCTAATTGCAGCACGCACAATCGCTCCATCAATCACTCCAACTTAAGTAACTGTGTGTTACTCTGACTACGCTAGCTGTGAAGGAATGCCTGCAGCACCGTTGATTCATACCAATCTTACGCTAAGCGCAGCATGCACAATCGCTCTATCAATCATCCCAATTAAAGTAACTATGTGTTACTCTGACTATGCTAGCTGTGAAGGAATGCCTGCAGCACCAATGATGCATACCAATCTTACGCTAAGCGCAGCATGCACAATCGCTCTATCAATCACTCCAACTATAGGAAATGTGTCTCACTCAGACTGAGCTAGCCATGAAACAATAACTGCTGTTTCCATACCCGCAGCACCAATTATCCATACTGCTGCTACCATAATAATTGTAGCACCATTGATCTCTACTGCTAATACCTTAGCTGCACCATCAATGATCCATACTGCTGCTACCATAGCTGCAGCACCCTCCAAAAATACCACAATGCCTGCAGCACTCATTGTCAAATACACAGCTGTTGCGACGAGTGCAGCACCCGCCAATGAAAGTGCAGCACCCACCAATGAAAAGTGCAGCACCCACCAATGAAAAATGCAGCACCCACCAATGAAAAGTGCAGCACCCACCAATGAAAAGTGCAGCACCCACCAAAGAAAAGTAGTGGAGGGCCAGGGCGAGCTGGTCGGCAGAGAAGCGGGTGATCCTAGGAAAAGAGAACTGCTTCTGGAGTGCGTCCAGAACTGCAGGGGAGCGCTGCCCGGACTGCAAAAACAATGCAGGTTTTCTCGTGGGTTATGGCAAGCTGTGGTTTATAGGGTAGAATAACTGCTCCTGGAGCGCGTCCAGAACTGCAGGAGAGCGCTGCCCAGACTACAAAAACAATGCAGGTTTTCTCATGGGTTATGACAAGCTGTGGTATACTAGATAGGATAACTGCTTCTGAAGTGCGTCCAGAACTGCAGGGGAGTGCTGCCCAGACTGCAAAAACAATGCAGGTTTTCTCGTGGGTTATGGCAAGCTGTGGTTTATAGGATAGGATAACTGCTCCTGGAGTGCGTCCAGAACTGCAGGGGAGCGCTGCCCGGACTGCAAAAACAATGCAGGTTTTCTCGTGGGTTATGACAAGCTGTGGTTTATAGGGTAGGAGAACTGCTCCTGGAGTGCGTTTAAAACTACAAGGGAGTTCTGCCCCAACTGTAAGACTGATAAAAGTTTACAATGTGGGCCAAGCAGTGATCATGCACCTTGATTTGTGCATACACACAATTATGGATACAATCCTGGCAGCTGGCACTTTGCTCCAACCTACCTCCATACCAACATCTACACCAAATTCCCAGCCCCCCCCTCCCTTGCGCACGCACGCACGCACACACACACACACACACACACACACACACGCGCACACACACACAAACACACAGACGCACGCTTGCACACACACACACAAACACACAGACGCACGCTTGCACACACACGCACGCACAAACACACACACGAGCACATGCATACACATACACACACCTTTGCAAGGCACCCCAGCAAGCGCAGCACCGCAGGCTCGTCAATGGCTTGGAGGAAGGAATGGTGCCTTGCGTTGTTCATGAGGATGCGCAGCAGCAGAGAAGCGCAGTGCATGGACTGTGTGCTGGGTTCGAGCAGCATGCCAGTGCCCTCTTCCCTGCAGGCAATGCAAAACGCAAAGACAACTGTTTGGATGAAGTGGGGCAGATGAGGATGCGCAGCAGCAGGAAAGTGTAGTGCAAAATTCTCTGTGCGCTGGATTCGAGCAGCATGCCAGTGCCCTCTTTCCTGCAGACAACGCAAATCGCAAAGAACTGTTTGGATGGAGTGGGGCAAATGAGGATGCGCAGCAGCAGGAAAGGGTTCCCTGTGTGCTGGGTTCGAGCAGCATGCCATCACCCTTTTCCTTGCAGACAAAGCAAAACGCAGAGAACTGTTTGGATGGAGTGGGGCGAATGAGGATGCGCAGCAGCAGAGAAGCGCAGTGCAGGGAGTGTGAGCTGAATTTGAGTAGCATGCCATTGCCCTCCCTGCAGACAATGAAAAACGCTAAGAACTGTTTGGATGAAGTGGGGCAGATGAGGATGAGCAGCAGCAGGAAAGTGTAGTGCAGGGTTCTCTGTGTGCTAGGTTTGAGTAGCATGCCATAATGGCATTGCCATTGCCTCTTCCCTGCAGACTATGCAAAACGCTAAGAACTGTTTGGATGTAGTGGGGCAGATGAGAATGCGCAGCAGCAGGATGTATGCTGGGTTCAAGCAGCTGCCATCGCCCTCTTCCCCTGCAGACAATGTAAAACGCAATGACAACTGTTTGGATGTAGTGGGGCAGATGAGGGTTCTCTGTGTGCTGGGTTCGATTAGCACGCCATAATGGCATCGCCATTTCCTTTTCCCCACAGACAATGCAAAACGAAAATGACTGCTTGAACCTAGCCTGGCAAACGTGCTTAGAGAAGCTGGTCAAAGGCACAATGATGGGATTGCGCTCTTGGTTTGAGCAGCTCTTGGGATTGCACTCTTGGGATTGCGCTCTTGATTTGAGCAGCTCTCGGGATTACGCTCTTGATTTGAGCAGCTGATTTGAGAAGCTGGTCAAAGGCACAATGATGGGATTGCGCTCTTGATTTGAGCAGAAGATTTGAGAAGCTGGTCAAAGGCACAATGATGGGATTGCGCTCTTGGTTTGAGCAGCGGGCCAATGCCCTCCCTGCAGCAGGAAACAGCAAAAAAAATCGAGTTACTGGTAGCTTTGGCGCATTGCAATCATGGAAATTGGAGCTGTTGGTAGATTTGGCGCATTGTACTTATGGAAGGAAATTGGAGCTATTGGTAGATTTGGGCGCATTGTACTTATGGAAGGAAACACAAAGGGCGCATTGTACTTATGGAAGGAAATTGGAGCTGTTGGTAGATTTGGGCGCATTGAACTTATGGAAGGAAACACAAAGGGCGCATTGTACTTATGGAAGGAAATTGGAGCTGTTGGTAGATTTGGGCGCATTGTACTTATGGAAGGAAACACAAAGGGCGCATTGTACTTATGGAAGGAAATTGGAGCTGTTGGTAGATTTGGGCGCATTGTACTTATGGAAGGAAACACAAAGGGCGCATTGTACTTATGGAAGGAAATTGGAGCTATTGGTAGATTTGGCGCATTGCACTTATGGAACTTAAAGTTGTTGGTAGCGTTGGCGCATTGTACTTATGGTGAAAATTGTTGTTAATAGCTTTGGCCCACTTGGCCCACTTGATAATGGAAACTGGCGGTCGTCGGTAGCATGAGCACACTGAAGTGGTGGAACTCGAGAGTGGTGGGACTCGAAGTTATCAGTAGCATTAGTGCAGTGTACTCGTATGTGCAGGGTCATCTGGAGCCGTGTGTGTATAGTCACTTCTGAGGGTACCGAGAAACGGAAACACACATGCACGCGCACATTCGCGCGTGTGCACGCATACACATACACTTGTACAGGCACTGGCTGGGCTAAATGCCCACCGGGGTTGGTGCGGGGAAGGCTAAAAATATTTAATACAGGGTCCGGGGTTACCCGGGGTTACATTTAATATTTCTAAAATTTGGGCACCGGGGTGAGTACGGTAAGGTACAGTATGCACAAATGTCCGTAAATTTCGTGCCATCTATGGGCCCTCTTGTGTTCCTGGCAGCACAACCAACATCGCTCTCCCCTCCTCACACCCAAACACGAGCCAAACTAAAATTTGGGGCACCACAACCAACTTAGCTTTCCCCTCCCCAAACGACTGCAGTCCAGTGTGTGTGTGTGTGTATGTGTGTGTATGTGTGTGTGTGTGTGTGTATGTGTGTGTGTGTATGTGTATGTGTATGTGTATGTGTGTGTGTGTGTGTATGTGTGTGTGTGTGTTCCAAACTAGAGGGTGCGGCACCAAGACATTAACCGACCTTGAAGTGCTGGGTCTGAGCTCTTGCTGTGGGTCTGTGGTGGCCAGAGGTCCTCTGCCGAGCTCGGCAAGAGACAGCAGGCATTGCATAAAGGTGGGAGGGTCACATGCGTGGACGCGACGCAGCAGCAATTGCTCCAAACCCTGTGTGTGTTGCATATCAAGAAGAAGTGCATGGAGATAACAGGGGAGGGAGGGTCACATGCGTGGACGCGACGCAGCAGCAATTGCTCCAAACCCTGTGTGTGTTGCATATCATATAGAAGTGCATGGAGATAACAGGGGAGGGAGGGTCACATGCGTGGACGCGACCCAGCAGCAATTGCTCCAAGACTTGTAGGATGTTGAAAGAGAAACAAACAATGTGTGTGTATGTGTGTGTGTATGTGCGTTGCATGTGGTAACAGAGCAGTACGTGTGTGTGTGTGTGTGTGTGGAATGGAGGGGGAGGGGCCTCTATCAAGGCTTTACCCCATTCACACAGCCCATGGTCCACTTAGTGGCTATCTTGCAATGTAGTTTCTGCCTGGGCGCTTGGTGCCATCTTTGCCCCCCACAACCCCTGCAACAAAACACAGCCCATACCTTAACCCGTGCAACAGAACACAGCCCATACCTGAACCCCTGCAACCACAACCCCTGCAACAGAACATAGCAGCCCATACCTGAACCCCTGCAACCACAACCCCTGCAACAGTACACAGCCCATACCTTCACCCCTACAACCACAACCCCTGCAACAGAACACAGCCCATACCTTCACCCCTACGACCACAACCCCTGCAACAAAACACAGCCCATACCTTCACCCCTACAACCACAACCCCTGCAACAGAACACAGCCCATACCTTGACCCTTACAACCACAACCCCTGCAACAGAACACAGCCCA
>Ga0307963_1003770_pt1 | contig 12109 bp, 14 predicted proteins | sample OrgLakmetagen594_FD_201829 | JGI IMG/M metagenome (GOLD analysis project Ga0307963, IMG submission 201829) | Saline water microbial communities from Organic Lake, Antarctica - #594 | ecosystem: Environmental > Aquatic > Non-marine Saline and Alkaline > Saline | place: Antarctica: Organic Lake...
GTCACTTGGTTTGTCACCAAGTTGAGACAACCGCTGGTGACTGAGAACAAAATGCAATCCGTATTTTCGTGTCTCATCCAAGCCCTTTGCGACCGTCTTATTGACGTAGTCGCCGCACTCATCGATGTAACAGTAGAACGGTTGCTCCTTGGCTTCATTGATGTCGCGGCTTTGCGCACTGAAGAACAAATCAGCCGTGATGAGCGCGCCTAGCATTTGCGCCACTTGAGGTTTCATCTGACCACCGTGTGCCAGATTAACCAGCACAATATCCCCTTCTTCCATACACATTTTAAAGTTTAATAGATCATCCGTTTGTCCCAGCATTGAACGGATTACCGGCGTGCGACTGAGATCACGCAAACGGTTGTGCACGGCTTCAAACCGCATCACACGCTCACTTGGTCGTAAGGCGTCAACCTCTTCCCACAACATCGACAACTCAGGATCGCCAATGCTTGCCACCAGACCCTGTCGTATTTCGCGGTTTTGCTCAGTTGTTAGAAGTAGCGCTTCGCGGATGCTCAGTTGCTTTGCGGCGATGGTTGAAAAAACCATATCAAGCAGCTTGCCGAGCGTCTTGTGGCCACTGCTCGCATCGTCGTCCCAGACGTGTTCACACGCTTCAATCATCGCGCCAACCCGCGTTGACACGTCCGCATTGCTTCCGGCTAACGGGTTAAAACCAACAGACCATTCACCCATCGCAGGATTGATCAAATGAATGTGCCGTTTGTGGTGCATACTTTCTGATGCTAGCCAGTCAACAAGATTTTCGTATACCTCACCGTGCGGATCGATCAGACACACCCCGGCGCCGTTTTTGATATCTTGCCGGATCATATGTTCAAGAAAGTAGCTCTTCCCCTGCCCTGACAGACCAATGACCTGCATATGCAAATCGCGTGCCGCCTTACTTATCTGCAACGGGCCTTCAGCGGATTGTCCAAGGTGGCAGGCAAAACGATCCATCGCTTAGTATCCTCTTAAGGATTTCAGGTGCCTTTTAAGGCTGCTGATCTCTTCCTCTACGTTCCGCAACGTGGCTCGCGCTCTACGCAACTGAGCACGAGCGGTTTCATTGCCACGGTTCTCTGGCTCCATCAAAGACTGAACCATCTCACTCAGTTCAATCTCTTCTTCGGTCATTGTTTGCAGCTCAGCCTTCAGCTCTTTGATCTGTTCTGGGGCACCATCCAACTTTTTTTGCAGTGCATCCTTGGCTGCTTGTGCCTGCATCTCGCGCAACTCCGCCTCTGCTTGATTGGCTTGATTTTCAGCTTTTTTCGCATCGTATTCTGAAATCAACTGATCTGCTTCAGCCAACGAACGCTCACGTTCGGCTTTAGAGTTGGCCATCCGTGTCTCGTGTTCGTCTTCCATCCGTTCTTGGATTTGTTCTTTCTCGGTCTCAATATTGTCCAGTCGGCCTTGTGCCAACGCACTCTCTGAACGCGCTTCAATATACCGAGCATTGTTTTGCCACCTCTCCCTCGAGACGATCTCAGCGCGCAAAGCAGCGCGATTTTCAAGCTCATCTAGCCGAGACCCAAACCAAGATTTCCTCGGCATATGTGCTGCGTCTCTCTGCGGAGTTACACTAGTTTGACCAGGGATGGTTCTCGGCATCCTAGAATCGTCAGCCATGTCCAAATAAGCCCTTACATCTGTTTCCAACACTGTACGACAGCCATTACCCTTGTCAAAAGGCAAATTATAACATATAATCAGTAGGTTACTCAATTTGTCAATCTGCCTTGCGAACCTCGTAAGTCAGTAGACAACAGGAGTAGATATGAACCTTTTTACTGAGCTCTTTATCATCGGCCTTGCCAAGCTGACCGGACACAAGAGCGAAACGAACGAAACTGATCTGGCTTTTGCCGAACAAGAGCGGAAAAACACGATCAGGGACGCACGCGAGCGCCAGAAATGGGATCGAGATCAAGAGCTGCGCAAAGACGCCGTCAACCAGATCGCACCCAAGTTCACAGCGCTGACCCAAAGGCTGTCAGCCAAGCTGCGCGAGATCGAAAAAGCGGAAGATCAAGGCGGTGAGACCATTGAGCTGATCAAACAGCTCAACCAGCTTGAAAAAACTATGAAGGTCGCCAAGCGGCGCATCGTCATGGAATCTGACGCACACTTCGGAAAATCGATCACAAACAAAGCGATGCTTGATCTCGGTTTGTCCGGCACAGCCATCCGCTTGGAAACGGAAAGACAACAGCTCCTTCACTAAGCAAAACCCCCACCTTCTGGTGGGGTTTTTTAATCCAGCAGGTACACGGGTTTCCCCACCGCATTCTCAAATGGCATAGCCAAAAGATCATCAGCGGCGGCTATATCTGACCAGTTAGAAAATAAGAACAGGCCCGGCTTTGTCCGGTTTGTTCCGGTGCTCATGTGACGTTCCCAAGTAGACTGGATGGTAGACACTCGGTCGGCGGTTGGAACAATCGTCACAACTCGAAACGAAGGAATGCCGAATTGCTGGTGATGGGCCTTTGATCGGAAGGCTGCACCGTAGATCAGCAGCTTGCGCAAAAACGAAGTATCGCGCCAAAAACGGGTGCTGCGCAGGTTCCGATCGCTCGGTTCAATCGTTTCGGTGCCACGATCGATCTCTATGAACAACACTTGGTATTGACCGTCTTTCTGTAAGCCCAGAACGATATCAGGGGCCGTACCAACCTGATTGCCGGGCACCGGCCATGCCACGTCCGCGCGGATGGTATTCACCAGTCCAGCCGGTCGTTTGGTGGCTCGCTCTGGTGATACGATCTGGTCAAAATACAGCAATTCAAGACCAGGGCGCTGCTGCACGGCGGCATATAAGATCGACATAAAGCGCGAAGCTTCAAGCTGATGTTCAATGGTGGCTGCGGTCAGCTGGTTGTTTTTGTAGCGCCAACCGGTCGGGGAAACGTCTGTACCAAACTTGGCGCGCAGGGCGGCTGCACCATTTTTGCTGATTGCATACACGTATGGATCAGTCCCCGGTTTCAAGCGGTTCTTGATGTTCTGGCTGATCGGTCGATCAAGATGCTGCGTGTGGAATAACAATTTCAGCCGTCGCGAAATGACCTGCGCTGATCGATCAGGAAACAGTTTGTAGATCGCCGTGCTTTCCATCAGCCGGTTACGGTACACATGCATCAGAATCTCGTAATCATCTTTAGTAAGATTGATGCCAGGCCGTTCTGAAGGGCGTTGAAACCGGGGAACAGATTTTCGTTTTGCTTCCATCCTCTAACTATACCGCTCTTTCAAAAATATGAGAACTTAGTGTTGCAACCACCGCCCCAACCGCCTCTCAACCACATCTCTGGGTTCGGTATGCGCACGACGGCTCTTAGCAACGACCCGTCCAGATGTGCCAACACCCGACAAAGACGGCTCTGTCCGCGCTACAAAGGTATTTGGCATACCGCCCTCCCCCATCAGCTTCACGACCACCTGCCCGCGCTTGAGGTCACAGAACCGCGCCGCTGGAATCTCGCCGCACTCGTGCGCCAGACGCTCAGCATCCGCCGCGCCAACTCGAAATGAAATGATCGTACCCGCATTACCAAACACTGATGCCCGAATGATTGGTGACACCTGATCCGTAAACTGATGGGCGATCACCAGCGTCAGATTGAATTTCCTAGCTTCTGACATGATGGTGGCAAAGCTCTCGGAGGTGAAACTCTGAAACTCATCGATAAATAAATGGTGCGGCACCCGCTTTTCACGCGGTGCCATCGCAGCATGCATCAACCCAGACACCACCATCGAGCCCAACAGATTTGCCTGCTCTTCTCCGAGGGAGCCTTTGGGCACCCGAACCAACAACACCCGCTGCTCAGCAATGATCTGATCCAAGTTTATCGTCGGCTTCCACTGCCCCAGGATATTGCGCACAAAGGGGCTGGCCAGAACGGCCCCCAGTTTGTTCTGCACAGGTGCCAGCGCTTCACCACGCAACCGGCTATTCCAGGTGCCAAACTCGTCCTGCCAGAACTGCGCCACTTGCCGGTCAGAACAATGCGTCAGCAGCCGCGTGCGAAACGCCTGATCCACCAGCACCCGCGCAACCGCAATAAACGTGGGCCGGGCCGCATCCGGCGCGTCCAGCACTAAGCGAACGGCATTGCGCAAGATGTGCTCTAGTCGTGGCCCCCAACTATCCGGCCAGACATGTTTGAACGTCGCCACCAGGTTGCTTGCCACCCGTGGCCGATCATCGAGCGGCACCCGGTAGAACGGATTGAAAGCCGGTACATGTGCGTGATCCGTCGGATCGAGGATCACCACATCATCAATCCGATGAGACGGCACAAAATCATAGATTGTTTCGGCCAGATCACCATGTGGATCGATCAGGGTGGCCCCTGCCCCACGCTCAATATCCTGGCGGATCAGGTTCGCGATCAACGTCGATTTACCCGTCCCTGTCTGGCCAACTAGGTACAAATGCCGCGCACGCTCAACAGCGTCCAGTCCAAACGGATACTGCTTGCTCCAAACGTCGCGTACTCCGAGCTCTAAAAATTCATGATGCATACAGCAAAGTCAGCCTCGTCTGGACGCCCCTGTGACCTAGATCGGCCAGATCACAGGGGCGCGCAGCAACACATAACCGATCATGTGTTGCATGCCCTTAGTCGTACGCTGCACGATACGTCGATGTGCTTGATGTCGCTGTAATCGGCAAACCCATAGTGTGGGCTGAGACCAAGACGAAACGGGGCTGGCTTTGATGTCTGAGTAGGACAACTAGTACCAGTATACCAGTATACCAGTTCACCCAGTACCGGCGGTGCCCGCTTGGGTGGGCACCCATGAGCCAAAAGAAAATCCCCGCCGAAGCGAGAATTTTCCAAAAAGCCGAAGCTATGGTAGGCTGTCTATGTCGTTAGAAGCGCTTCCCTTGGTGGAGGCGCTTTTGCATCCCCCTCCCCTTTTGCCAGTGCTGAAAGCTGATATCGGTAATCAGCCTCGCTGCCTCGTGTTCCTCGATCCGCCCTTCAGCGAACCGGTAAAGCGCTTCGGACACTGCCCCACGCAGCTCTCGATAGGCTTCGATTGAGTATATGCTCATAGGCTCAATGGTTAGTTGGTTGATAAACTCGACCGACAACCGAACTGGCCGGTTGTCTGCCCTGACGACACCGGCAAAGAGGCTCAGCAGTCAATGCCCGGAGCGATAGCGTAGTGGCTTGACGGCTGAGGCTGGCCGGTATGCTGAAAGGCAGAACGAGCGGTCAGTCTTTTGGCTCATGGGAAACTTGCGTGAGCGAATGCGAACTCTATGGGCGGGCGCGGCCCGCCGGTACTGGGTGACACCAAACCCCTGCCGTCAAGTAGACGGCACAGTGATCCAAGGTAGCATGAAAAAAGAACGCTCTTCGTTATTTTTTCCCAGCTATAACAATTAGGTAAGGTGATCACTATGGCAACGCGCATAGACTTCAAATACGTGCGACAGCACGCTGACATTGCGCGAGTAATCGCGCATTTTGGAATCAATCTGCACCAAGACGGCAGTAAGCCGGAACAAATGAAAGGGCTTTGCCCTTTTCATGAGGACACAAAACCATCGCTGAAGGTGAACACAGATCGCAACATCTTCAATTGCTTTGCCTGCAAAGCCAAAGGCAATGTGATGGATTTTGTCAAAGACCATGAAGGTACAGACCTTAGAGCCGCGGCCAAAACCGTCGCTGAAATCTGCGGGATTGCCACCAGCGAAACTGCAGTGTCAAAAGCAGCACAGACCCCTGCCCGCTCAACCACCAATCGCCCGCCGGATAAGCCGGAAGCACCGGACGATCTGGCAGCAGAGATCGAACCCGCGAGTGAAAATAAGCCTCTGCAATTTGAGCTCAAGTTGTCGCAAGACCCGGAGCTGACGGCTTGGCTCGAAGCACACGGAATTTGCGAAGAGACGACACAGGTGTTTGATCTTGGTCGGGCATCCAAGCGATCCAAAACCATCGGTGATCGCTTAGCAATCCCACTGCACAGCGCTGACAATGGGCTTATCGGCTACTGTGGCCGCTATCTTGGCGACGATAAAGCAGATGATGTACCGAAGTACATTCTGCCTAAAGGCTTCAGAAAGGAGCTCGAACTCTTCAACTTCAATCGCCTGCCCGCTGACCACGACTACATAGTGCTCTTTGAGAGCTACCTCTCAGTCATGCGTCATCATGCGCACGTAGCCTGTGTCTCGCCTTTTGGGCGCGATTTATCCGCCCAGCAGCTCGAACTGTTGCACGGCTACAAACGATTCATTGTCGTCTTTGACGGCGATGAACCTGGCGCTGCTGGTGCCAGCGGCGTCGCGGGCCAGCTCGCAACCATTGGCTGGGTACGCACGGTGGTACTCCCCAGCGATTGCAAGCCACACCACCTCGCCTGGGATGAGCTTCGGCCATTCCTGCTCGATGTGTGGCGAGCCAAGTAAAGCAGATAGCTGTCACAAAGTGACAGCCTTTTATACCCGTTCTGGCTGCGCTAGCAGCAATACAGAACACGTCGGGGGCCGCAGCCCCCCTGCCCTTCTGGGCGTGATCTTCGATCACAAAACGTTCCCCCCCCGAGTTGTCGGCCCCCAGGTGAATTGCGTTTTTTCCAAGGAGGCACGACGACAGAAAAAACGTAATGAAACTGAGGATAGGCCCGACCCCGAACGGTCGGTGCAGGCTGGTCAGTGTTAACGGTGCCATGGCAGACCAGACCAACCGAGCGAGGCGCGCTCGCCCGTCCGCCGTTAGGCAGGGTGAGACGCCGAAGCGAAGCCCGCAGGTACCAATCTTGTTTAAAGTTGGTGCAAGGGCGAGCGTTCGGGGTCGGGCGTAGACCGGCAACTCGGGGGGAACTATTAAGTGTTGTATATCAACACGCTTCTGCCTATCTGGCAGAACTTTGCATATACAATAGTAGAATTGTATAGGTCATTGTACAGTCAGCTTTCGCTGACAAGTCGATCTAGTAGCACTTTTTTGTTAAAAGACATCCGGCCAAAGACGAGAACTGTGCATAACAGATACCACTTGAACACAGTCATTTTTCACTCGGTACGCGACCACATATTTTTTGTGCGCGACCCATTCACGGGTACCTTCCACCCTTCCCTTCCGGCCAGCATTGGGGTGCGATGACAACGTATGTTCTACGCTGTCAACGATTGCATCAACCAAGGCTACAGCGGCGGTGGGATTATTTAAAATAATGTAAACGAGGATCGATTGAAGGTCGTCCTCGGCCTGCGACGTCCACTTGATATTCATGAAGTGCGATTAGCTGCCGCTCGGTCTTCTATAAACTTGTACAAATGCTCTTTCATTTCAGCGGATGTATATGTCCGGCCAGCATCAGCATCTTCGATACCCTGCATGATCTTGCTGACAAAATCCTCTTCAGCTTCCAGATACCGCTCAACCGCCTCATTGGTCAGGAACGATTTGGAACGACGTGTAACGGTAGCCAGCTTATCAAGCCGCTCTTTGAGTTCCGGAGTCGTATGAAAGGTTACGGTGGCACGATTAGCCATGTTCTGCTCCGCAGTTTGTGAAATCATATGTGTACATCCTAACACATCTCACCAAAGCATGCACGTCGTGCAAAACTGGTTAGGCAAAAATAATCACGACGGGTTACATCGCCACTTGTTGTAGTGCAAATACTTTTTGTACTACATGTACGACAAATACTCCCTGTCATCTACCGAGTATAAATACTCTATGTACTCTTTAAAGTACGTGGAGTACATATACTCTCGCGAGTACATGTGTGATAAGGTGAAGCCATGAAAAAGATATTATGCGGACAGCAAAAAGGTGGGGTGGGCAAGTCAACGCTCGCAGGCAATATCGCCGTCGGACTGGCGTCAAAGGGGCATCGGGTGATCATCATCGACACCGATAAGCAACAAACGTGCGTCAAGTGGGGCAGTCGGCGAAAACTCAATAACCACAAGCCAGAAGTACAGTTTGCAACTTTGATGGCGAAAAAGAACGGCAATCAAGAATTCATTGAGACGTTCAAAGGGCTAGAAGCTAGTGGAAACTTTGATTTCTGCATCATCGACGCGGGTGGGCGTGACAATCCCGAACTACGTTTGTCAATGTTTGTAGCTGATGTGCTGATCGCACCTTGCCTGCCCAGCCAAGCAGACGTTGAAAGCCTTGAGGAGTTCGACGCCATGGTTGGAGAGGTGATGGCAGGCAATCCTAGTCTCCGCAGTTTTACCGTACTGAACAAAGCCAATCGCGGGCTGAACTTCTCACACGAAATCTTGCTCGCCCGTCAGGCTGTGGCTGAAATGGATCATCTCAGTGAATGTAGTGAGGTTGTGACCGAACGGCCAAATTTCCGGAGCGCCTGGCTTGATGGCATGACTGCGTATGATCTGCACACAGAAAGCGCAGAAAAGGCTCAGTTTGAAATTGAAGGGATAATCGCATGTCTATGAGTGATAAGAAAATGAGTGGTAAGCAAGCGGTTGCTGGTGGGTTTGATCTCAATAGCTTTGTTAACGGGGCTGAGACTCCAGAAAATATCGCCTCAGAGGCCCCAGATTCGCCTTCTAAACTCCCTAAAGCCAAAAAGCGGGTAGATCCCTTAGAAGAGAAAGAAACGAGCTTACAGGTCAGCACAGAGCCTCGTAGACCCAAGCGTGAAAATCTATCTGTACGATTGCAAATCAGGATTACTCAAGCTGAGTTTGAAAAGCTTGAGAAGGAAGCTGGCTTGATTCCACATTCCACATTTCTGAGGAAACTTTTGCAGGACAATGGGATCTTGTAGGGCAGGGTAGTTCCCTTGGAAAAAGCGGCCTTTGTTTGGGCTTCTTTGAAGTCACTGTGTAGTGTTTATACATTTAGTATTTAGCATTAAGTGTTCCGGTCTAAAAAAGCCCACTTTTAGCATTATTTATCAACCTGTTATAAAAATCTCATGTGCGGGTAAGTTCTCAGTAGAGTGCGGGTAAGTTCTCAGGGGTTATGCGGGTAAGTTCTCAGTGCGTGGTCTAAATTATCCACAGTTGGAGTGCGGGAAAGTTCTCAGTCAACAGGCTACAATTATGTTGTGGATGTGCGGGTAAGTTCTCAGTAGTATGTGGGTAAGTTCTCAGGTGGTATACTGACAGATATGCGGGATAGTTCTCAGCAAAGTGAGGCGCTTATTGAGGGCAGTGGTGAGGAATCATCTCTGGTTGTTACACATGCTCGGCAACTTGAGCTGTTTGAGCTCGATGATATTGCGCGGCCAGATTACAACATCGGTAAGTATGCGACGTTACTTTTCGCGTCGCCGCATCTCAAAAATCTCGACGATAAGCGGACGTTCCAGCTGCCCGCTATCGTGGATGGTGACAATGAGATCAGTGCCTCAATCTCAATCCATCCCCTTAAAGACCAGATTGTCCCAACGACGACTACATTCAAAGTGTTCATGGCTGTGATCCAATTGTGGAAAATGCAGGGGGCAAACCCGAGTGGCACCGTCTACTTTTCTGACAGGCAGTTGGCCGAGGTGGCTGGTTGGTCATTTTCAGGGGTGACGGCCAAACGCATAGCAGACCACATTTCGATCATGCAGGGCACGACCATTGATTGGATGCTAGCATATAAAAAGAAAGGCAAAGAGAACACATCGGTACAAAAGATGTCGCTGATAAATGACGCGTTACATGTCGGTAGAGCAAGCACATTACAGCGGGATAGATTCTCAGCCAACCACACCGTTACACTGCATCAAATGTTGGTGCAGAACATGCTCAACAATGTCGTACGTCCCATAAACTTCTCGGCCCTGCGACAGATCAAAAGCGATGCCAGCACCCGCCTCTACCTGATGCTTGATATGTACCTTGCGAAGAAAACAGTGTGGGAAAGACGAGCAGAGGGGTTGCTGAAAGCTGACCTTGGCTACGAAGGCAAACGTTATGACAATCGCGGGGAAAGGAAACGGACGCTAGAACGTTTAATCAAGGACTTGGACGGGAAAGAGCTGACCAATGGCAAGCTGGCTTTGAAGCTGGCGGAAACCGCTGACAAGACAGACTGGAAGTTGGTGGCCCGGAAGGTGAAACGGCTCGAACGAAAACGGCCAATCGTGAAAGCCGTTCGCGGTGGCGAGGACGCAGAGTATCTAGCTGACGATCTGCTTGAGCTGTTTGGTGGGGTAGGGGCTCCTAAACGAGGCTTCCTGATCTTTCTATGTAAGCACTACCCTGAACCTGTCCTAAGAGACGCTTTATCACGCGCAAAAGGTGATTATCATGGCAATGTGCGCAAGTCCGTTGGGGCTATTTTCCGATATGAGCTCGAACAGATTGTGAAGGGTAGGGGGGATTTGGCGTGGTACAAATCCGATGACACCAAGGAATAGGCGAATAAAAAACCAGACACCGAGGTGTCTGATCAAAGTCAAAAGAGCGAAAGTTGCTTTGGCTTGCCATCGTCCAAAGATCGCAGCCACGCCGTTACATACGCCACCGGCCCACCTTCCTCCTCGATGTGCTCGGGGCGGATGAAGTGGGATCGGTACCCGGTTTCCGAGATCGGGTGCGGCGAACGGTCGGCCGAGATGATTTCCAAGTGCGCAGTTTCATCGCCCAACCAGGCGGCGCAATGCCGAACGGTCAGAGTTTGACCCTGCCAGTCGATCTGGAATTCGTCATACGCTGGTGGTGGTCGAGCGGGCACTTCGTCTGGTTCATCGTTCTCCTGCGGGGCAGGGGGCTGATGATCGGGGGTCACTTCAGCCTCCCGCCGCTTCCGCAGCCTGCTGTCCCAGAACCCAAGGTGATGGGCCGGGGTGTACCAGACCTCCCGCTGCTCACCGCTCAGTGTATTGCCGACAATCACCTGCGCGGGCACGTGCCAGAGGGTGAGCTGAATGAAGCACATCAACGCTGCCAACCGGTCAACATCGATACACTGCACCCAGAGCTTGTCTGCCGGATTGTGCCCAGCCTCGATCAACACTTTCACAAACGCCAACACCATGCCACCCGCACCGCAGGCCGGTTCGGCCAGGGTGATGAACGGTTGATCTTCTAAAATCGATAGCTGTTCGTCACAGTTGATCCGGGCCATGAGCTCGGACAACTCGGGCGGGGTAAAAAACTGCCCTGCATCCTTGTTGGCAATCTCCAGCTCCATATAGATCGGGCCAAGCACGTCACGCGGTTCGGCTTGTAGCATGTTGACCAGACAGGCCAGCAAGAGCGGAAACTGCTGCTGATCCTCTGGTTTGTATGCCGCGATGATCTGAAGATATTCTTCCTCGCGGGCCTGATCTTTGAAAAGGCCGTTGTGCAGCGAACACGCAGCCATCGTCACGAAATCGCGCCACACCTCATAGCGGTGTTTGTACGGGGCAAGTTGTTTGAAAGAACGAAGGAAGGCCGCACGGGCCTCCCGTGGGTCTAGGGGGGCCATAGCCTCGCCTCCTTATTGGGAAGGGGTTACGAGACTGGCCACACCAGTCTCAGGGACTGGTGCACGCCTGATAAGGGCGTGGGGCTATGGTGCCAGAGATTTGGGTTGTGTCAAATTGGGGCAATCACGAAATCATGCCGCTCCGGCTCCTGTGCAACAGGTGCTTGGGTTTGAGCATGAGGAGCCTATGAAAAAGCTTGACCTACAAGCAAACTCAAGCGAACTTGATGTCTATTGGCAAGCCACCTAAGGCATGTCGCTCTACTGGGAGTTTTTATGAAGTATTGGAAATTGACTGTTTTGGCCACAGCATGTGTTGCACTACAAGGTTGTAGCGCCGCTATCGGATTGGGAGTTGCTGGCGCGCAAGCGAACATGGAAACAGACAATAATTTGCGACTGTCAAAAATGAATTGTAGCGGACTTCGGGCAGAATATAGCAAAAAGCGCAGTGAGTTTCTGGGGGCTGCGTCAGCCAACGCAGTTTTAGAAAGAATTAAAGCAAAAGGGTGCCGTCTTCCGGGCTGATGATCACCATCTGACGCAAGGGTCGCAATGTTGATCTGTTGTGGCATGTTGGGGTTATGAGACTTGCTGATATTGGATAACAGACCGTTTTGATGTTATCAAAGGCAACATAGATGCGTTGAGGTGAACGTGACATTTCT
>Ga0307963_1003774_pt1 | contig 12102 bp, 11 predicted proteins | sample OrgLakmetagen594_FD_201829 | JGI IMG/M metagenome (GOLD analysis project Ga0307963, IMG submission 201829) | Saline water microbial communities from Organic Lake, Antarctica - #594 | ecosystem: Environmental > Aquatic > Non-marine Saline and Alkaline > Saline | place: Antarctica: Organic Lake...
CCTCTCCCTCTCCCTCTCCCTCTCCCTCTCCTCTCACACGCGCATGCACATACCAGAATACGTACATCAAACGCTTCTGAACGATAAAACAGGGAAAGAGATGGTTGCTAATCTTGAAATTCGTCTTGCACAACCAACAACTAAATAACATTGCAGCTTAGGTAACAATCGTGCAAATCCATACAATATCACGTCAAAATAGAAGGAGGCTACTTTGGAATGCATGTATGCACATAAAGTGTCTGATAAATAAGACAAAACAATGAGCCAAAAAACACGTCTTGTACTTTTGAGCATTCCCAATTTTGCCTCTGTGTGGTTGCAAGTGGTGGTGCCGTGTTTCTTTGCCCTTGCAACCACCTGGACACTCCTTTAAGCATACACGACAAGCTGTATCATGTCTTGCACTATGTCATACCTCATATTGCATCTGTGTCCGTAAGCGGTGGTGCCATGTTTCTCTGTTCTTGCAACCACCTCGACGCTCCCTTGAGTGTGCACGGTAATCCGTTCATCAAGCCGTACACTGTGTGTCACCTCGATTGTGCCTCTATGGTCGTAGGCGGTGGTGCAGTGCTTCCCTGATGTGTTCCACCTGGACACGCTGAGTGTGCTGCTAAACGCCCTGCCTGAGCTGCAGCCTGGAGTGAAGGTCAGTACAGAAAACGAATGTGGTATACAGTGTGCCGGTGAATGCCCTGTCTGAGCCGCAGCCTGGGGTTCAAGGATAGTACTGAAGATTAGCTCCAGCAACCTCTTGTGGTTGGGGATGTTGGTAGTGGTGTTTTAAGGACGATGTGAAGCAGCAGCTGCAGCAACACAGGCCGAGCGGCACGGGGAAAGGACGGCCTTGGTCAATGTTTGACGCTTGTGGAGAGTGTGCACACAAAGCTACAGGTGTCCTAAGTAGCATAAAGGAGCTGCGATGGAGTGTGCAATGGTCGATCACGATTGGCATCTGCTGCCTCCCTTAATTTGCTGACCTCGTTCCTAATCACCTTATTTGCCTTTAACAACAGTGCATGCAATGTGTTGAACGGGAATGATGTACTGACTCTAATATTGTTTCAGTGCTAGCAGCCGGTATGTCACTTATGTCACGGAAATTCCACTGTGTTCACTGTGTGTCTGTGTGTCACTGTATCTAGTAACTGTCCTGTTATTACCAACGCCTCACCCCCTGCTAAATCCATTGCCCACCTCTTTACCATTTATGTGTTCCATAGGTGCATGCCGTGTTGGCTGGATTGATGGACCGCTTGGCCCGTTACGCAGCCACCGATGCATCTTCGCTAGCCCGCCTCACCGCCATGCACGCATTCAACCGCTTCAAGGATGCTATCACACACATCCTCACGGCCCAGGTGTGTGGGGCTGTGCTGTACTGTAGCGCCTGTGGTTTAGAGCGTATGATGTGATTGGTGATGTCTGATGGGAAGGGGAAGGGTCAGTGCCCAAGCTAGCAACAGCGTGCATTTAGAAGGGGCTTGACTTGGTGCTCAAGCAGGCTAGAGCCCACCAGAATGCACAAATGCTTGCACAAATGTTCACAGGTGTTTGGCTGTGCACAGATGTGTGTAGATGTGTGCACGGGTGTGTGGACTGTGCAAGTTGCCTGCACAGTGCTTGGCAGTGAGAACACACAGGAGCGTGGTGCTGCGTGCAGGTAGTCTATAACAACCCGCCAAGCTTTTGGAGAGTGTTGCTGTGTCGGAGCTGTTTTTGTCAAGTGGCTGCTGTTGTGTGCGAATGAAGGGTACTGGATTGGACCAGGGTGTGAGCTGCACGCTAACATAATTGTATAGAAATGTTTTTCTGTGCAAAACGTCGTCAGCGGCGATCAATAAAAGGTGAATTCGCTCCTGAGCTCAGGTCAGCATGCCTGCTGCTGATGCGGTGCAGACGTACGCAGCGCTGATGAACCTCCATGGGCAGCATACCCCACCCCAAGCGTTTTATCCCACGCACCTGCGCATTTGCACGCGTGCAGGTCAGCATGCCTGCTGCTGATGCGGTGGAGATGTACGCAGCGCTGATGAACTTCACTGGCAGCGTGCACCCCCAGGAAGTGGACAAAGTTAACCAGGTGGGCAGCAAAAGAATTTCTCAACATGTGTCTAGAAACCACGTGGACGACACACTTCTGTTGGGTGATTAAAACTGAGTGACCAAATTTTGCAAGGCACGCCTGCTCTTTCATGCCATCCACACTCTCTTTGATCTTCCATTGCCATGCCAAGCAGGCTCTCATGGTTTACGCTGTGCTCCTCCATGCACTCAATCCATCTGCCTGCCATCATACCATCTCGGTACCTTCCCCCCCCGTCTCCCTCACACATACACACACATACGCGCACGTGCACACATACATATAACAGACGCGCACACACACGACACGCACACGGTACCCCAGGTTCCAGCACCTGCCTGGCAAGCTTGGATTTAATCTCTAGGGAGACCATGTGTGCTAAACCCTTACACCCTGCTCTCCTTTGCTGTATAAATTCCCGTCCTCGTGTTCCTCATCTCAAGTCGGGAAGGCTATACATGCCGCCCACTAAATGAGATGCAAAGCCTCAGTTCACTTCATTGCGATTCGAGAAACTGTTTCAAGGCTCCCTTGTCCTTCTCATGCATAACAACATAAAATCCCTCAGGTCCTGGCAGCCGCGCACAGTGCGCTGGCGGGCCGAGGCCTTTCCGGCGACCTGCGTGCTGAGCGTGCTCTTGTGGCGCTGCTGACCACCCCCATCACAAAGTATGACGTGGCAACCGCGCTGGGTGAGTGTTTGGAGTGCATATGGCACGCTGACCGCCCCCATCACAAAGTATGACGCGACAACCGCGCTGGGTGAGTGTTTGGAGTGCATATGGCACGCTGACCACTCTTATCGCAAAGTATGACGTGGCAGCCGCGCTGGGTGAGTGTTTGGAGTGCATATGGCACGCTGACCGCCCCCATCACAAAGTATGACGTGGCAACCGCGCTGGGTGAGTACAGTCTTGCGCTATGCTAGCTCACGGCACTGTGTTCACCGTTGCTGCCTGTCTCCCCAAAAGGATCCCTGGACCATGGTTTCTGTGTTGGTCTATCGATGTGTTGATCTATCGAGCCCAGACAAACGACACGTACACAGGTGCACATGTATGCATGTGTACACACACATAAACACACTCAAACACACATGCGCGTCACACACAAAATACAACCCAGTGCTCCGTTACAAAAACATACTAGCAGCAGGAGTTTTAATTGTTCTCCTCAATGCTATTTGTCAGTTAGATTTGCATAGGGCTGGCCAGAATTGTTCATGTCAACGTGCTTTACGTGACCGTACATGGAGATCTTCCTACAAAAAATACCAACATCTCAAATTGTGTATACACAACTTTGGCCATTGTCAACCTCATTGGCTGCTCGCAGGCCTTTCTGAGTATCCCGTTCTCATGGCCCTTCTCAGGCAGCGCACACACAAAGACCTGGCCACGCGCATTGTGCAAACAGTGCTGCGCAAAAACACACGCATCGAAGATGCTGCCAAGACAGCCGCCCTCTTCAGGTGTGTGTGCCCCTGTTTCCCTGCATAGCTTTATAGATAGCAATCAAGACGCGCGCACCAAAGGCGCCAGCGAGACAGCTGCCTTCTTCAGGTGTGTTCCCTTGTCTCCCTACTCAGTACCTTCAAGCTTGAATTGAAGACCTGCAACCCACAGAAAAGCAGGATGCAAGTGCCAAGTGTCAAGTGCCAAGTTTTGCTCTGCGCAAGGCTCTGCACATCTGGCGCTCAGAATTTTTGCTTTATTCAGCCCAAACTGTGGTTTGTTGGTTTATGGTTTTACTCCGTCCTTGCGATGCTGTCGATGCTTGACAAATGCATTTCCTTATGCCATTCAGAGTTAAAAGTAATAGGTCGATGCTCAGGTGCTTTAAAGGATGGAAAACTGTTGGCTCTTATGCTGCACGTGTAAGCTCAACTTTCCTCCTTTCAGACCCTTCCCCTGAAGACTTGCGTCCATACACTCTTTGTCGCCATGCAGCAGATTCTCACCATGCTTGTGTGTTTTTGCCTCTGAGTGGTTTGTTTCGTGCTGTGTGCTGCTTGCTTTGTCGTTGTTGCCGCAAACCTTCAAATCATTTCAGCGCATTTACTTTGTTGCTTGCAGGTTCATTCAGCCATTGGTGCACGATGCCGGCAGCCCACAGGCAGCAGCAGGAGCGCACCCTGGGGCAGTGCTGACCTTGGATGATTTGGACGATGAGGTGTGTGTGCACGTGTTATGGACATAAATGGTTTGAACGATGATGTGTAATGGATGATCGGACGACGAGGTGTGTGTGCACGTGTTATGAAATTGCAAGCTTGTCAAATGGGCAAAGGGAACGGAATAGGAACAAGGGCTCCGAAATCAGCTGCAGGAAATCTCTATTTAAGCCTACATGGAGTCAGACACAACTCAAACGTAATCAATACATGGTTTTGTCTACAGCGTCTGTTCGTGCATACAGGTGCCTACAAGTCACGCCCTTCTACAACTCAAGTTGTGACATGCACATTCCTCTCTCAAACCACCACCGCCTCCACCTTGCCTCCCCCACATAGGACGTCCAAATTGAGCAGACCCTCGTGGCGCGCTTGCTGCACAGCCTGCAAGCTCCTGACCCCGCCGTACAGTTTGACCTGCTTCAAATCGCGCAGCAGCAGCTGTACCTGGGAGGCATGCGGCGCTTGCGTCACACCCTGCCAGCTCTGGGTTTTGCCATCCTGCATTTGGTGCGACGTATCGCAGCAGGGGAGGAGGCAAAGGGAGGGAAAGGTGGGTGCCTCGTTGTTTTCACAGTGCAGCTGCCCTTTCTTGCAAGCTTATGCGTTGCAGCACCTGACACTCATGTTGGTGCGTCAGGGGAGGGAGGAGATAAACGAGCAGGAAATACCTTCAGCTATCTGATTGGTCGTGGTGTGTGTATGTGTGTGTGTCGTATCAGCCACTCCTAGTTACCTCAACGACGTACCATACAGACTAAATGGGTACACGAGGAGCTGAAGGAGGCAAGTTCATAGCTTCTGGCAGCTTTCCTTTTGGAGCCTCTTATGACCCTTGGAACCCTGCCCTACCCCCCCTTGCACACACACACACTCTCTCTCTCCTTCTCCCTGCTTGCCCTACAGCTGTCACCCAGGAGGCCCTCCTCCAATGGCTGCTGCAGCAGTGTGCCACCCTGGCTGACGTGCCTGAGCCCCTCACGGCTTTGCGTTTGATGCTGGCGGGTGCACTTGCAGCTAGCGAAGAAGCACAGGGCCTGGAGATGCTGGCGTACGTGTTTTTGGAGCGGGTGAGACGGATTAAAGGAAGGGGACATGGGTTGTTTACTAGATGGTTTTTGATTAAGGTAGACCAGGCTGCGGGGGCAGAGCCTCTTGTTCTTAGTCAGGGCCATGATTGAGTCTGAGACGGCAAACAAGTTTACTTGTCAGGCTTGGAGAGAGAGCTGGCGTACACACATTTCTTGAGCGGGTGCGGCTTATGAAGAGGTACATAACTATCAATGTACACTGCTGTGTTTCAGGCGTTTTTGCTGTATGAGGAGGCCGTATGTGACCAACGTGCACGCATCACCGCACTGCACTCCATTGTGGGCACCCTTTACTCCTGCCACTGCTTTGGCCAGGAAAACTGGGAGGCGCTCGTGCAGGTGTGTTCACGTGTGGCTGCTTGCGTGTGGCTTCTTGTGTTTCTAGTGTGTTTGTGTGTGCGTGTGCGTGAACTTATTTCAGGTTTCCTGCAATAGAGCCTACATGGATTTGCCCTTTTTGTTAGGTTTGTGACTTCATTACACGCTTGATTATGCGCACACGCACACACACGTGCATACTCAAACAGCAAATACACACTTTCGTGCGCACATATGCACGCTTGTGCTCACACAGGCACTAAAACCCTGACAATTCTGCCACAGCTTGAGCTTTGCCGCCCTCTTGTCCATACTCCTTGATCGACTGCTTGGCCCCCCTGCCCTCCTTCCTTGTTCGTTGCTCAGCATGGACAGAGATATACTTCTTGTGCGTTTCATACTGTCCTCCTGATGCTATATATATATACATATACATACACACATGCCTACCTGTGTATGCGCTCTGTGCAGAACGCAACTGGGTACGCTGCAAGGCTGCTGAGGAGAGGTGACCAGTGCAGAGCCGTTTGCCTGACTGCTCGGCTGTCTTGGCAGGTGAGAAAGAAATGTAGGCACCTGTTGTGTTTACACATGTACGAGAGAAAAGGTGCTCATTTTTTACGTGAGGGACAGGATGGCAAATTTTTAGATCAGCTGGAGCTGCCGTTGTAAAGGCATAATTTCAAGTTGGTTGTAACTAGCATAAAAAGCAACAATAAAGGAAGTCACTGCAGTTGAATGAGACTGCTCCCAATTTACAAGGACAATGAGCCTGAATTGGGCACCTTGAAAAACTTTTCTATGAGTACAAGCAAAAGGGTTTACTACGGAAAAGGCAGCTTGTTGTTGTCCGAGCACTTCCGGTGTACAGCTTGACCGTGTAGCTCAGTATCTGGCAGTCTGGTGGTCTGACGAGGAGGGCGCAAGACCACTCAAACTCACAAGGAGCGCTGTCATGTGCGTGGTATGTAAGTTTAGGGTAAGGAGGGCATATCACACACACATCGCAGCCCTCCATGTAGTTTCAGTTTGTTTGTTCGGCACGTGGGAGCAGAGCGCACGCCGCTTTTTGTCAAACCGCTGTGCTCAAGTACATGCAGACGTACTCACGTGATAGCCATTTTGTTTTTGCAAATGATGAACAGGTCACACACGCAATAGACACAGGCGACATTCTTAGGATTGGAGACATCCTAGTTTTCTCCCATTCTTTACACATATGTTTCACACACACACACACACACACACACACACACACACACACACACACACACACACACACATGTGCAAACACACATGCACACAAACACACATACACACACACGCACGCACACACACAGGAAAAAGCCACAGGCCTCGTGAGTGCCTCTCACAGCCAACCACCCAGGAGAGATGCAAAAAAAGTCATGGCCTGTTTGCAACGTGCCTTGAAAATTGCCAACACTGCAAAGCAGCAGGTACGACAGGTAGCAGGCATACAGGCACAACTTGTGTTAGTTATACAGAGAAAAGGCTTTTACCACTCGCCAGCTTTAGATGCTGGATTGCAGCTTTTGTTGTTAAGGCACCTCAGGTGTCTTAATATGTAATGGCCTCGTCTGTTAACTATTAGGAAGCCGATCGCTCTGAAATTGAGGTGCAAAGTGTCACACAATGCAAGGACCTGACTTGGATCCTTCTACTCACACTAATGCATGCGTCAATTATATGGCCTTGTCTTCTTTAAAGTGACCAGCCTGTGCAAAAAAGGCTATTCCCGAGCCATTTCCTACTTCAGGACCCTGAGTACTGATATTGTACAAAGTACAAGTGAGATCCTGACTTAATGTACCAACTACCAACTACCCATACCTGGGCACGCACAGGTTGTGGCCTCATCTTCACCCTTCACGGTAGCCAGCTTAGCAGGGGCCGCCCCAAACACCCCCGCCCTTGGTGCTGCAGTCGCTGGGTCCCAGCAGCATCCCCTGGGTTTGTATGTTGAGGTGAATGAACCCTCCGCTTGGCATTGCCTGATGTTTATGTCTGATGCACCTGTCAGAGGAGGGCAGACGTCTGGGGCTTGTAAGTCCTGCAAGGATTTCAATTAATTAATTGCTGTGCTTGAGGAGGATATGGAACCCACAGGTGCCTCCTTTTAAGTGTTGAGTAGCACCCCTGCCTAAGTAGTAGCTTTTCCAAACTTTTTGTGTACTAGCTGTGAGCTCCTGTGAGGAGTCGGTGTTCCTGTATTAATGATGCGGAAAAGGGCTTTTGAGCCGTACCAAAATTTGCAGGTACTAAAAGTCAAAGTGTACATAGAGTCTTCACCTTGGATGACTTTTTGAAGCCTCAGCCAGTCAGAGTGCCTTTTCAGTTCAATTTAATGACCAAAGACAAAGTGGATTTCCCACTGACCAAAGGGAGCGAGCATGATAGGCAGCATGCACGTTTGGCAGACACGCCCGCAGTGTTATCACTGTTACTGGACCTCGCATGAATGATGTCAACAATCCAGGAAAATCCCCCCCTTGTTAATTATAAGAATAGGGTTGGCCAGAAGCGTATATATACACAGGGATGTTTCATACAGCGTATTCGTATTTACGCCATCTCGTAATTAACGCGAATTTAAGTGTTTTGAACAAATTGGGCCGTATTATACGGTTGCACTTTTTACCGTTTTGGGGCGATTTTTGGCCTTCTTTGGCAATTCTCCGCCCAGAAACGACCTCACAGCGAGCTTCCAGTGTCATTATATAGTATATGAATATCACATGAACTATTCAGGAGGGCAAAAAAAACTGGTGGACGTCACGCGTAAATTTTGGCCTGGGCTTCCCCGAGGGACCACCCACCCCCCCGACCCCCACCCATTACCCCTACCAAGACAAAAAGGGTACCAATCTGCTCCTTTTACAAATGGACATCCATCTGCATACTCATCAAGACCTGAAACTGAAATGTTGCAGAGTAATGGGGCAAAAACTGAGATACGGATGCCCATGCACACGTGACCTACCGGGCACCCATAATTGGCTTGCACAGCCCCACAATGCTTCCATTCCTTCATATTTCCACTGACTGTATTATGCTGGCACTATCCTGGAAGTTAAAGTGAATTGCTCTCCTTTGCCTTGACTCACCCCGCGGCCTGCACCCAAGCGTGCGTGCCTCTGACTTGTGAACATGTCCACAGACCCCCACCTTTAACACACTTTGCTCAAAGGGTTGCGAATCAACTGGGCTTGAGCTCAAGATTCCGACGATATATTTGAAATTCTGTAGAAGTGTCCCAGAAAAATTCTGGAGAACCCCCCCCCCAAAATGTATACCCCCCCTGGGGGACCACCCACCCCCCGCCTCCCCCGATTGAACTCATAAATATACCAATCGATAGCTCTCGACTTCAGAATTCCGAATATAAAATTCTTATCGGGATTGACACGGGACGTCCAAAAGTAACACAAAATCCTCGTAAATTATTGGGGAGAATTTGGAAACGTTTTGGGTCCATTTTGTATCAAATCGGCACTCCAAAATTGCTTTAAAACAAAGATCTTATTATACGCGTAGTGCATATTTAACGCGTATCTTACTGTATTGAACCAAATGACCGTATTGAACCAAATGACCGTAATGAAATATCCCTGTATATACATGTGTATAATGTACGCAATTATGATCTACCGTACTGCGCTTTCAAGTATTTCAAGGCCTACTTCTTGCGAGGTACCAAAATGATTAGAACAAATAAGGTTTTGCGAGGCTTTTCCAAGTAAAAATAATTTGCAAAATTTGCGAATTTGGGGGGGTGTTACTGGGCTTCCCCTCTCGCATCCTCATTTTTTCTGGGTGCCTCTGGGCTGCTGCTGCTGCTAGAGGATAGCTGCCTCCATGATACATGCAAGCGCACCACGCTCCCTGGAGCACAGGAGTTTGCACCTCGTGGCAGCTGCCTCTCACATGCTTTCCCTCTGGAGGAGCTCCATTGGAGCTGTGCATGTGCATAAATCTGCCCACTGTGGCAATGGGCCAGGAATGCTGACAGGCAAGTGCTTGCAAGCGTCTCAGATCTCAGGAGCTCACAGGGTGGAACCTGGTCTGCTTCTCAGTGTGCAGTTCGGCCATAATGATGATGCTTGCCCCTCAAAACGAAGGGGTTCTGTGTGGAACCCAAATCGTCCCTGCTGGAAAGTCAAAGATTGACGAGGTCAGGACAAAATAATAACCGGCTTGATTTACTGCAAGATACTGATTGATTATATATCTGCAGAACAACAAGCGCAGTACGGTATATATATATATATATATATGTATAAATATTCATTATAACGTTTAGCAGGGAAATTTATGTGCATGCGGTCATATCTGGTGTGTGTATACAGCTCTGGCCAACCCTGCACGCAAACAACTTGGAATTGATCTGTACTGCAGGTGCTGAACCACTACTTGCTGTACCTCGACGTTGAGGCAGAGGGATTTTCTACCTCTGCAGTGCAACAACTGGTTGAGAGGGTGCAGGTTGGTACCATGTGTGCATTTGTTTGTTGCAATTCATGCGCAGCTTACGCACAAAGTGCACGGCATTTATGCTCACACCTTTTATAGTGCATTAAACAGACTACAGCATACTCTGAACTTGCTCGCGTGCGTCCGGTTTTTGTGCGCACCGTCTAGGTACGACATGTTGTGCAGTTTGCACTTTGATGCTATGCGAGTATACGCTCTCACACTGTATTAGCTCGTGTATATGTAACATATTTGATTGGTGAGTGCACAACATGCTGCATTTGCTTGTCTATGCACAGCTGTTGCAGGTGTTCTTTTGCTCTTTTTTGCATGCAAGCGTGACACCCCTCAAAATCCTGCTGCTGACCTCGTAGTGCTGGTCGTCATTTGGCCTGGAAAAATTAAGAATGCAGGCCTTGCAGGTAGAGTTTCGATCAATACAAAGGGGCTCAGCATCATACACAGCACACAGCGTAACTAAAAATAGTCCGATACTTTCACATTGGCCGGCTTGGCAGGAAGAGGTTGAGTCAGATGCTGCAACTGCACGCCTACAATCACAGCAGCAGCAGCAGCAACAGCAACAGCAGCAGCAGCAGCAACAATCAAGCAATGGGGAGCAGAGCAGCGACGGCAGCAGCGGCATTGCTGGCCCATTACTGGAAGCCCTAAGGTGTGTGTGGAAGGATGGGGGGGGGAGGGAAGGTGTGTACATGCGAGCATGTGAGCGGGAAGGAAGGGGAGGGGGAGTTCAAAGTTTTGGTGGTTTAAGAAAGCAGGTGAGGGAGCTGCGTAATGCTGATGCCCTTTGCCTCAAGGCCCGTCCCATACTTGCATGCATGCTCACATGGCCCATACATGGCGGCATTGCCGAGTAAATTAGTGAACTTTGTCTCTTGGATTCCTCCCTGCAGAATATTCAGGACACCTGAAGCAATTGTTGCTCCCCTTTCCACTGCTTGCAGGTATTGGATGGTAACAAAACGCCACATTGAGGCTCAAAAAGCTTCAGGAAAGACAGGTTATGCCCAGCTCGAGTTAAACCCTCTCCCTGACCTTCCTGCCAGTTTGAAACTATGAGATTTGCGTGTTGTATGAATAAGGAGGCCACAATGTGTCTCTTTCCCCTCGTAGTGTAAATCCGCTCCTTAATTTGACGTCTTGTGAGATGTTCCTGGACCTTTTTCCCGTCAAAACTGTCAAGAACCTTTGTATTCAGAGACCCCAGTTTGCCCTTTTTTTTTTGCACGTTCTCCAAGAACTGATGGTGCTGGTATGCCCACAGCCTGATCGCATTGTTGCAAATGCTTTGGCAAGGCCAGGCCAGGCCTTTTCAAGCTTCCGCTCAGATGCCATCCCCTGAGGCATATACATAGCGAAGTAACCTTACCTTTGGCAAGGCCAGGTGAAAGGGCAAAAGCTTCTAGAAAAATAGAAAAGAAAAACTACGCAGGCAGTGAAAACCACTCCCCACATTAATTAAGGAAAAGGAGCCACTTTGGTACCGAGTACCGGAAAGCTCCTCCACCGCGAAAAGGAAAGGAAAAATAAATGGGGATCAGGAGGGTTGCAGGCTTGCTGGCCTGAAACCGGCTCCTGATGAGAGTTGATAACAGTACTGGAAAGGGCACGTCTGGTATGGACAAGTTTAGCAGCAAAGTTCACAGATTGCACATGGAGCTTGGAGGCAAGCTTCTTTACTCTTTGAGAACCAAGACCCAGTTCCTTGAAAAGCTTCAGAGTGTGAGTGTTGTAGATGGCGGTGCCGCCCACACCCAAAAGGATGATGTGAAGAGTAACAGAGGCTCCTTGAAGAATGTTGCAAAGGTCTTTGTGCTGTTCCTTTGCGGCGTTCAGCTGGTTCTGAGGTCTGGTGTCCTCACAGTACTTGATCTCGACAAGGTGGATGTCACGCCGAGGTTTGCTGAGGTCTTTAGGTC
>Ga0307963_1003777_pt1 | contig 12098 bp, 17 predicted proteins | sample OrgLakmetagen594_FD_201829 | JGI IMG/M metagenome (GOLD analysis project Ga0307963, IMG submission 201829) | Saline water microbial communities from Organic Lake, Antarctica - #594 | ecosystem: Environmental > Aquatic > Non-marine Saline and Alkaline > Saline | place: Antarctica: Organic Lake...
ACACACACACACACACACACACACACACACACACACACACGCACGCACGCACGCACGCACGCACGCACGCACGCACGCACGCACGCACTCACGCACGCACGCACGCACGCACGCACGCACGCACGCACGCACGCACGCACGCACGCACGCACGCACACACACACACACTCTCACACACATACACACACACATGCACACACACGCGTGCACACACTCACACACACACAGGCACACGCACACACACATACACACAGGCACACACACATACACGCACACGCAAATACTTGAGCACAAGGCACGGCTCTCTTGCTTGCTGTACAACAAAAGTGCACGGATGGCACTTTCCTTGTACGTAGGCACTTGAGTGCAACCACAAGACCAATAGCGCAGGCAGGGCTGCGTGTGATGAAGACCCTGAGCTTTCACCAGGTACAAGGTCTCCGCGCTCCTGTCAGTTTACATGCACTGCCTTTGGGGGAGTAGTCCTTGCCGACTAATAAAGCGTCGCAACAGAGTTCATCCATATGTTGCTCTCTACCTCGTCACATGTTTTTATCACAAAAGGGCTCATTAAGATCTGAACTTCCCTTCTAACTCTTAAGCGCAAACAGTAATACACAAGCGTTCGCATGCGCACACACATTCACACAAACACTCACGTGCGGACACACATTATGTATATAGCATTCTCACTCCTGCAATTTCTACCACTTGATGTTGCAGGCCACAACTGCTGCGCCATATGTTGTGGTGTACCTAAGGAGGGGACCCTGATAGCTTGCAATGGCTGCTGGCGTGGTAAGGGTCTCCAAAGAAAAGTGTAAACAAAACACAAACTCACACAGACATAAGCACACAGATATAGGCACTACTCGCAGTCAGGCTGTAGTAAGATTTATCCCGCACGAATTTGGTGTGCCGGCAATCGCACTTTGCGTCAAACTTGAAGATGTCGCACACCTAAATATGTAATTTAGACTGCTTGCCCTAACGCAGCTACTGACGTGCTTGCCTGCAGTCAAATACTGCAGCAAGGAGCACATGGAGGCTGATGAGAGCATTCACAAGCGCGTGTGTGCCCTGCTTTCGTGCATTGAGGCGTCAGAGGCCGTGGACGTTCCACAGGTGGGTGTGGCCGAAACAATACAGCATTTGCGTGCCATACAATGATATCTTTTTTTTAGGATTTACCTGTGGTGGCTGGCGTCAGAGGACGTGGACGTGGCTCAGGTGGTGTGTGTGTGTGTGTGTGTGTGTGTGTGTGTTTGTGTGTGTGTGCTACTACTGTGCAATGAGACCCCTAGAGGCAGGGCATGGGTGTGAAAGAAATAAGAGTGTCGTGCCTCCCTGTTATCCGTAAACCAAGTAATGGTGAAGGTGTGTTCTTTCTTCCAGATGGGGGCGTCAAAGGGTGTCTGTGGTAGCTGTAACGATTCTTTCTTCTTTTAAGTAATGGACTAAACAATTACTGGGCAGCACTAAAATTTCCTGAGATCCATCTATCTAAAACGCAGAGCAAACTTGATTGCCTACTGCATTTTAGCCAATATAGCCACATGTTGACGTACATGTATCACTAAATAATAGTGTCGTATGTTAATATGTAAAAACGAAAATAAAAACGCAACGCAAGAAGTGTGCGCACTAAATGTAGGTATGCACTTACGTTGCCGTTAAGCCCTGCTGCTGGAGGAACTATTTTGATTCACTTGCAAGGCGCATTGTAATCATTTTCTGTTGCGGATTTTATATTTACTGCTCTCCTGCATTAAGCCCTACTCTGTCGCTATATTTTTCAAAAGGCCATCATTAAGCCGGTCTGTTACTGGACTTGAACAGAAGGCGTTGTGTTCTCTCCAATTTGACAGGAGCTACTGCTGGAGACGCTGGACGACTTTTTGACCCACGTGAAAGAAGAGGTCGGTAGGTTGGTCATTATGGTGGACTGTGGCTGGTGCAACACGAGTAGGGCTGGTCAGAATTATTTAGGTAGGTGGGAGTAAAAAACTCCCAAGCAAGTTACCTCCCTTTGAAATTCACAATAAAAAAACATCTGGGCTGTTCCAGAGAGCCCCCTCAGGAAAATGCAAATGCCGCAATGCCAGCAGAGAGATCGCTGGTTAGAGAGATCGCCGATTGGAGAAGCTTTTTCTCAGACATCCTTCTCATTCTTTCGGGAGTAAAGAGTTCCTCTTGTCGTGGATAAGTACAGTAAATACACAAATGTGATTAGGGCTGTGCAATGACTGACGGTTGACGCCGTTAATTGACGGTCTAGTTAAAAACTTATTCTCCATTGTTGCCTTAACTTCAGCTGACCTTCTTTCCTAAATCATCGTCACTTTGGCGGTCTGACGGTACGAACCGTCATCCGTACCGTAATTACGGTGCAACATGGCTTTGATGGTGTCAGTGCATAGCCTTGAATGTGACACATCACCACTGACACCAGAAAGGGTGGTGGTGCATTGGAAGGCTTGACTATTGGCAGTCCTAGCCTGTTCCGTAATCCATTTTGTGTTCCCTGTCTGACTGTTGATGCAGAGTGTGGATGCGGGCTCCTCATGGATAGATGTGGTGCCCCCTAGATTCACGCCGTTATTGGGAGGCAGCAGCGCTGACTCAGACGGAGGGGAGTGCTGTGGTGGTGATGAAGGGCGTGCAAGGTGTGCGTGCGTGTGTGCGTGCTCATGTGTGTGTGTGCGCGTGTATGAGTGAGTGTGTGTATATGATTGCTGCGTGTGTCTTGGAGCAGGAGCTTGCAAGTTTTTTCCCGGCACCTGGGGTGTACTTTGATTCCAGTTCACGCCGCATTACAAATTGCAAGTCTCCATGCAGTTGTGGCGGTGCATAATTGTCCATGAGCTTGTGTGTCTGACTTTCCGACTATCAAACATGGCTTTCATGGTTTTAAGAGGACCTTACGTTACGCAGCAGCTTGTGCATGCTAAAAAAAAAAATGGAAAGAACTTCGCTTGTGACCTGCTTCTTTTCAAGTATCCGTGCGTCATGTATAAATGAGATGTATAGATGAAGAATTGAGAGACCTCGCAGGTGGCGATGATGCAACAATGAAAAAGCAGCCGCATTCATATTGCTTGCGCTCCAGCAAGTACCAAAATAGCGCAAACAAGGAAGGCGAAGAAGACAAAACTAAGTGGCGGTCAACGTTGGTGACCATCGTTTTAACCCTCAAACAGGCCACCTAGAAAAAATCAGCTCCTCTAACGCCACACGCTGGCTTGTTGATCGCCCGTCTAATGTTAATTCAGCCACCCAGTAAAAGGTAGCCCTAAAACAAAAAGCACTGATTTATTGTTACCGGTTGTACTTCCTAATGCTGCAGGCCGCCCAGCAAAAAGCAGCGCTCCATCCCAGCGTCTTCACCACACTGTGAGAATCCAGACGGTGGTGAGAAGGAGCTAGGAGTGGGAGGGGGAACAAAGGAGGCGACAAGAAATGATGGTGAGGGAGAGAGTGAGCATCCAGCAGAGGAGGTGGAAGAGATGGAGGAGGAGGGACTTGCAGGGGGGGGGGAGTGGCCTCTGGGGCTGAGTCCTTTGCAGCAGCGGGGGAACATGCGAGATCTGAGTGCAGAGAAGCAGAGGTTGAAGGAGGGAGCAGATGAGCAGCAGAAGCTGGAGGAAGCTGCACAGCTGGCTTTGGTTAGCAGCTACTTGTCGTACCCGCTCACCCTAGCAAGCGCCTTGCAGGTGAGCGTTAGGAGTGTGTGGTGCCTTGCAGGTGACGTTAGGAGTGAGATTTGCCTTGCAGGTGAGAGTTGGAAGTGGGAAGTGCCTTGCAGGTGAGAGTTGGAAGTGGGAAGTGCCTTGCAGGTGATTGTTGGAAATGAAAGGCGCCTTGCGGGTTAAATTGAGAAGCGAAAAACACTTTGCAGGGCAGAGTTAGAAGTGAGAAGTACCGTGCTGGTGAGATTTGTATATGAGAGGCGCCTTGCAGGTGAAAGTGAGAAGCGAGAAATACTTTGCAGGGCAGAGTTAGAAGTGAGGATTGCCTTGCAGGAGAGAGTTACAGGTGAGAAGGTGAGAAGGAGGATGGTAAAGGTCAGGAAGTGTGGAGAAAGGTTGGAAAGGGCAGGGGAAGTATGGAACGTGAAGTTGAGTTTTGCCGATGAAAATCGGACTGCATATTTGCTGCATTGTTTAGAAGCTGCTGAGCACAGTTGTTGCGTTGCTCGGCAATTTTCGTATGTTTCCCAGGACCGCAAACTGAACGTGTACACTGTTTGATGCCACTAATCTCACTCTAATTACATACACTTGTCGTGCCACAAATCACGTACTATTGTTGCCACTAATGACATACTAATTACATACTATGCTTTTCAGGACTGTGAGCCAATGGCCTTTGCAGCGTATCAAGCGCAGCAAGAGAAGCGGCCCCTGGTGGTGTCCTTTTTAGGCGCCTCCGGATCTGCGGAGTTGGAGCACCCTGTGGTCTGGAGGGTGGGTCTGGTAGCTTACTGTGGATGTGCACGCTTCAATCCCAATTTCTGCATGAACAAAAAATGCAATACGCATACTCTTTAACGTTCCAGGCATTGGAAGGAGCTGCAGGGGTTGGAGTGCCCATCGTGCTGCAGTTTGTGGGACTGAGTGTGCCGGATGAGATGCACTGCAAGCAAGAGCAGCTTGGCGACACAGTCACAGCTGCCTACTACAAGGTGCGGCAGTCCCTGCTGTCTAAATTTGCGTTTCGTTGTCTTGTTGTGTCGGGTGCAAGGATGTGTCATACGGCGTATTCAACTAATACGGCGTATTCGGTATTTAACGCGTATTTTACCGTACTGAACGTCCCAAATGACTGTATGTCACATCCCTGGCCGGGTGTAATGCACGGCAAGCAGGAGCAGCGCGCGTGTCACAGCAGCTGACACTTTCTGAACATGGGTTGGGCAGGGCTATTTGTGTTCGTTATATTCACTATTTTTGGGCAGGAATTGCTGGAGCATGTGTGCACAGTTTATCCTCTGTATGTTTGCTTCTGTCCGATCCTTTGATCTAGTTTCACTGAGCATTGTTGTGTCTTGGAGCTCAACTGCATTCAGGTTTGGCATGTTTCAGTGTCTGATGACACACACTCTCTCTCTCTCTGTCTCTCTCTGTCTCTCTCTCTCCTTCTCTCTCTCCCTCTCTCTCTCTCTCCCTCTCTCCCTCTCTCTCTCTCTCTCTCTCTCTCTCTCTCTCTCCCTCTCTCTCTCTCTATCTCTCTCTCTCTCTCTCTCTCTTTTTCTCTGTGAGAGTGCTCTATCATTACACATATGCAATTCAATTTGCGCACCCAGGGTGAGTACCAACATCTTGCAGACGATGTTCTTGGGGCTGGCAGCAAGTCTCGCAGGTGCGTGTGCTGCTATACATGTTTGTGTAAGCGTGTGAGTTTTTGTTTTTATGTTTTTACGTGTACTTGTCTTAATTTCTTGCGTATGCATCTGCTTATCAGTATCATATGCTAGGGAAACTGCTGCTGTGCTTCGTATCTCTCTGGTGAGTAAAATGAATATGCTGTTTATTATTGAATGTATTGTTTGCTATTATCGTACGCATCGTTTGCAACAGACGGTGTTCAAACTCCCTTCTGTGTTGCAACAGAAGTCGGTTTGACTGTTTTGTAATTTAAATCACTCGTGCCTCTTGTTGTGTAGGCCGAGCAGTTCAGCAGCCACAGCAGCAGCAGTTGGTCAGGAAGGCGCAACAGGGATGGCATCAGAAGAAAATGCAGCAGGAGCAGTAGGAGCAGCAGAAACAGAGGCAAAGGCAGGGACAGGAGAGGGAGCGCAGATAGGAGAGGAAGGCTTAGATGGGGTTCAAGGCCATGTTGGAGCTGCGTTCCTAAGTGAGGCACAAAAAGGATCTGAGGCAGCTGCTTCAAACGTTCCTTCTGCCCTGTGCCCTCTCCCTGACATTGTTGTCGGGTGCGTGCTGGTTCTGTTGTGGTATCATTTATGTTATCTGTGTTGGCAGGAAAAGCAGTGAAGTGGTGAGCGTCTTCGCTGAGCAGGGACAGTATGCATTTCGCTTGTATTCGGTGTACTGACTCAGGGCTGTCGTCCGTCGACACATATTATTAAAAGGGCTGCCGACTGCTGTCTTTGCAGTTCAATGCCGACAAACTGACTTTTCGCTAAAACAAAAAACATATTTAGGTTTGAACAAGCCCTGACTGTTGCAGGCGTGAGCATAAACCTGGCTATTTCATTATATTTCACGCTTTTCCATGCAAATAAAGGATAAGTGGAGTTTGACCATTCCCAATTGAGACCATGTCCTCAGGCTGGATACAAAACAAATGGCAATAAAAAGGAAGCTGGCATAGAGCGTGGTCACAAAATCTGCTCTAGGTCTGTCAATAACCCTGTAGACAGTGTATACCGGTATACGGATTCTTGGCATGGAGATCTTCATATGTACACATATGTAAGGTCATACACAGTGGAATTTCTTGGTTGTGGCCATCTTTACATTTCTTTCGGCACACTCAAACGTCACGAGTCCTGTGTGCACGGAGCTTCACCCCTTTTGTCGGTCCACTGTTTCTGCTGATTCATGCAAGTGTGAAAGGCAAAGCTGTTAAGCTACCCTCCTTGCAACCAATCCACCCGAGTGAGTGTTGTACAGGATGTCCTTTTACTGTACTCCCTTAGGCATGTCCCTTGCCACTGATGCTCGTTGCGCAGGTACAACTGTGGGCTCAGCTGCGTAGATTATGATTGGCTGGGCACCTTCCGTGCGCTGAGAAGGCGAGTGAAAAGATAAGCTTGCTTCATACCAGTACCACTGTATCCTGCCAAAGGGGAGGGAAAATTTGGAACCCCAAAAGTATGCAGTAGCACCTAAATTACGTGTGCTCCCCCCCCCCCACAAGTTGCTGTCAATGAGTATGCAGAAGTACCCCCAACTATGTATGCATTTGTCGAACTTGCTGCCAAGAAGTATACAAGAGCACGTATGCTTTACTCCAAGTTGCTGCCAACGCCCATTGACTACTGTGTCCCTCAATAGCAAGATTGCCTGAGTTGTATGATATGAAAGCAGTTTTTGGGCGTGGAGTTTGGGGCTACCTAATTGGAGAGTGGGCGCTTATTAATAAGTGCATAGTTAATTAAAGAACAAAACCTTTTGCCCTGTCTTTATTGCTGTCTTTTAGCCATGTCTGGTTATTTGCCCTGTCTTCATTGCTGTCTTTTGGCCATGTCTGGTTATTTAAGCCATGTCTGGTTATCTGGACAGAGAGCAGTTGATAACCTTTCTTGACCTTTCATCCATAATGTATCCGATGTGTGGAAGAATCTGCCAAGATACTTTTGCATTTGAGACGTGCTCAAAAGATGTGCTGTGATTTTGGCAGTACCCCAAAAGGACCTGCACACGCGCGCACACACACACACACACGCACACACACACATAAACATACACACAAACACACTCACTGGTAGCTGAACTATCACAGGGCTTTGTTTATTATTGCAAAAACCTTTTTGCAGAACAAACACCAAGCGACCTTCAGCATGTCCAACAAGTGCCCCTGATAGCATGTCCAGCAAGTGCCCCTAATCAGCATGTCCAGCAAGTGCCCCTAAAAGGACACAGCTTTGACTGTGGCTTGCTGCACTTTGACACCAGATGCTGGGACTAAAAATAGGCAGCCCAAAATCCTCAGACCCAATCGTTCCAACCTTTCTCCCTGTCACGCATATGTTTATACAACTCTATAAATGAGGCCATGAGGCTCAATTGGTTACACTGCTGAGCCCACCATCTTACCGATCCTTAACACAACCACACCGGCCTCTTCCCACTTGCCCAGCTGATACCTACAGACCCCCTTACGCTCTTGTATACGTGTCCAGCTGGCGCCTGAGCAGACGTGTTGACAATCTCTACCAGTCCTGAATCACCCCCACACGCCTCTCAGCAGCTGGTGCCTGAGCATACCTCAGTGGCCGCCCCTGGCTCAATTACAGTGACCAAGAGTAAAGTATATCTCATAGATTCTATTAATCATCAATTTCAAACGTTTCAATTTCAAACGTTTCAGTAGCTGATTACTTATAATTACTTAACCAGACCTCTTGACGCCCAAACCGCACTACAGGTTCTACATGGCCAAGTGCACAGCCGCCATGTCTGCTGCAACTGGTGCGGCAGGCGTGCAGGGCGAGGCAGGAGCAGCTACCTCAGCAGCTGCCACCACAGCAGTAGCCAGTGCCTTCTCAGCAGGAACAGGCAGTGCTACCCCCAGCCTGCCTGTCGTGCGCCTGCCGTGGCTGCTCACGGCAAACACACGGCTCGAGGCCCTGTTTGATGCAGACATAGGTGAGAACCAGCACAAACACATGCAGACACTCACACACACAAATACACACACAAACACACACAAACACACACAAACACACACAAACACACACGTGCGCATACACACATACACACACGCAATCACACACAAACACACACGCACGCATCACACAAACACGCACGCACAGGTTTAACGTGTTGCAGATACAAATGAATATCATGCACGCAGTGAAGAACACTCCCAACATTAATCAAGGAACATAAAACTCTCCTGCCGCAACAACAAAACCGGAAAACCAAATAAAATCAAAACTTGCAGGCTTAGTAAATGAAAAACAAAAGCCTGTTTGTTTTGTGCTGGGCTTACAAGCATGTGGTTGTATGCACGAGTGCATATAAAAGTGCATGCACTTGCACGCATGTATACATGCACTCACACGCTCAAGCAAGCAGCAAGCATGATTCAGCACCCGTGGAGCACAAGTGTAAAAGCGGTTAACACTGATGCGCCTGCAGCCTTGTTTAGTCCCCTTGCCCATACAATTCTAGGCCCTGCATATCTCTTTCGTTACTAAGTGGGCTTTTACTGAGGCCTCTTCTGATCCCATGTAGCTGTCCAAGGTCCAAGTGTAGCTCGTTGGCATAAACGGTGTCAATTAATTCAGATTCAGGCAGAATTTCCAACAACAGTTTAAAACTCCTGCGCCACACTTGCTCACTTCCTGATCAACAGCAAAGAAAGATTAGAGGTGCATCATGCCCCTGTGTTGGTCTGTTGATTCCATTTCAAACAATTAGACGTGCTGAGCGCTTCTGAATTGACCCAAACAAAACTCGACAACGTGCCTGCCCAACACATTTGTTCTAGGAGCCGCTGCCGACCGCCAGTGCAAAGGACGGGCTCATTGCAATCTGTTGATGAGCATGTGACGAGCAAGAATATAAAACCATTTGTTTATTCACTTGCAGTGTCCGATTACCAGTGCAAAGGACGGGCTCATTGCAATCTATTGATGAACATGTGATGAGCAAGAATGTAAAGCCATTCAATTATTCACCTGCAGTGCCCGATCACTGGTGCAAAGGACGGGCTCATTGCAACCTCTTGACGAGAACGTAAATGTATCTTCAAGAGCAGAAAACCATTCACTTGCAGTGTCTGACCACTTGTGGGAGTGGAGCGTGCCCATTCACCCTAACCCATTCACGAGCCTGGAGCCCTTACAATCTGGCACCCTGAGTAAGTGAATGCTGTTACTTGGCGTCCGGACAATGAATGAGGACTGTCATTCTTAATGTCGCCCAGCTGTCCATAGTCAACATAATGGTACGAATGAAACTATTAAACTTATAGTTCTGAATATACTTATATTAAATATTGGTATTAATAATAACGCATGCACGGCCGACGCAGTCTGGCATCTCTTCAGATCGGGGCGAATAATATCTGTGCGTTCCATGATATTGCCGACCTTCTCAAAGGCGTCCCTCTTTGTTATTAGACCTCTTTTTCTAAAAGAAATCAAATTATTTAGGTCATGCTAGTTCGTTCATATCTGGCTATTTGTTAGATCAAGATCCAAGTGTTTTTAAGACACGCACACACATAAACGGCATCATGCTTTTCTTGCAGTAGAAAAGGCCTGCTGCCGCTAACTGGCTAAAGGTGCTGCACTGTTAATTCATAAACCAAATATACATAGAAACATATACATACGCATCCTCAAGTGCAAATGGTAGCACGTGCGCACACCCACGTACACCCATAATCAATAGACTAACACTCTCTCTCTCTCTCTCTCTCTCTTTTTTACACCCATCCACCCACCCAACCGCCCAAACACACACACACACACCAACTCAACGCACCCAGGGAATGATGTGTACTGCAAGAACGCGTGGATGGCATGTTACGAGATGAAGCAGCCCTCTGCTGTTGCTCATGGTGCTGGGACTGGAACAAGCGCAAGGGGACGGGCAGCAGCATGGCGCACACTGAGGAGTGGAATGAGGAATCTGGGTGCGTGGGCGTTTTTCTCGTATGAATGCTATGATGGAACATATGCAATTGATCGTGCATATTGCACACTGTTTAATATTAACGATGTACAGCTACCAACAAAAAAATTTGCTTTGATGGAGGTGCTTTGAGACTGTGTTGATGAATTGCTCGCAAGTTGTTGCATAATAACATGTAACGTCTTTTATCGATCGCTTTTTGACAAGCATTTTTCTGTGCATCTTCCTGAAGGAAGAGGAGGAGGAAGATGATCAACGAGTACTGTCTGACCTTCCAGAGGGAAGGATCGCTCAGTTTTGAGCGCTGTATCCTTTGTGAGACTAATCTCATCCCCTTCCATCCTCCTTACCCAGGCCACATTCTATTTTTTATCTTTCTTTACCACTGCTAGAATAAAGGCAGCTCCTTTCTGCACCTATGCTTGTGTGCAAGCCACTACTCTGTGACCAACAGGTTCAGTGAATACTGTATTTCATACATATCCCCATATGGTGGTGGAGGAGTTATATGGTGCTTGGTACCAAACTGGCTCTTTTCCCTTGCATTGCAGGAACTGGTTTTCACTGCCTGCGCATTTTTCTTTATACTTTGCACCCTGAGGGTGTCCATGCTGCTCATGCAAGCTTGTCTCCCATTACCTCTTTTTTCCCACGTGAGGTGCTGTGTGGCCCCCTGCATGTGTAAGGTTTCAGGGCAGGTTCCCTTCATCTGTTCCTTATCCGTGTCGGTAGTGTTTACACGTGGCTCCTTTTCCATAATTGTTGTGGGGAGTGTTTTTCCACTGCCTGCGTAGTTATTCTTTAATCTTTACACTCTCTGCTTCCTTTTCTTTTTGATTTTTCCATGCTGATTGTGATTACGCCACCTACAGCACTTGGCTCCGGTCATGATCTTCTTCCGTTGCTTCCTTATTTGCGCTGTCTGCAATAGTCACTGAGCGACGTTGATTATAATGTCGGCGATTATGGGTTTCCAGGTGCCAGCACCTTGGCGCTCTTTCCCTCCATTGTGCTGTCATGCTGGTGCTGTGCTAGCTACCGTCCCAGTCTGGATACTCGTTTCTCAAGTGCATTTCTGTTTTTCCTCTCGTGTCCTCCAGGAAGCCGAGCAGTGGACCTCGCTCAGAGATTGGTACAAGCAGGAACAAATTACATGCCTAAGATAAAAATGCCATGGCAGCGCTAAGTAGCTGTATCAAGGAGTCAACGCCTCTAATGCGCAAGTAGCTGTATCAATGGCGCGCTATTAGTTTGTTGTCAGATCGATTGCTTGAAGTTAGATCAGCAGGGTGTGCGGAAGCCAGCAGGGGAAGGCCACTTGCTTGCAGCTTGGTGTACTATTTTTACATATATAATTGACTGTTCCGGTCACGTTAACGAGGCAGGGTGTTTAAGCTCCACCTAATTAAGAATGCTAGTAGAAGTGGATTTCTTATGTCAACTTGTTCATACCAATTTATCGGTATTCCAATTTTCCATCATCTCTTGTTTTCAAGTTCCACCAATTATTGAGAGCCACACTTAATTTGAAAGTAGCTAGCTTGTTTGGGGTATGTATATCACATGTCAAGTAAACATTATGTGCATGCTTCTTAAGTTTTTGTTGACAGGCAGACTAGTGCAGAACTAAATGCAGGTTTTATATGGCCAGAACCTCCTCATCTATCAATGGTTACAATGGTTACAATGGGGGGTGACCTTCAGCCAGGTAGTTTGGCTGATCGGCTGCTGACTGGTCTCGGCCAGCCACAAATAAATCCATAA
>Ga0307963_1003781_pt1:0-2500 | contig 12084 bp, 20 predicted proteins | sample OrgLakmetagen594_FD_201829 | JGI IMG/M metagenome (GOLD analysis project Ga0307963, IMG submission 201829) | Saline water microbial communities from Organic Lake, Antarctica - #594 | ecosystem: Environmental > Aquatic > Non-marine Saline and Alkaline > Saline | place: Antarctica: Organic...
CCGCCCTCACACGCACACTCTACACGCACGGCCTTCAACTGTCGCTGACCAAACAAACGACACGCACCGGCACAATAAATCGGCGGCATCTGATGCGGCAGCAGCACTGGCTGATGGAGTTGAAACGGGCAAGCCGACTGCCGCCGGCACTTCAACTCCACGCTCACGTGCGCGTGCACGTCAGCCGCGCGCACCTTCGAGTAGGCCACGGAACCCTGGAAGGAGGTCGCGCTCCGGGTTTGGTGCTCGGTCCAGAAACCCGCGCAGCAGGTACGTGGCCGAATGTCCACTTTGTGTGTGTGCGTGTGTTTGTGTGTGTGTGTGTGTGTGTGTGTGTGATGTGTAGGAGGGGGGCCTTGGCAGGTCACAGTACCCTGGATCAGCTCGTGCTGTAAAACTGAAGTCAAGGCACCTCTGCAAATCGGCTTGCTACACACACGCACATACACACACACATACATGTACACAAACACTCACGTACACAAACACGCACATACATGTGCACACACGTACGCACACACACACACACACACACACACACACACACAGGCACACACTGCTGATGTGACACACACCATTACGCGAGCCTGTCATGGAGTGCATGTGCGTGCATGTCTGTGTGTGTCTGTGTGTGTGTGTTACGGAGGCACAAACTGGGGCCTGACGACATGACGTTACTTTTTAACCAAATACACTTACACGCACACACACACACACACACGCACGCACACACACATACACACACACACACATACACACACACACACACAGGCGCAATTGGAGATGAAGCAGCATAAGAAGCGCTGTGTCTTCAATGTAACGTGGCCTCCAAATTTGTAAATCTTGCACTGCACTGGCTCAACACCACTGGCAGGCGAGTGGAGGCACACACACACACACACACACACACACACACAGGCGCAGCTGGAGATGAAGCAGCAGAAGAAGCGCTGTGTCTTTAATGTTACGTGGCCTCAAAATTGTATTTCCTGCACTGCACAGGCTCAACACCACTGGCAGGCGAGTGGAGGCACACACACAGGCGCAGCTGGAGATGAAGCAGCAGATGAAGCAGGAGCTGCTGCAGCAGCAGCAAGCCGCAGCTGCCGCAGCAACGGCAGCGGAAGAGGAGGAGGAGGAGGAGCAGGAGGAGGAGGAGGAGATGGAAGAGGGGGGGGGAGAAGGATGGGAGTGGGAGGATAATGAGGGCGGCCGTTTGAGTAGAGAAAGAGGAAGGTACAGGGTGCCTGGGTTGGTGCTTGTGTGTGTGCCCTTGGAGGGCCGGGAGGGGCGGCGTGTGGGTGGTGGTGTGGGCGAGGGCGAGGGCGAGGGCGAGGGTGAGGGAGAGGGACCTGGTGGTGGTGTGGACGGTGTCGGAGGGGAAGAAGAAGAAAGGGACTTGGAAGCGTTCCTGCGGGAGTGTGAGGTGCTCGAAACGCAGTGCAACTCCACACCCCCTGCAGCACAGCCGCCTCCCTCCTCTACCAAATGCACCGCCCCCTCCTCGCCCGCGTACGACCATGCGTGGGGCGGCGAAGGGAAGGGCGCACCAATGGTACGAACTGACATTGCACAGACCGTGGAGGCCGTGGAGCTGCCTAGTACAGTACCAGCACCCACAGCAGCAGCAGCTGCAGCAGCAGCAGCGCGCACGCAAGGACAGCTGCACACACCATGCGAGCTCCTTGCTTCCCCCCCTTGTCCACCGCCTCCTCCTGCCTCTGGCCACCCCCCCCCACTCCCCCCCCCACAACCACCCAAACCGTCACCCCCCGCAGGGCCTCACCCACCACCACACCCACACCTTGCGCCATGCAAGCCGACGCCTAGCACAGTACCCCAACCTCCGCCTGCAGCGCCACTTCATCCACAACTAACTAAGCAGCCACCGCAGCCACCGCAGCCTTCCTCCGCACCAAAATCGCCCATCCCAGTTTCCATAGCCATACCCCAACCTCCACCTCCAGCGTCATCTGAACCTCAATTACCTCCTCAGCCACCGCAGCCTTCCTCCGCACCTACATCGCCCATTTCAGTGCCCCAGCCCCCAGTGCCTCAAGTGCAGCCTCTGTCCTCCCCGCAGCCTCTCTCCGCACCAAGGTCACCACCTGCAGTGTTCCAGATACCACCTCAACCACCCCCACGCCCTTCTCCTAGCGTACACACACAGCAGCAGCAACCACCTAGCGCACACACACAGCAACAGCAACCACCTAGCGCAAACACACAGCAGCAGCAACCACCTAGAGTACACACACAGCAACAGCAACCACCTAGAGTACACACACAGCAACAGCAACAGCAACAGCAACAGCAACAGCAACCACCGCCGACTGCACAACCCCAACCGCCATCGCCCTCATCACAGCCACCACTAGCTACACAGTCCCAATTGCCACCACCATCATCACAGCCGCCTCTCGCCAAACCCCATTTGCACCCACCACTGACACAGCCACACTTCTGTGTAGGACCTGTAGAGACTCGGCAGCCGCCTCTG
>Ga0307963_1003781_pt1:5000-7500 | contig 12084 bp, 20 predicted proteins | sample OrgLakmetagen594_FD_201829 | JGI IMG/M metagenome (GOLD analysis project Ga0307963, IMG submission 201829) | Saline water microbial communities from Organic Lake, Antarctica - #594 | ecosystem: Environmental > Aquatic > Non-marine Saline and Alkaline > Saline | place: Antarctica...
GTGTGTGTGTTTGTGTGTGTGTGTGTGTGCAGGTGACCTTCTGGGAAGCATGTCCTACATGCACACATTGATATTGTACAGTGCGCGCATGTGTGTGTATGTGTGTGTGTGTGTTTGTGCAGGTGACCTTCATACTTAGATATTAAACAGTGCACAGCACGTGCTTTGTGTGTGTGTGTGCAGGTGACCTTCTGGGGAGCATGCTTGCATGGGTGCGGGACATTGCCACCACACACGACCGCCCTGGCTTTGACGTGCCCTTGGCTGACAGCTACGGCAAACAGTACGTACATTATATAATTGCTGTCACTACGGCAAACAGTGTGTGCATTGTAGATTGTAGTTGCTGTCACTGCGGCAAACACAGTGTGTGCATTGTAGTTGGTGCCACTGTGGCAAACACAGTACGTGCATTGAAGTTGGTGTCACTGCGGCAAACACAGTGTGTGCATTGTAGTTGCTTTCACTGCGGAAAACACTGTGCGTGCATTGTAGTTGCTGTCACTGCGGCAAACACAGTGTATGCATTGTAGTTGGTGCCACTGCGGCAAACACAGTGCGTGCGTTGTAGTTGGTGCCACTGCGGCAAACACAGTGCGTGCATTGTAGCTGCTTTCATTGCGGCAAACACAGTACGTGCATTGTAGTTGCTGCCACTGCGGTGAACACAGTACGTGCATTGTAGTTGCTGCCACTGCGGTGAACACAGTACGTGCATTGTAGTTGGTGCCACTGCGATTAACAGTGCGTGCATTGTAGTTGGTGCCACTGCGGCAAACACAGTACGTGCATTGTAGTTGTTGTCTGTGTTGTTTGCTTGCAAGTCTATTTGGGTGCTCTCCTCATAGAAAGAGTGGCTGCAAATAGGTGGCTGTGCTGAGCCTTTGGCAGGCAGAAACCGCAATGGACACCGGTCTCTCGTGTGTGTGTGATTGTGCGCGTGTGTGTGAATGTGTGTGTGCGCGCGTATGCGCAGCATGGGATGCATGCGCAGCATTGAATGCATGCGCACACAAAACAAGATATTCCATCACGCTGTTTAGAAGTAGAGGACACATGTGTGTGTGTGGTTTTACGTGCGTTTGCGCAGCAGCTGATGCATGCACATACTTATCAAGATATTCCATCACGCTGTTTAGAAGTAGTGGACACATGTGTGTGTGGTTTTACGTGTGTTTGCGCAGCAGCTGATGCATGCATGCACACACTTATCAAGATATTCCATCACGCTGTTTAGAAGGAGAGGACACATGTGTGTGTGGTTTTACGTGTGTTTGCGCAGCAGCTGATGCATGCACACACTTATCAAAATATTCCATCACGCTGTTTAGAAGTAGAGGACACATGCGTGTGTGTGGTCTCACGCGGATGGTGCATGCGTACACTATTGATATGTTCCCATCATGCTGTTTAAATTAGCGGATACATGCGTGTGCAATCTCACGCGCGTTTGCGCAGCGGCTGGTGCATGCGCACACTATTGATATGTTCCCATCATGCTGTTTAAAGTAGCGGATACATGTGTGTGTGTGTGTGGTTTTACGTGCATTTACTGGTGCACGCGCACATATACACAAACTAAATACCCATCACGCTGTTAAGAAGTAGTGGACAAACTGGAGTCTTGTGCCTGTGTTTGATGATAGGTACCTGGCGCTTACGCTTCGTGCACGCTGTCCGGCAGTTGTGGACACACACATATCTTGTGCCTGTGTTTGAAGGGTACCTAGCGCTTGCGCTTTGTGCACGCTGTTTGGAAGTTGTGGACACACATTTGTCTTGTGCCTGTGTTTGATGATAGGTACCTGGCGCTTGCGCTTCGTGCACGCTCACTGGATACGCACCACAACCTTGGGAGGAGCGACCCTCTGGCCTGCCCTGCCAACCTGCACGGAGTGCGCCCTCTTTTCGGTACGTGGGTGTGGGTGTGGGTGTGGGTGTGGGTGTGTGGGTGCGCCCTCTTTTTGGTACATGGGCGTGGGTGTGGGTGTGGGTGTGAGTGTGTGAGCGTGGGTGCGCCCTCTTTTTGGTACGTGGGTGTGGGTGTGGGTGTGGGTGTGGGTGTGGGTGTGGGTGTGGGTGTGTGGATGCGCCCTCTTTTTGGTACATGGGCATGGGTGTGGGTATGTGAGTGTGTGGGTATGTGAGTGTGTGGGTGCGCCCTCTTTTCGGTACGTGGGTGTGGGTGTGGGTGTGTGGGTTTGGGTTTGGGTGTGGGTGTGGGTGTGGGTGTGGGTGTGGGTGTGGGCGTGGGCGTGGGTGTGGGTGTGGGTATGTGAGTGTGTGGGTGTGGGTGCGCCCTCTTTTCGGTACGTGGGTGTGGGTGTGGGTGTGGGTGTGGGTGTGGGTGTGGGTGTGTGGGTGTGGTTGTGGGTGTGGGTGTGTGTGAACCGTGTGTTTGCATGTCTGTGTGTTGATTTGACCTCTGCAGCGTGCAATATGAATGACAGACGACCTCTATAACAGGGGTACTAGGTACGGGCAGTTGTGTGCACGCATG
>Ga0307963_1003797_pt1 | contig 12061 bp, 14 predicted proteins | sample OrgLakmetagen594_FD_201829 | JGI IMG/M metagenome (GOLD analysis project Ga0307963, IMG submission 201829) | Saline water microbial communities from Organic Lake, Antarctica - #594 | ecosystem: Environmental > Aquatic > Non-marine Saline and Alkaline > Saline | place: Antarctica: Organic Lake...
TCCGGCCGGGGGGGGGGGCCAGGGTTCAGCACTAACATCAGCAATGGTGGTGGTCTTGGGAGGCCTCATGGGGGGGGGTCTGCAGGAGCTAATCACGGAGGCGGCTGCAACAACAACTCTGCTGCTGCTGCCCAACAGGCTCCAGGCTTCAGCATGGCAGACATGCAGCAGCTCACGCAGCTCCATGCAAAGCTGCAAGCCGCAAGCGGAATGGGCACATTGGGTGCACTGCAATCACAGCTGCAGCAGCAGCAGCGCATGGGAGGGGGGGGTGCTGCAGGAGGCGCGGACCCAGCCGCAATGGAGCAGCTTATGCACCAGCTCGCACAGCAGCAGCCGCACCAGCACATGGACCTCATGCACGTCATGTCGCAGGTGTGTAGGAAGGTTTGGTCACTCAACTCAATGCTTTGTATGATGTGGATCAACAGCGTCGAGCATGCATATCCAGGTTTGATCGCCGTTTCGTTTCAAGAGCAAATCCTCGTGCTTGTGTTAAGGAGGTGCAGAAGTTGTAGAGTTTGCACAAAGCACGTCAAATGTATTGCAGACCCCAGATTTGCTGAAAAACCCACACAGGTGCTTGCCAACCAGCAGCATCACCACCAACAGGCTACAGCTGCTGCTGTGGCAGCTGCAACAGTGCAGGCGGGGCACAATCCCATGGCAGCCCATTTGCAGCTACTTCAAAATGGGGGTGGGTGAGGGTGTGGGTGTGCATGCGCATACATGTGTCTCGCGAACACTTGCTTGTAAGGGTGCACCTTTAACATACACGCAGCTTGCTTTGAGCACACCCTGTGAGCACACAATACACACACATACACAATCACAAACAATTTCACAAATTCACGCACAATAGCATACAGATACTGCCACAACCTTAAACGTACAAACACGCAATACACATACACACTCTCTCTCATTCTCTTCTCATTCTCATTCTCTCTCTCTCTCTCTCTCTTTCTCTCTCTCTCTCTCTCTCTCTCTCTCTCTCTCTCTCTCTGTCTCTCTCTCTCTCTCTCTCTCTCTCTCTCTCTCTCTCTCTCTCTCTCTCTCTCACTCACTCACTCACTCACTCACTCACTCACTCACTCACTCACTCACTCACTCACTCACTCACATACACACATACATACACACACACATGTACATACAGGCATGCCCAACATGGGGGGCGGTGCTGACGGCCACAGCGCCATGGAGCACATGGCAATAGCAGGCTTGAACGTTGCTGGCATGCCCATTATGCCAGGCCATCCACTCCCCCACCTCCTGCAGCAGCAGCAGCACGCGCACCTGGCTGCCATGGCCGTCCCACGCCCTTTTGGTGCGGGAATTATTGGCATGCCAGGTGGTATGGGCCCAGGGGGTGAGTGACGATTGTTTGTGATGTGCTCCGTATTTTTGACCTGCTCTTGTGCTAGCAATGCCCACACACACTACGCACAATGATTATATGCCATGTGCCATGTGCCAGCGTGAAACAGGACACACATGCCCACTTGAACACACGCACACACACGCACAAACGCATACAAATTCAGACAAACACGCCTTTCTTGCGTGACGCAGGGGGTCTCATCATGGGGCCACAGGGGTTGCACCGCCAGCATGGGGTCCACGTGCACGACCCCCTGCATCACGGCAATAGCAACGGTGGTGGCATGCACGCCAACATGGGGGGGGGGCGACATGGTATGGTGGCAAGAGGTAGTCCAGCAGGAGGGGTCAACAGGGGCTCTGGCCCCAGCCTTGCTGCAGATTCGCAGCAGCAAGAGGCGCTGCTCGCGCAGCAGTTTGCGGGTCTAGCAGCCACAGGGACGGCGCCCCCTCCCCCTCCCCCGCCCTTCCATCTGCACTCCCAGCTCAGCAACGGCAGCAGCAGTAGCCATGCGACGGCACAGCATGGGGGAGGCAGGATGCAGGTATGTTGCAGGCCGTGTCCTGTACTAATTGCGTCAGTTGTAGAGCTAGGTAGGCCCAGGCAACAGCTGAAGGGGGGAGGGTGACGCTCGCTTGTTCGACAGAGCTCTGTGTTATCCCTCCGTTGTATGTGCTATGGGTGCTGCTCACGTTCAGTGCTCGTGCGCACACAGGAGAGCGTGTTGTGTGAGTACGACACCAGCTGGTTAAATCAGTTGTGTTGGCCCTGAAGCAATGCTCACACACCTCTCAGGCACACCCTTTCCTTCCTGCTACCACAGGGCATTAACAGTAGGCTTGGGATCTGGCGAAGAAATCTCCTAGCCATCCAACATCTCGTCATCACAAATCCAACTCACACCCCTTTTGCGCCCTTCCCTCTTTGCCACTGCAGGTCAATGGCGGCAACCGGATACAGCAGCAGAGCTCGCTGCCCCCCCCTCATGCCCCTGTGCCCATTACTGCCAACAGGCGTGCCTGCTCCTTGCAAGTGAGTGCCACAGACCATAAAGCGAGCACGAACAGGAGTTTGTCTGTTCAAAACCTATAGGGGGTCGCAAGAGAGTTCAGAGAACGGCACAGCAACCGCAAGTCTCACCAGTGTGTGTGTTTTCCAGTTGATAGGCAGATTGCATGCCCATTACAGCATGCCCACCGCCTGTGGAGGATACATGTACATTCTGATGGATTACGAACGCTGCTCGCCAAACACTTACTAAACAAACAAAGCGGTGGAAAGTTTTGCTGTTCAAAGATCGCTTAGCGCTGTGCACATGAAACGATAGTACAAGCGAGAGTTCAGCCGTACAAACTCATGAGGCTTCTCACAGAAAGGTCTGGCCTCATCCTTGTCCAAAGAAACTGCTATCATACTCTGAAGCAAGCAACGTGTAAAAAACGTTTAGCACCTGTTGAAGAGGGCTGGACAGCTCATTACCAAGCCTTTTTGCTCGCCACACTCTACCAACTCTCATAACGGTATTGTTCTGACTTGGGAAGTTAGATCTCAAAACCCTGGATCTCTTTATTTCATCGCCGGCTGCGTTTTGCTATGCAGTACCCTAACAGCCACCAGCAGCCAATCACAGACCAGCTGACACGCCACGCCTCACTCTCGCACACAATGGGCTTTGCCCGTCCGTCTGTGGACAGCACGATGTCTCCTGCCCTATCGCTGCCTTCGCATGCGATCAGGTGAGGAGCTATGAGTGCTAAGGACACACGTATAACACACAAACAGTTCTTGCATATTTCTGAACTGCTAGTGAGCTAGAACAAGTAAATTGTAAAGAATATTTCTCTGCTTGCGCCTTGCGACGGTTTGGCTTCGTAAGCTATGCAATACTAGCTTGACAGTTGCTCGTTCATTCTATTTTGCACATTCACACACACTCGCACACTCACACACACACACACACATACACACACACGCACACACACAGCACACATACATACACACGCACAAACCACATGCACACAGACGCTTGTACAAGGATGCACGTACTAATCAGTTCACTCGCACGGACCCTAAACTCGTTAGCACATTCACACACAGGCCATCTGGCAGCGGCAGCGGCACCCCCGTGCTAGACGTTGCCCTTAGCCAAGCCCCAAGTGGGAACGAGCCATACAGCTCTAATAGCAGCAGCAATAACAGCGCAGCAATGGCAGCAGCCGCAGCAACTACAGCTTCTACCCTGGCTACCTCCTCCGGTTCTCCGCCATTACAGCTGCACAGCAGCGGTAGTGGGAGTACAGCTGCTCAAGGTGGGTTTGTGAGTGGGTGTGTGGGTGCTAAGGAGGGCGGGGGGACATGTGTGTATGTATGAGTGAGTTCGTGTGTGTTTGTGTGTTGGGTGGGGGGGGGGTGAGTGTGTGTGAGTGTGTGTGTGAGTGTGTGTGTGTGTGTGTGTGTGTGTGCACGCATGCCTCTAAAAAACACTTACATGTCCGACTTGTGCACACTCTTGCAGGTGCCACCTTGTTCAGCAACAACATTAGCCTCAGCCGCACCACCAGCAGCGGCAGTGCCGGTGCCGCTCACGTGAATGAGGGTGGCAATGCAGGGGCAGGGACGGTAGAGGACAGCAATGGTCCCAGCACTGCTACAACTGCTGGTTGAAGCTCTTGTCCTGCTTTCCTCTGCATCGCTGCCCTTCTCTCTTCTGATTTGTGCACACGTATAACTCCAGCACTCTTGTGGCGACGCCTGTGCGGATGAGTTCCTATGCTTGCAAGCAGCAATTGCGCATGAGACAGGGCGTTGTTGTGCATTGAGCAGACTACGTGGTGCATGTATTTCACCCATTAAACAGCCGGCATAAAATGCCGCGACCGTACTGTAGGGAAGGACATAAACATGTGGGACATGGCTATGGTTGTGGCGGCAGCGGAGCTGAGCCAACATGTGTGTAAAAGGTGCAGAGGCATCAGGACAAGCGTATGCACATAAGCACATGCTCACACTGCTCTAGCATTGGCTTCTTTCAGGTTTCCTCTGTTGTCGATGGTGTAGGGTTTCTTTTCCATGCCAAACCTTGTCTACAAATTAATTCACGTCTTTCTTACAGGTGAAGTGTTTATTAGTTGCAATGACATGTGCACGGGCCTCTCCCTGCTTATGGCGCGTAGGCAGGTTATTTAATAGTTTTGCACTTCCAAAATTTTGTAGGTCACCAGAAGCTGAGTCCTGTGTGTTCCCCTTAATCTTGGTAGTTTGCGCTCTCTCTATTATGTTGACAGCTAATAATGCTGCTTTTTTGGGATGCAAACACACCCATCTCCGTCTTTTATGTTTGCTTACATCACCAAGTACTTGCTGTTTGATCACGGTTCCTATTCTCATGACGCACAGGCGGTCGTTTGGTCATATTGATGAGCAGATGCCATGCAGCGCATGCCTTCCAATTTTGCGTTGCGGATTCCTCCAGGCAGAGGTTATCCTTTATTGAATATTTCCTCTTATTAACAACGTGTTTCGTGCAGACCTGCATGCCTCATTTGGCTGCATGTGAGAGCCGAGCCGTCCTACATACTGCTGTGCTGATGTTGGCTCAGATCATTGTTGTTTCTGGTTGTTTCCTTTCCCCTCCTTTTTGGCCTTTGTTGTTTAAATTTGCTGTCATTTACAAGAACTGACTTATTTGGCCTGTTTTGAACTTGCTGCTTTCCAGTTGCTAGTATGCAAGCGCTGTCGAAAATTGGATGAATGCAAATAACTTGCTCATTGCTTAGCAACTCCGCGTGCCCTTACATGTCGAGCACTAGAGCACAATCACATGCATTTTTAAGAGGTAATGACTATGTCACGCAGAGGTAGTGGACGAATCATGTGATTTCCCTGATATAAGCAAGTAACATAATTCGTCGTGGCTGTCTGCACTGCAAATGGCATTTTGTGTGCACCATTGATGAATCGCCTTTCAAAAAGCCTCTAAACATGGGAAGCTACTAGCTGAAAGCACGAGTCCTTCTCCCATACTCAATGGTTACAATGCAATGGGGGGTGACCTTCAGCCAGGTTGTTTGGCCATTGGTTCAGAGAGAAAAAGAAAGTCTATTGTTCTGCTGAGGAAGGAAATCATGAACAAGTTAGTTGTTGACCTGTTGCAGCAAAAAGGGTTGGGCTGCTGAAAGGTCCTCAACAAAAGGTGCAAACAGAAAGGAAAAATGTTTCCTCAGCTCACAAACTCCCATACTCAAGGTACACTGGACTGATCTAAGAACGAGGCAAAAGAGTCAGAGCGCATACAGAGCTACCTTTATTAAGGAATAAAGGTTACCATGGCTGTTGGCATGCGTGTAGTTGACAAATAGAAGCACCAAAGTCCCCACAAATCCACATGACGCAAGACACATGTTGTATCCTGAGGTTGGTATGCCTAATATATATCATTTGATCAAGTATACAAATACATGACCTCATTTTGAAAAAGCCGTCGAAAACAGCATTTGTTTCCTGCTCTTCCTCCATGTTCACACCCTGGACACTAGGAGGTGTCTTCTTCAGCATGCATTTCATGCTCCTCCTCATTTTCTCCCTGCGGCTACACTGTTGAGGCGCCAGCTGTAATTTTCTACTAGTGCAGAGCTTTGAACACCTTTCCTCCCTTCTTCCCTTTTTTGCTCGCCGTGGATGGAGTTGTCGGAGGAGGAGGTGCTGGCTCGGAGGCAACAGCTGCACTGAAGGAGCCTGCACCCCACATGCCAGAGGAAGCAGCAGAGGTACCTGCAAGTACTAGACATGAAGTGGCGGAAAAGTTGGCCAGTTGGGCTGCAACAATGGTTACAACAGGACAAAGATCTTCAGCCAAGAAGTTTGGCCGATCAGCTGCTGACTGGTCGTAGCCATCCACAAGTAAATCATATGCTCAGAAATGAGAAAGAAAGGTTATTTATTGGGATTGCAGTAGGTGCTGGCATTGCCACAGCACTGTTGGCAGGCAGGCGACAAAATGGCAGTTTAAAAAGCATTTCAGCGTTCATAATGTTCAAGGTCCAAGATCTGCGTGCAGGGAAGTAAAAAGAGAGGAGTCTGTGTGAATGTGTATGTGTGTGTATGTGTGTGTGTGTGTGTGTGTGTGTGTGTGTGCGCGTGCGTGTGTGCATGTGTGTGTATGTGTGTTGTGTGTGTGTGTGTGTGTGTGTGTGTGTGTGTGTGTCTGTGTGTGTGTGTGTGTGTGTGTGTGTGTGTGTCCATGTATCAAAGCACACAAAATAAAATTACAGGGAACTGGTGAGGGTTAAGAGGAATGTAAGGGATAATGCTTTAAGGAAAAACATGGGCGCTGGGGAGGATTGGGCACCACCAGCCGCCTCAATGGTTGGTCTGGTCTGGTCCGGTTGGTCTGGTCTGGTTTGGTCTGGTCTGGTCTACACAAAGTAGCGAAGAGAGTGAGCCGCCAGGGGGTAATCATACTCCACGTCCATATAGCACTAACTGGAAAATAATTCCTTTCGATGAGTACAATAATTTGCAAGTTTTACACCAGTAGTCACGTGCGCGTGCTTTACCATAGGGTACTTATATCACCGCACTACGCGAACGTTTTTTGACCCCCTTGCGGTGTGTCGGCAATTTATTATCTAAGTTACAAGGGCCTCGCGAAGCTTGCATTGTAATTAAGTAATAAATTTTAAGCGTGAACGGGGACAAGCCGGGAAAGCCGCCCCTAAGGTGGACAAACAGCTTGGGAGGCTGGCCCTCTATTGGGGAGGAAGGACCAAGAGGAAGGGCGCCTTCATTCCCTTCACATGTGCATGCACGCACATGTACCTGCATGCACACACACATACACACACCTACGTGCATGCACACACGTACTCGCATGCACACACACATGTATGGGACATGTATACATATGTATACACACACACTTACGTACACATGTATGCGCACACACACGCACACACATACGCACGCACGCACAAGTACACAATGCATGCACGCACGTATGCACACAACCGTACACACACGCAAGTACACAACGCACGCTCACACGTACGCGCACGCACACACACACACATACACACACATACGCACACACACACAAACACGCACGTACGCGCACGCACGCACACATGCGCACACACGCATACGTACGCGCGCACACACGCGTGCATACGCATGTAGGTGCAGCCCATAGGGCCAGAAGGCCCTCGCATAGGCTCGCATTGTGTTTATTAGTTATGTGTTGCCCCCCTCGCACTGCTCGCATTGGGGTTTATAAGTCGGATTTTTTCAAACCTTGGTCACGGTACCCTACGGTACTCTTTTTGTAACGCTACCCAGTAATCATACTTTCATGCCCTCTTACAATACTTACCAGGAGCAGCAGTGGTTGAGGCAGGTCCCGTGGCAGAAGAAGAGGAAGCCCCCAGCCACGCAAAGCCCGGAGTGCGTGTGTGAGGGGTGTTCGCCACAGCGCTGCTGCGGCTGCTGCTGCTCCCCCCCCCTCCTCCTGACAGCGCGTCTTGTTTGCTGCTCCCAGCCCTGAGGGCATTTGACTTGGTGGCCCAAACACCAGCAGCCTGTGGGTTACAGTGGTGGGTACTTTGTAGAAAACAATTGACTGCATTTGACTTAGTGGCCCAGACGCCAGCAGCTCGTGGGTTTCAAGTGCTCGCAGGTGACTTGGTGGATGCGTTCAGAAACGAGCTTGGATGCACAGGTTGTTGGTGAGGCGGATGGTTGAATTGGCCCTGAAAGCGTGCGATTGCCTGAGTTCAAGCGCCAGCAGCTGGATTGCGTTTCAGACAAAATGGTGCAATACAGCGTGTAAAAAAGCAAGTATATAGGTATTCAACAAATGAGTGGTTTGGCATGCTGAGAATGAAGGAGGGGATGGGATCATCTAGTGCGTAGGTGGAGGTGGGGGAAAAGCGGTGCAGGAAGATGAATTGATTTATTACAGGATGGAGCTCTTGCTTGTGTGTAGTATTTTGGAGCCTTCTGTGTCCAATGCAGACTATGTACTTTGTGCACACTTCTGTTTACACTCTGCTTGGCATTGAGCAGCAGCATGAAGACAACTACTTTTTTATGGAAAGGAGGAAACGACGATGAGGCTATGCTTGCATGCTGTCATTTTGGTACGGGGGGTGGAGTAGAATTTTAGCGCAGCATGACTAACCTATACATTTGAGGCCTTACTTCAAGCATGCAGGAATAAAAAAATAGATCTTGTGCCCATGCGTTTGCTTACATACGCCACACAGACACAGAAGCACGCACACATACATACACACATGCAGACACACACACACATAAACCAACCAATAAACCACCACCTCACAAGCCCATCCACCCATTCCGAGGAACCTTCAAAAGCCACTCACAGTTCCACTCACACTCACACCCACCCACCACCCACACCTGTAAAGGAGAGCTGGGGGGGGGGCTTGACCCGTGGCTTGGAAGGGCTGGTCCTGTGGCAGCAAACCCCATCCTTGCCAACTGGGCCTGCAAGACAGATTGTGTGTATGTATGTGAGACTGTGTATGTGAGAGATGCATGTGATGTGCCCGTATGTCTGTGTGTTTGTGTGCATACTTCTGTCAATGTGGCGCATAATGCATGCCAGGATACAGAATGGTTAATTTTGTAGGCCTAAAATGGAGTGGTGGTTCTATGATAGCCAGGTTCACGTACAAACACGCAGCACACAGTTGAAAACATAGAAGCATACGGCCATGTATGAGAACAGTTCCAGCCACTCCTGTGGACTTTACTCGTAATACATAGGGGGTGAGGCACAAATCAGGAGAGGTGCTTGGAACATTTAGACGCCACAAGCAAAGGAGGAAGGGTTGCATGTGATGGGACGGATGCACTTGCTAGTCAGCCTGCAGGTTCACTCCATTGTTACATTGCAGAACAAGGATACAAAGAAGGGAGGCGCATGTGCCTGCCTTGCACACCCAAACGGTGCGTACGGCTCTAATCTTTTGAAACGTGCTGCACAACTAGGCGCACAAGCTGCAGGTTGAACTTGATATAAACACCCAAACAAGTCCACAAGACGGCACTCAGGTCGGGTGCTTACAAAGGAGGGGGGGCCGCCCGACTCTTGGGGGGGGCTTAAGCCCAGGGCTGGCTGTATGGCAACACCCTCTCCTGCCCTCTCATCCAGGGACGCCTGCGTGCACGCCCACGGCACAAACGTGTTTTATCATGCTCGTGTGTGAGCAAGAATTCCATTCTGCCCTGTCGTCCAGGAAAATTTGCAGATTGTAGCAAAAAATTAAGGCATCTTGTCCAATGTGGGTGTGATTGTCCGGACACAGCACAAGCACGCACTTTTGAAGCCTAAGTTTGGCTGGAACTGTACATGCTGTGTGACAGAAAATGTTCAGATCCACCTGCACTTACGCCCCCACTCCCACCCCCACTCCCACACCTGCAGCGCAATGCTGGCCTCTAAATCATCAGCAGAAGCGAATCCCAGTGCACGTGCCGCCGCTGCTGCCTCTTCCCTTGCTACACTCCCTTGCTGCTGCTGCGCTGAGGGGCCCATGCTAGCACCTCCCACTGCACACACAAACGCATACACATACATGCACATACACACACATGTCTGCAAGACGGAGAGAAATGGGGATTTGTGGGAAAATACAGCAGGCAGGCAGGCTGCCTATTTAAGGGAAAAGCAGGGTGAGGTTCACAGATATGTGTAATCCCTCCCTCCAAGGGCTAAATACATATGCCACGAGGAAGAAAAAACGAGGTCCACAAGTATCTGTAATTTCTCCCCCCAAGGGCTACATACATATGTGCGTATGCCAAGAGGAAGGAAGTAGTGTTGACCAACTCCGTCACACCGTGCCAAGCGGAGAAAAGGACAAGGGACTCTTTGCAAACACAAATTTTGGCAAACCTAAAAAGAGTAAAAGAAGAGGGAGCGGTACCAAGGGTCATGTGATTGGTCGTGGAGGGTGAGAGATCACACAGGCAAGTACTTACGTGGCCTTGCTAGCAAGAAAACCACCTGCAAGCCTGTACCTAGCCCTTCAAGCCTTCCTAGCAGGCAAGGATGTGAAACAAGTACGGATTTCTATTGTGTGGTCGTATCCTATCATGATATTCTATTGCATGGTCAAGGATGTGAAACAAGTACTGATTTTTATTGCGTAGTCATACTGGTTTCTATTGCGTGTCCGAACATGGTCGCTTCTTACCGATGCTGGAATCATGGGTTGCAGGGTGATCAGCTCCAAGAGAGGGCATGGCAGCAAGCTCCGCAGATGAAGGACCCTGTGCAGAAGAGTGAGTCAATGTGTGTGTGTCTGAGCAAAATCCTCCATTTTCGAAATTGCACATCGAACTGCTCAAACAGTTCGAGGGTTCTAGAACACGAACTTTATCAAACCCTTCCTCCCCAAAAAACGAACTGAACAACCCTAATTTTTAAGCATGTTTTTAGCATGCTTTCTTGCTTCTGTGATTTCTCCCAGCAACCCTTGTTCATGCACGCCCACGCGCACACAACACACACATACACACACACACACACACAGAGCATCATCTGTTGCATGCATGCAACACACCCTCAGCAAAAGCTGCTTAAACAGAACGAGCTGCAACAATTACACACATTTACGTGCAACTACAAGCACACCCAACCTACCTGGCGTGCATTCTGCGCGCTGCGCGCTGCAGCTGCGCTGTGCTGTGCTGCCTTGCGCTCCTGAGCCATACGCCTGCACGTAATTTGAGACTTTATTAGCAATCATCGCATCTGACTGAGCATGAAAATTTGGCCTAATATGAGCAGGCAGCACTTAGGGCCTTGTCTGCAGCAGTTTCTGGCGATTGTAACTGGAACTTCTTGCTAGCTTGAGTAAAAGCAAGAATTGCAGCCTTCCATGGTTTTGCTTTCAAGTGAAGCTGCCTCCGTATTGTTGCTCCCCCAATAAAATTACACGAGTCACAGCCTTTCCTGTCAAGGCACGCTGATTCATCAGCACCAATAGGAAGAACAGGTCGGCCATTTACATACAAACTTAGGGGGAGACAGATAACACATTGACAAAGAAACCTCCGAAGGCACAGTCATACGATCATCTAATCTGTTCCAGCCATTTCTACATGCAGTCCCACTAGGTACAGTGATTGAAGTATCTCCTTATCAAGGTGAGGGTCACAAGGTAGCGACATGAAGCCTTTAGTTTGCAAGCAGGCCGACTACTAACTTCTAGCCTTCAATAAACACAGAACATATATATCACACATAACAAAGTTCCACCTGCGTCGCTGCTTCTCATGTTCTCCCAGCCCCAGAGTTTTAATAAAGGGGTGACTTTACATGCCTCCCAGTTTTATTAAAGGGGTGAGTTTACATTACCACGCTCTAGACAGTTCTACTTGCAGGACTTGTACACACACAACAAATGACACACCTGCGTCGCCGCTTTTCGCGCACTCCCAGCTCTTCAGAAAAAGGTGCGAGGGCTTGAGGGGGGAGGGGCCCACCTGCACTTTGCTCCAGAGCTACCTCAGCAAGCTGCGAGTTAGAGGTGCATGTTTGTGCATGTGTGCATGAACGCAAGTGTGTACGTGAGTGTATGTGTGCTACATGTGTACATGTGCGCAGGCATTTATGTGTGTATGTGCGTAAGTGTGTGTGTGTGTGTGGGG
>Ga0307963_1003798_pt1 | contig 12061 bp, 16 predicted proteins | sample OrgLakmetagen594_FD_201829 | JGI IMG/M metagenome (GOLD analysis project Ga0307963, IMG submission 201829) | Saline water microbial communities from Organic Lake, Antarctica - #594 | ecosystem: Environmental > Aquatic > Non-marine Saline and Alkaline > Saline | place: Antarctica: Organic Lake...
CTTTTGGGGGGGGGGGCATTCCTCTCTGGATAAAGGATGTTACACACGCAAAGCAAAGAGCTGCAATCATTGCCTTTAAACACCGGTTGTAAGTACTGCACTTTTGCCTTTGATTTCATCTTTTGCCATAAAACGCCAATTGTAATAGCTGCACTTGCTGCATGAAAACATCACTTGTTGCCTTACAACACCACTTTCCAAAGCTGCACCTGTCGCCATAAGACCCAACCCAAATCTCTATGTCTTGAAATAACAACAATTGCACTACTTCTAATAAGCGCAAATGGAAAAACGCACTCGCAGCTGGCCTTTCACACGGTCATCTTTGTGCTGCGCTCGCGCCACAAAAACGTCGCAGCAAAATGGGGACAGGACGCTCGTATTCACACACACATGTACCGTGTATTCAAGCCAATGTTCATGTTCAAGTGAGTAAGAAGAAGGGTCGAGTTCACACACACATGTACCACGTATTCAAGCCAATTTTCATGTTAAAGTAAGAAGAAGGGTCGAGTTTTCACACACACATGTACCGCGTATTCAAGCCAATGTTCATGTTAAAGTAAGAAGAAGGGTCGAGTTTTCACACACACATGTACCGCGTATTCAAGCCCATGTTTATGTTCTAGTGATTAAGAAGGAGGGGAGATTTCCACGGACATGGTTTCCTGCTGGAAAGAGAGTGAGTGAGAAGGAGGGGTGCTCTCTACAGACAGATGTTGCCTGCTGGGAAGAGAGTGAGTAAGAAGGAGGGAAGCTTTCTACATACAGATATCTCCTGGAAGGAGAGAAGTATAGTAACTACACACACACAAGTTGTTCCTGGAAGAAGGTTCAGCAGTCAGGTACTTGCAAACAAGCACTAAGCTCCCAATGCCTCACCCAGCGTACAAGTAGTATGGTACACCAGCGTACAAGTAGTATGGTACACCAGCGTACAAGTAGTATGGTACACAAGCGTACAAGTAGTATGGTACCTTCCTCCACTTCCTTTCAACTAGCACGCACCTTCATAGTACTTTCCACAAAGGAAAAAGAGATTCACAAAAGCAATGAAAAAAGCACTCCCCCCAATAATGGTACACAACTTGATAGAATCGACTGTTGGTGCGATCTTAAAAGTGAAACGCTGCCCAGCAATCCTGAATTAGTTAGAAATGCATGCCAGTTCTTGCAATGCAGTAAGAAAGGCATACTAACCTCAAATCACGTGACGAGACCACACAACAATCTGTGTTTCTTTCCTGTCTCGCCACCCAAATCCCTTGTTTTTATATGGACACATTTTCCATTGCGTATCCCTTGTTGTGCTGTCCCCTTTTCTCCTCTAGGAGCAAGTTGTGAGGACCTCGAGCGTTTGTGAGTTCCTTGATAATTAATGCCCTGCATAGGGCAGCTCAAAATGCGGACAGCATATCCTACGCCCTGTTATTATAAAACATTTAAGGTGGCTGAGCAAGGCTGAACCAAGTAACTGCCTGTTACTATTACACATTCAAGGAGGCTGAACCGAGTGATTGCCTGCTACTACTATTTCACATTCATGGAGGCTGAACCGATGAGTGATTGCCTGCTACTACTTTACACATTCAAGGACGCTGAATCGTGTGATTGCCTGCTGCCACTATTTCACATTTAAGGAGGCTGGACTGATGAGCGACTGCCTGTTACTATTACACATTCAAGGTGGCTGAGCAAGGCTGAGCCGAGTGACTGGCAGAATTGGCACCGGATGTGTAAACTCTTCCATGACAGCGTCCACCCCACTTGCGAGACGTCCTACCTTTCTCATGATAAAGTGGGTTGTCTCTTGCTTTACCGCTGCCGTTTATTTGTGCTTGCTTGCCGTTGGGTCCGGTATGTTACTGGTCTTGTCAACCACACGCTGCACAAGATAATGATCTAGGTTAGACCAGACAGCAGGCACTGCATCTCCTGTCGTCACAACATAGTGTGACCAGACAGTGAGCGTTATATCTCCTTAACGCATGATTGGGATTCAAGTTTGACCATACATACAGTGGGCATTAATTTTCCTTGCTTTGCTCATCATCATGGTTTTGCGACCTTTTCAGTGTGCACTGGTCTTTGCACAGGCAGGGATTTTAACATTTGGCCCCAAGCCAAAGCAAAGAGAGGAGAGGATTCCTATAAACAAACTCGATGCAGACCTGTGATTACATTAAACCATCACGGATGTATACTTCTTTGTTTGGGTTTATTTTTGGTTAAGGGTTGAGCAATTGAGCCAAATAGCACGTGAGCCAAAAAGCATATTAAGCAGTGCCCATTCTGGGCCTCAGTTGCCCCCCTGTGATTCTGCGCAAGCTTTATACCAAGCAAATAACTGCAAAAGCCTAGCAGTCGAACTTTTTGACTGGTGGCTGATGGCTTATCTTGTAACACCAAGTACAATAACTGCAATGGTGCAGGTTGGACACTTTTGGCACTACCTCATCTCAAGCTTTCCAGAGATGCTGGATTTTCTTGGTGGGTGTTGGTAACGAATTTTGACAAAGGCTTGCTGCAAAGTGGGGATTTGGTTGTAAAGGGCTTGTGCGCTGTGGTGCACACATCTGTTTGTCTGGCTGCAAGACGCATACGTACTGCTGCAGTTTGCTGGGCGCTATGTGACTGGAAAGAGCAGGCTTATAAGTAGAACAACCCGTCTAAGTAAAAAACAACAACTAACAAATGTTTCATTTTGCAACAACCCACTGACGTAACAAATAATTAAATTTCATTCAACATTTACTATGATCCAACAACTGCTTTCAACCTCTAGCCTCTGTGGACGAGAAGGAGCGCAACGAGTTCGTGAACGTCATCGAAGTGATGTACCAGCACTACTTTGACACGGAGAAGTCTTTCAGATGCCAGCTGAATACCGTGGTCACTGACAAGTACGTGCCATGAGTCACATCATCACGAGTACGTGTATCACAAGTTGTTACATGCAAAAGTTAAGTACAATTCACATATCGCTCGTTCATACGGTTAACCATTTTGGCCGCTACGCTACACAAGTACGTGCCATTAGTCACCTCATCGACACAAAATGAGCACCAAGTACGTGTATCACAAATACGTCCCGTGAGTCACATCACAAGTACGTGTATCACAAGTACGTGTATCACAAGTACGTGTATCACAAGTACGTCCCGTGAGTCACATCATCTACACAAACTACACAAAACAAACACCGTGGTCTCTGACAAGTACGTGTATCACAAGTACGCCATAAGTCACATCATCGACACAAAATGAGCACCAAGGTCATTATAATGACTAGTCACATCATCGACACAAAATGAACACCAAGGTCATTAGAATGACTGGTCACACACATCATCTACACAAATTGAACGCCAAGGTCATTAGAATGACTAGTCACATTATCTATACAAATTGAACGCCAAGGTCATTAGAATGACTAGTCACATCATTGACACAAATTGAACACCAAAGTCATTAGGATGACTAGTCACATCATCTACAAAAATTGAGCGTCAAGGTCATAAAGATGAGTAAGGGCCAAACTTACTGTGTACTTACTGCGTGTACAGGTATGAAATAAACATCGCAGTAATCACATGAATCAAATACTGTAGCTGGCGAGGGCTTCAGTTTCTTGCCCCTTAGATCGACCTGCTGCTCGCAATTGCAGGTTCAATTTTCAATTCAATTCAATTGCAGGTTCCGCGCGCCTATTGGGCAATGGTTATCATCTGCGACCGACTCAGAAATGGTGTTTGTGAGGTGCGTGTTTCGTACAGGGTCCTGCATTGACGTGAATCTGACATCAATAGGTGTCTTGTAAAGAAGGGTGCTGCTTTGACATGGAAGAGATATCAGTACGTGTCTTGTACAGTGGGGTGCTGCATTGACATGCACAACACCAACATGCGTCTTGTACTGGTTGCTGCATTCATAAGTTCAACACAAGTACGTGTCTTGAACTGAAGGATACACAAGTTTTGAGCAGACACGCCTAGCAGGGCACAAAGCATAGAAAGTAGGAATAAAACAGTATTCTTACTTGTATAGCACTCCATACACTCAATCAAGGAGTATCCGCTGCATACGCTCAATCAACAAGGAGTATCCGCTGCGTATTTCTTACTGGCATACTTGGATAGCACTCCATGCACTCAATCAATAAGGAGTATCTGCTACAAAAACTCTCCTCAAGATATAGGCAAGATATAAACAAAGATATAGGCAAGATAAAGGCAAGATATAGGCAAGAACCTCAAGATAAAGGCAAAGATACTCACGTATTGGGCATTTAAAGCGTAAGATATTGTTTAATGTAAAATTGAGCGAAAATGAAAGACTACTGACAAGTTCCTATGTCAATAGTCTGACGCATCATCGTACACGTTGATGCGTCAAGGAACCGGCCCTCGATTTCTGCGACAGGTTCCCTGCAGCGACTTGATCTGTACTTTAGTATACCTATTAGTATCACAAGTGCTGATGGGTCCCTGCAGCAAACTTAATTTATGTATGCGGTTGAATCGCTGCTTGCAGTACTTTTACTGTCTGCCTCAAACATGCTTCTTTCACAGGAAAGTTATCACTGGAGCCTTTGCCAAAGCTCAGGGCAAAGAGGCAGAAGAGGAAATCACGCGCGCTTTCTCTCGTTCTTCCAAGGTACAGAACCAAAGATAACAAGCAGTTGGCAGTGCTAGTCATCGGGGCTGGTTATGATAACTAGCGTACATAGTAAGTTCTACTTCGGCTCGGCTTCACCTAATGTTGGAGGGAACATACACTGGCCAACCATCCAGGACCCAAGATCTCTTGGCATGATGCTTGTTAATCTGTTGTCATGCATCCCTCACCGCTATGTGCTTGCTTTCCTACAGTCCATGGCAAAGCTTATAGACACAGAAGACGCCAGCAAGAAAGTGGAAGGTGGCAGTGATGACGATTCTCTTGTGGGGAATAGCGGTAGAAGCTCCCTAATAGGTATGGCGTGTGTATCTTTGACCAGGTGCATCATGATTCCTCGCACCAGATTAGATCCGCCTTCTTATTCATTTCAATGGCCTGCGCAGTCTATTTCTTTGACCTGGTGCATCATGATTTGTGATTCCTTGTACCAGAATAGATCCTCCTTTTCCATTCATTTCAATGGCCTGCGTAATAATTTTTCTTCTCTGGGAGTGCGTGGCCGTTTGTTTTCTGGAGGAGCAGTTACAACGGCCACTTGGTCTTGTTATCAATCACCCCCACCATTTCTTTGTGGCCACTTGCATTTGTGTGTGTGTATATATGTGTGTGTGTGTCAGCTATGGTGATGGCCTCATATGAGAAGGTAATCATGTTAACAATCAGCCCTCCTCTTTCTTCTCCAATTTTTGGATGGATACAAAGGTATACCGGTGCATACGTGTGTGCGGCAGTCTAGTGGTCAATCTCATGTGCCTCACAGATACGATGTGGCGTCTTTGTGGCAGTCATCTGTGCCCATTTCTTTGGCTTTTAAAAACGTAATGAAACATGAAACACACTCTTTTCAACAGACCGGCGTCAACTGCTGCAGTGCCTTGTGGCGTCTATTGTGGCAAGCGCAAGTGTCTGATACCAATTATCGCAGGATTTGCCTCCACGTGTAGCACACCCTCTTTGGGGTCGTTTTGGATTTCTTTGGGAGCTCTGTTCACCTCTCTTTCCATTAAGTAACTATTCATACAACTTTATTTACTAATATAACAGGCTTGTCCACAGATGGGTCTCTTCCATGGCAGCCAGGAGGTGCAGAAATAGGCAACAAACCATCAGCCATGAAGGGGGGCAAGTAAGTGTGCGTTGTGTAGGGACATGGGGATTGGTAACTTGGCAACGATGCATTAATGTGTGATAATCGGAAGATTACTTGTGCGGTTTGGACATGAAAAGGATGCCCTTCAGATAATGGGGAGTCAGCAAGGGGTCGAGGCAAATGACGTACAAGTAGAAGGCTGTTGTTTAACGACATGGAAAGATGTCCAGTCTGCATGCAATATTGACCAAGCAGTCGAGGCAAAAGACGTAAATGTAGAAGGCTGATGTTTAACGACATGGAAAGATGTCCAGTCTGCATGCAATATTGACCGAGCAGTCGAGGCAAAAGGCGTAAATGTAGAAGGCTGATGTTTAAGGACATGGAAAGATGTCCAGTCTGCATGCAATACCGACCGAGCAGTCGAGGTGTCACGGCTAGCCACATACACTGCACACACACACACACACACACACACACACACACACACGCATGTACAAACACACGCATGCACGCACACACACACTCTCTCACACACATACATACACACAAACACACACGCACCAAAATATCAGGGCGTGGATCCAGAAGCAATTAAACGTTGCATGCTTGTTCAGGGACTCATCTTCTGGACAGGTGCGCATCAAAGCCAGCCAGAGGAGGGCCTCCATCTTCGATCCTCGGACTGGCATGTCAGGTACAGGATGGTGCTGTGAAAAATGAAGGAATTTGCCTCGTGCTGTGAAAATTTCCAACCTACTGCGTGTGGGTTTGTGTGACACAGCCAGCAAGTATTATGTCTAATGTTTTGAGAGGGGACTCGACCATCACTGCCCGCTACCTTTAATGTGTGCGGATAAAACGTGAGCATAGAAACAGCATTATAGCAACAGGCTTGTGCACCAGCCAGAAGTGGTGCTGATGGCTCACTATTGAAGAGGGATGCATGCAGCAGATTCAAAATGGTAATGCGTGAACGTAAAAAAATATTTGCACCCTGGAAGGCCCCCCCCCCCTCGTCCAATTTTTATGGCAGCAACCCAGCAGAAAACTGCCGTGCGTGTGGCGCTGACTTCAATCAAGACAGGGGTTTCATCTACTGGCTTGTCCATGCACACTCGCTGTGCAGGCATTAACAACAGCAGTCCCAAACACCTTGCACTCGCACTTGCATTGGTTTTGGGCACGCGATACCAACTCACTACCCCGAAAAACTCCCCCCTTCTAACTTCCAAACACATACTGTATAGGCATGAACAAAAGCCCCGACGGCCCCACCTCTCCGAGCAGCACCAGAAAGCAGCTTCCCGTAGGCGTGTCCCCCTTTGCCGCTGCCCAGGTGAATTGTGTTGGGATTTCTAGCAAGTGTGTCAGAGCTTGTGTGTAAAGCCCTTAGCTAGTGCTTTTCTTGAAACATTCACAACACTAGCCATGCTGTCAGTACATACGCCCAAATGTGTGTGTGTGTTTGTGTGTGTGTGTGTGTGTGTCGCTAAAAATACCTACCTACTCGCAATCCTGTACCCACACAACTACATGCACAAACTCACAGCACGCACATACACACACCCATACATCCGCACTTTCACACGCGCAGGACAGTGCCAAGGAGAGCTTCCGAACTAGTTCAGGGGATGGGAGCACACAAGGGACTCTCAAAGACCTTTCAGGTTAGGCATGCAAGTGTGATCTCGTCGTTGCCTTGCATTATGCATTATTCTCCTTTCTTCTGCTCCTGGTATATTGACCACACAAGTTTGCTGGTGTGGGGCGGAGTACCACACTCCTTTTTGCTCACCATGGACCTTCAATCACTCAAGGCACCACTCCTCTGTTTCCAAGGGAAGAGAAGTGCATATTTCGCTGTTGTGGATGTACGATTAGACGCACTTGCCATAAATATTTGGATGAATAATTTTGCTGCTGGGGATGAAGCGACTTGTGGGTGGAGCAAAGTTACGATCATAGTTGCAGATAGGCATTTGTCCTCTGTTTCCAAGGAAAGAGAAGTGCATGTTTCGCTGCTGGGGTTGAAGTGACTTCTGGATGGAGCAAATTTATGACCGGAAATGCAGATGGGTGTTTGTTATTATGCACAGACATCCAATCACTCACATGTCCACATCCAATCACTCTCCCCTCTTTCCTGGGAGTGTAAAGCACAAACTCTCCTCTACCACGTAACCCCGTAAAGCACAAACTCTCCTCTACCACGTAACCCCGTGAAGCACAAACTCTCCTCTACCCCAAACATTTCTAGGGAATGAAAGCCTGGTGGGCAGCTAATAAAGGCGCTGCACACGTTCCTAGTATTTCTTAGGATTCATTCAGTGCTGCGTGCTGCGCCTCTGATTCTTTGCTGTTGTCTGTCCATGTGTCTGAGGTACTGACCAGGAACGTCGGAGAGCAAAGCACGCTCTGTTTCTGCCTCCTTTCTTCGGTTGCGAACGTCCAGAGCCCGCCATCAAAGCACATTCCTATATTTTTCTCAGAGACGGGATGGGAAAGAGCAACATATAAAGCACAGGACTTCTTTTCCAACTTGTGTTGCTTACTTATAAATGGTTGCAGGTCAGGGCAGCCAAGAGGAGCACCTTAAAAACGAGCGCACGCTAGACTTTCAAGAAGTAGGAGACAGTGTGGCAGGGTCTCCCAAGATTCCAAAGCATCCACAGCCAGAAGAGAGCAAGTCACAGGTTCAGGACACGCAGATGGTAGGATTGTTATCTGTGTGCTATGTTATTGCTGCAGTTATTGCACGTATGCTGTGCTGCAGTTTATTGCATGTATGCTGTGCTGCAATTATAGTAATAGTTCATATAGTAATGATGGCGCCCTTTGCGTGCTGCATTCTCATTGCTGTGGTCACAGGTGGAATAGATCAGTATGAGATAAGGGGCGTGCTGAGAAAGCGCCACATTACAGATTTTTCCAGATCCCTAGGCTTGCTTAAAGACGTTGTTTTATACTATGTTATGCCTAGAGATGTAATCAAATGAAAATCATCTTGTTAACTGCATACATGATCTTTATTTGCGCGTACACTGTAAGAACACGCACATGCACACACACAAACACACACTCACTCACGCACAATCATGCGCTCGCATACATGCAAACGCACAAACGTACATGCTTGCACACACTCATGTGCGCAGACGCCGACAAAAGACATGAGCCTGGCAGCCAGAAGCATATCTGTGCCTCGTGAAATCGTGATTGACACTGAGGAGCTGCTACGCATCCAAAACAGCCCTCGAAGTAAAGGTGTGTGCTGTGAATTGCTATAGAAATGAGGAGCTGCTACGCATCCGAATCAGTCCTCGATGTGAAAGTGTGTGCTGTGAATTGCTACTAAAGACATGAGGAGCTGCTACGCATCCAAACAGCCCTTGCCATTAAAATGGGTGCTGCCTCTTTCCATTCTCTGCTTACCGTCGCTTCCATGCCTTGCATTAAAGGTTTGTTGCCACTAGTTTTTATACCGTAAAGGCTGTTCATTAAAACACAGCCATTCGCCTGCCCTGTGTGAATCTTGGATTCAGCTCCTGAGTCAGTGCTAGTCATTACTGAGATCTCTCAGGTGTGTGTACTAGCCACTGCTGTGTTTTCAAGCGTATGTGCTAGTCATTACTGTGATCTCTCAGGTGTGTGTACTAACACTGCTGTGTTTTCGAGTGTATGTGCTAGTCATTACTGTGATCTCTCAGGTGTGTGTACTAGTCACTAGTCGCTGCTGTGTTTTTGAGCGTATGTGCTAGTCACGACTGTGATCTCTCAGGTGTGTGTGCTAGTCACTGCTGTGTTCTCGAGTGTATGTGCAAGTCATTACTGTGATCTCTCAGGTGTGTGTACTAGTCGCTAGTCACTGCTGTGTTTTTGAGCGTATGTGCTAGTCATGACTGTGATCGCTCAGGTGTGTGTGCTAATCACTGCTGTGTTTTTGAGCGTATGTGGAAATTCTCTGCCGTGATCTTGGCTGTAAGCTTAAGTCGCTACTGTCATCTTGGCTGTAAGTGTGAGTTGCTGCTGTGATTTGCAACATTGCCTTATAAATGGAGCAAAATGTGTACAATCTGAGATCTAAAGCCTGATCCAGCTTCCCACACTGCAGGCCCTCCAACCACAATACCTATACCCGAACAGCCGCGTTCCTCACCCACAGGTCCAGCACCAGCAGCAAGTCCCAGGTAATCACAAGCTTGTTCCATCTTAATTGTTTCTGCGTCTCCACCACAACATGTTGCAGTCTTGCATGGGCATGTGAGCCGCCCACTTTCATGGGTACACACATCAACAGCGTCCTGAATGATCTGCAAATCAGCAAATCAAAATTCTGATCTGGAGGCATGGCATGGCATAAAGGGACAAACCGGCGTCCCATGACTTTAAAATCTACACATTCACTTCACAGGGTTCTGCCCACCCACGACGTTGAGTCAGGTATTCCACCAGATCAGCCTGTGGGATCATCTAATGCATGGGAGGGGGCAATCTTTGAAAAGCGTCCCCTTCCCTCTGCTGGTGAACAAATCACTGCTGCTCCAGTGCCATTGATTCCTGCTTCTGAAAGCCCCGCTTCCTCCCAAGAGCGAGCGGTGGCATGGGAACGACCAAAGACAAGCGACAACAAGATCCATCCATTTAACGATCCGGTGTTTGACCGCTAAGACCCTGGAAGCAAGCTGATCCAAGCATTTGCACTTGTAAGTTGTGGTGTCAGTTTTCTACAATCCAGTCCTGGTGCTTCTGTTGACGGCAAGGTGCTCATCTGTTGACGTTTCAACCCGTCGTGACTTTATCTTGAATAAGCGTTTGTGTTGCACATTGTCTGTTTATTATGAAAGGAGGCATCGTGCTTTTCTTGGATGCAGCACCGTAACCAGGAATCCTTCGTTTATGCTCTTGCGTAAACCTAATCCACACCCATTGAGTCATTCCTAAGAGTAGGCCTATTGCAGGGACTTCCTTTCATTTTGGGTCTTGGGTTTATAGTGCTCGCACGTGTGTTTTTAGGGCGGTTGACTAAGTTCTTTGTTTGAAATTTATTGATGTCTGCTTCTTCTTCTTCTTCTTCTTCTTCTTCTTCTTCTTCTCTGGATTATAGTCCTTGCGCGTGTATGGTACGCACTTGGGGACAGCACAAAAGGTAAATTATTTTCATTTGCTCTTCCTTCAATTCATCGACATGGGAATAATGTAAGGCCGCGTCTGTCTGTTATGCAGCTGTCTTTTTTTGCAGAATGAATTATTATAATGGTTTTACTATTGAGTTGCTATCAAGAGGACTCTTCTTGGTGCCATATGCGCTACTGTCGGTACTTGGCCAAGTCGATGTGCAATTTGCATGTGACACAGTTTACTGTATACAGTATCTTGCTTTCTCGTGCTTGCATCATCAGCTACTGCTACTGCTTTTACGTAACTACTTCTTCTGATCTGCTTGACGAGAGAAGAACAGTCCAGGTGTGTTTGACCTGATTCCATTTCAGAGTTTCTTTCTTGTGAGGTTTGGGCATTCTTATTGCACTGATTTCATTGATGGCAGCCAGGAGCTTGGGATGGCGATTGGCTATTTACTAATTCTGTTTACACTATTCATGTACTTAGTACTTGCTGGTATAGAACGAACAATTTATGTAGCTGACCAGGTTATCGCTAAAGGAGAGGAGAGATACCTTCAAGAACATTAAAATTGGCAGCCCATTTCATGAGCCATCACCTTGGAAGAAAAAGTTGATGGCAGGCAGAGCGTGTAAACACTGCCAGGAGAGGGAAAGGGATGGCTATTGATGAATGGCCGATTATATGCTGGCTGGTTTTTGCCAGAATGAAGGGTTACAAGGATGGCCTACAGCCCGAGACTCTGGCTGATGGCAATTGGCTGGTGAAACAAAATCAACCAGTGTCGAAAATTGAAACTAAGTCTGACACAAATTTGAGGAGCTGTACGAGTCTTCATTCAGGAATGCCTTTGCCAGAATGAAGGAAGAACAAAGAATTGCCCTGGCAGTTCGAAGGGTTCCTACAATGGTTACAATTGGGGGTGACCTTCAGCCGGGTTGTTTGGCTGATCGGCTGCTGACTGGTCTCGGCCAGCCACAAATAAATCCATAAGCTCAGAAAGAAAAAGAAAAAGTCTATTGTTCTGCTGAGAAAGGAAACCATGAACAAGTTGGTTGTTGACCTGTTGCAGCAAAAAGGGTTGGGTTGCTGAAAAGTCCTCAAAAAAAGGTGTAAACAGGAAGGAAAAGTGTTTCCTCAGCTCACAAACTCGATGGTCTTGGCAAA
>Ga0307963_1003801_pt1 | contig 12057 bp, 13 predicted proteins | sample OrgLakmetagen594_FD_201829 | JGI IMG/M metagenome (GOLD analysis project Ga0307963, IMG submission 201829) | Saline water microbial communities from Organic Lake, Antarctica - #594 | ecosystem: Environmental > Aquatic > Non-marine Saline and Alkaline > Saline | place: Antarctica: Organic Lake...
GGGGTCTCCAATTTTTTTTCTGGGCCACTTCCACGAAATTCTTAATATATCATCGGAAACTCTAGCTCAAGCCCAGTCGATTGCCACCCTTTTTGAGCAAATTGGGTAATAGGGGGGGTCTGTGGATAATTCCAAAAGCCAGAGGCACGCACGCTCGGGTGCAGGCCGCAGGGTGATTCAAGCCAATAGAGCAGCAATTATCTCCAAACTTCCAGGAATGTGCCAGCATGAGATACATAGTGGAATTCTGAAGAAATGGAAGCAATGTGGGGCCGTGCAAGCTAATTGTGGGTGCTGGTAGGTCATATGTGCATGGGCGCCCGTATCTCAAAATTTGCCCCGTAACTCTGCAACACTTCAGTTTTAGGTCTTAGTGAGTATGCAGATGGATGCAGAATTCAAAAAGGGGCAGATTTGTACCCTTTTTGTCTGGATGGGGGCACTGGAAGGTTTTTTGGGGGGGGGGGGGTTCCCTCAGGATTTCGACCCGAAACGTATACGTGCCTTCCAAAAGTTTTTAATGAACACCCTCCTGCCGATATGGTATTTATGTATTTATATATTAGGTGTTTGGTAATTGTCAGACCCCCCTGGTCAGGTGGAAATCGGCCGAATCGACCTTTGACCTGTCAGATGCTATTCTAGCTCGCACACTGCAATGTTTGCCCTGAAATTGAACATGTATTTAGAGCATGAAAGTAACCATCTTGTAAAATTCCAGCTCCTATCGTGGGCTCTGTGGGCCGCAATGGAGTGAAAGAGTGAGGTCTCTTGTGTGATGGTTGGTCAAGACTCCTGACTCGTGCGCTACCACAGCATCAGACAGAGGCAAACCCCTTCCTAATTGCTTATAGGGGGGGTTGCGTTGTCAGATCAGGAAGCCCGCAATGCAGCTTAATTGCTGCACCAAAGCAAGCATTGATTTTTCTCCATCGATATCTCACCACTTAGACCACGGATTGCCATGATTTAACGCAGGTTGTCATGAATTAGTACAAGCTACACAGCGCAACAAAAATCAGACCAAACGGCACCGTAACAAGCTCAAACGAGCTGTTTTGGCGCCTCATCTTTGGGCGCCTAGTTCGTTGTATTCGCAGACAACAAATTTAATGACCCCAGTTTTTAGTCTGGATCGTGAGAAATTCATTGATATAAGTAAGCTCTTGTGCCCGGACTGCAAAAGTGGTCAAAGAGCATCTCACAGCATACCCACTTTTCAGGGAGGTCTGCCAGGGGGGTCTGGATAATTGTTAAATGGATACAGTTTTCGAATCTGGTTGGGGTTTATTTTCAGCTGCATCCAATCCATCCATCCTGAGTTCATCCATTAAGTGTCCAGACACCCCCGCAATTACTAACCTGGTGCTCACTTCGTTCCTTTGCAAGTGAGGCATTGGTTAGTTTGAGCTTTTCTTGCGGAGACAAACGCGCACAACCATTCATCAGTGCAGACGTGCCCGTTATTTATTATTTATGCGATTTGTGTGCTCTTCTTCCCACGCAGGCCTGGTTTCTGCCGATCCTTGGGCTGCTGCAAAGGAGGATGAGATGGTCGCCTTCCAACAGGTGCTTGCCAGTGCCATGTTTTCCACTTTCAATTAATAAATAATACGTAGTCTACACTGGGAGGCATTTCCAGTCCTGGACGTATGCACATTCCAGCACATTAAATATTTCTCCAAGCACTGAATGAAAGTCGGCGCATTGCATGGGCTTCTGCCTAGTAGCATAGGTAACTTTTTTTGAGTCATGTCTAGGTTTGGCCAGAACCGAATACATACAACGTATATGACTGTATATTTGGTGATTTCCTGCCAGAAATACCGTATATGCACCGTGTATTTATGGTTCTGGCCAACCCTTATCATGTTCATCCCCATTTGGCTGGTCTATGTAGATCAGTGACCGGCGACGTAGCATGCTCTAAATATTCGTCTAGGCATTTAAGACTTGCTGTGCAATTGCGATGTGATGCGTGGTCATGTGAGGCATGATTTTTGAATAGGACTGCACACACAGATTTGGAGGAGTCAGGTGACAAGAGTCACGGAGTAAATGCTGCATGCATCCTGTTTGTCAAGCTGTTGTTTTCATCATCACACGCATTCACATGAGTACACACACACATACACACGAATAGGAGATGATGGATCTGTTCATCCCTGCATACGTCATCAAGGACCCAGAGGCCAAAGCAAAGGCAAGGGCCGAAGTCTGTGCTGGGCCGCTGCAGACCAAGCTGGTGAAGATGACTGAACTTTTGGTGGGTTCCAAATGTTGCGTGTGTGTATGTGTACGTGTGTATTTGTGTGTATGCGTGTGTGTGCGCGTGCGTGTGCGCACGTGCGTGTGCGTGTGTGTGTGTGTGTGCGTGTGTACGTGCGTGGGTGGGTGTACGTGTGTACGTGTGTACATGTGTGCGCGTGGGTGTACGTGTGCGTGCACGTGTGGGTGTGTGTGGGAGGGTATGTGGGTGTGGGAATGTTTTTCCTACTCTTGTCCAATACAGGGATAACACAGCTGAGTGAAAATTGGTGTGTGTCAGGCTTGGTGTGTGTATGTTTGTAATTTATAATATATAATAATGCGGGCACTGCTCCAAACTATTTCTTCACCTTTTCTGTCCTGTGTGTGGTGAGTGATGAGCGAGAGTGGACCTTTTCTGTCCTGTGTGTGGACCTTTTCTGTCCTGTGAGAGTGGATATTTTCTGTCCTGTGTGTTGTGAGTGATGAGCGAGAGTGGACCTTTTCTGTCCTGTGAGAGTGGATCTTTTCTGTCCTGTAAGTGGTGAGTGATAAGTGAGAGTGTACTTGCAGACATGCATAAGTGCATGGCATGTGCCTTATGAAGCTGGACCCTTCAACAAATGATGATTTCCTGGCTTTGTAGCCAAACGCGTTACAGAGGCTGTACCTCATTGATTTGCTGGGTACACATAGTGCCCTTTGTTTTTACAAAAATACATTAATGACCCCTATATTTTTTTACCTACCTGAAGATGACGTACCCCAATTCGCTGCTGTAAAATCTCATGTCTCTCTCGACACGTGTGATCTGTGATCATAAAACAACCAAAGAAATCCCACAGAGATCATCAATGGAGGCAATGTCAACGCCCTTGACATTAATCTGAATCACACGCTCCCAGACTCTCCTGAATTCATTCCTGCAATTCGTGCGCACTGTCTTTTTTCCGCATTTCGACTGCAACAGCTCCCGAGCATTTTGGTTACCACCATCCCAAAGCCCATTCGTGGCCTGACTCCATGTACACAGACTTTTTAACTAATGCCTAGGCCTGTTTCAAGATTACATAATGTGACACTGGCTGGAGTGAGCGCTACCAAGCGCTCCTTCAGATCAAACGACATGCTTTGATTTGGCTGCTCCCGTCACCAAAGGACAGTGCATGAATACAGCCCTCTGATCGGCGTTGGCCGCATGACAAGGCCGTCACAGGAATATCCCTTGCAAGTCCCACTTTACCGAGAGGCTGCTGCAATTGATCTTCTTGTTACGTCACAATGGTTCCTACCTGTTTGCCTCAGAATATCTCTGTTTGCCTTTGTATAACCTACCTCTTTCTTTGTTGATGGATACAGATGGATGTACCTGTTACATCACACTGGTTTCTACACCCCTGTTTGCCTGTATGTCTATCTTTCCTTAATTGGTGGTCAGGGGTACGGTCAGACGTTTAGACCGAGAGACTTTCCGTGTGACCTTGCTGCTTTTAAGTTGCTGCATTTCTACGAACAGTATTGGATGGGCGACGAGAAAGTGGAAGTGTAATGCCTAAAAAAAAAAACTTCCACTTCTCACCACATAGGAGGACAATATAAAGTGGTCTCGATCAAAACTGAAGTGACTAACATGTGAATAAGCCTTAACACAACTCATTCCTTCAGGAGGCTACCGGAGGACAGTTTCTGACAGGCAGCAAGCCAATGTACCCCGACTTCCTTGCCTTCAAGGTGGGTCCTGCATCCCTCCTCTCACTCATGCAGATGGCTGTTGGTGACGGAGGCAGTACTGGTAATGGCTCTCGTCAGATCTGTGGGCGTTTGCTCAGACAAAATGGGATTGGTTCGGGTGCGAGCTCCATTCAAGCCAGATGCATGCTTCTGAGGCTTGCTAGGGAAACAGGAAAATGATGCAACTGTGTCGCCCTTATGGCCAGTTGGTGGGCCGGTAGGCAAGCCAGATGCATGCTTTTGAGGCTTGCTAGGGAAACAGATGCAACTGTGTCGCCCTTGTGGCCAGTTGGTGGGCTGGTAGGCTAGTAAGGGTACTAGTCTAGTCTGGTGAAGGAATCCATACATGCACACTGGCGCATTTAGGGAGACCTGTTTAGGTGTGTGCCAACAGGCACAAGATATGTAATATCATGTCCCTGGTGTGAGCTGCTCCTGCCCTTTTACGGTCCATTCAAATGACAAAACCTGGCTTTTAAAATGCAGGGTGTGTGTGTGTGTGTGCACAGACTGCATATGAGAATGTGTGCTTACAGGCATGTGAAACCCGATTACTAAAGCTAGCGTGTCACTTTGCACTCACACATTGCTGCGCAAGATTGCTAAAGGTATGCCTGTTTCCTATACCCAGCGTTTACCTCTGCACCCTCCCTCTGTTGCGCACGAGTGGCTCAGAAGGTTTTTCTCGCAATACCTTGAATACTATCGTGCTTTGCTGACAGCCTGCGTTTGTTTCCTTCGATGTTTTTTTTTATCCCGTTTCAATGTTTACTCTAATCCCGTCGCACAACTTTCTTGCTCTGCTGACAGCCTGTTTTCTTGCTTTGCTGACAGCCTGCGTTTCTTTCCTTCAATGTATACTCTAATCCCGTTTCAATATTTACTCTAATCCCGTTTCAATGTTCACTCTGATCCCGTCGCATAATACTCTCCAGAATCTATCTGGGCTTGTTGGCGGCAGCATGGACGGAGTTCCAACCACCCTGCTTGACAACCATTCAAAGGTGTGGTTGCATTATGGAGTGTGGTAAACACCGATTGTATTGTCCGTCGGTTCAGGAAAGATGTCAAAATGAGGCGGAAAATTATAAGTCAGGTTGATCACTGCCTGGAAGCCAAGCATAAGATACCCAAGTCAAGACCGGTGACGAAAGTATGGAGACACAGACGTTTTTTTATTACGATTGGCACAGCCAGCTTTCGAAAAAGACAGCACATAAACTGTTAACTGTCAGTTGGCGTGAGCACCTCGGACTTTGTCGCTGTCACTCAACAATAGGGTTGTCCAGAACCATTTATATACGTTATACGCATATATATATATACACTGTATTTTGGTGATTTCCGAGCCAAAAATACGGTATGTACACTGTATATATGTTGTTCTGGCCAACCCTATTGGGTGAATAGGCATGACATCTAAGATCAGTGGCAGTAATGCCCAACCTTTCTTGAGGAATGCCGGAACTTCGCAGCAGAACCTCAAGGTCTTCCTCAAAACTAGTAATAGCAACGAACCTTATCTTTGATTAATGTGGGGAGTGATGTTTCTGTCCCTGCCCATTCTTCCTTTAGTTAAAATAGCTGCCCGTACAGGTAGCACATTGCGCTTTATATATCCATCAAATTGTGAGTGGAGCAATGCTGCACGCCTGGGTTTGTCATATAATATACAGTGACAAATTTCTCCTTGCTGCCCTTTACCCACAAGTATTTTCTCGTAGAAGAAAACATTGCAAGCCATGTATGTCACACCACAGGAAAAATTGACCAAGCTGCGCACAAACCCACTTTGTGTTTAGGGGTTGCAATCAGTGTTGTGCACATACGGCGTCATTCAAAAATGGCACCGTAAATAACGATCGTAAACAACGGCGTTACCGTCACTAAACTGTGACGATTGACGGCGTAATTTACTATTTTCACTGTCAATTTGACATAAATTACGCCGTCAGCGTCATTTACCATTGACGCCGTCAAGCGTCAGGTGCACAACACTGGTTGCAATACTTCGAGATCTGCACCGGCAATGGGATGCAGGGGCCTTCTTGAAGCCACATATCCCACCTTAGCACACGTGCTAAGTATGTTTGTTCTGCCCTTCCTTCTCTCCTTGCTTTGCAGTTAAAGGCATTCCACGACCGAGTTGCCCAGCTGCCCCCCATCCTCAAGTTCTACGAGGGGGTAACTGAGGGAACTCGACTCAGCTACAAGCCTATGTATGCATAGGCTACATATGCCTATGTTGGATTGCTACACTAGTAGGCAGTTGAGGAACAAACAAGAAGCTGTGTTTGTGATGGATTTTTGGTGCTTGAAACGTGTGCCATTGCGTGTAAATTACACTGCGAGCTAACTCTTGCGTCCTTTACAATAAAAGTGAAATTGCTGTGTATGCTAGTTGGGCGTGAAGCTTTAAGACAAGCTGCCCGTTTTTTCATATAAATAGTAGTCCCCCAGCTCTTTTAAGCACTATAGTATGGGTGCTGTAGTTGCCACCCACCCTCAATTCTTATCAGACATTCAATGTTCTCCTCTGCATTGAGGTGGCTGCATGATGTCAAAATGAGTTACAAGGTTAAAGAAAGGCCTTCAGTCAAGAAGTGTGACTGCTCGCCTGCAAATGGATGGCGATTAGTGCATAGAGGAGAAATTAAAGCTTGCTGTTGTTCTGGCTTTAAAATGTAGACACATTATAGGCCTTAGTTTGGGAAAATAGAGATGCTTCTTTCCTGCGGCCAGAATGAACACTCCATCAGACATGCATCTACACTTATAAAAACAAGAAATGCAACGCAAGACTACAACATGAACAACAACAGTCAGGGTGTGGGTCTGGGTGCCACGGCACACAAGAACCCCCCTGCTGACCCAAACTAATATTTTTCTTTCGTGTGTTTGTGCGGTGGGGGGTTGCCTTGTGCGGGCACCTACTTAGCTCCCTCCCTTAATCATGCTGGCTGTGTCATCATCACAACCAGCGGAGTCCAGTCTATTCTGTTCTTTTCCTGTGCAGCGAAATCGCATGGAGATCGACGCAGTTTAAAAGAACGTGCTACTCATCTTGGTTATTATCAGCATCACACGGATCACAGGTAGGAAGCAAACTTTGGTCCCATGTCGCTGTTACAAATAAACGTAGGGTGTGAAGTCATCACAAAGTCTGGAGCGAGCCAGACTGCGATTGATCACGAGGAAGGCTAAGAACATGCATTTGGAAAGGCTGTAAGGCGAATGTGTGACAAGATCCCTCTAACTGGTTTTGGCTCGGTGAACAATATATCAGCTACGCTGTCACGCCCAATCGTTGGCAGCGACGAATCGTGTGACAGAGCAGTGAAGTTGGTTGGCAGTTGAGAGTTTCTTTATGTCTTGTTCAATAAGCTGGATTGGCTGGTCGTTGTGCTGAGTCTTATACTTTGCAGTGACGGTAATTTGATATGACAATGCCTCCTCACTAACCCAAAAGAGGCACGCTTAGGGTTTAGATTAGAGGGGTCTATTAGGGTTTAGGTTAGAGGGGTAGGATAGAGGGCTCTATACCCATAGACAAGCTGTGGGTATGGTTGCTCCTGCACATGATCCTCATTTAATGGGTTAATGCATAATTTCGGCAGTAAGGGTTTCTTTGCTGCTGGCACCGAAGTGCTCCTTCCCTTGGTCAGCTGGATGTGTCATCACTATCAGCGTAGCGTTTTCCTTCTCTCTTAAAGATGGTCGAATTTTGAAACCCTACTGTGCCTGTCACAAATCTTTACTTCTTTTTCTATTCCTGCCACAAGCGCGACGCTGTTGTTGAGCAATGAACATCTTACACCAATTGCAAAGGAAGCAAACATAAAATAATGATAAGGCATTTACCCATTCCAAGCGTATCCGCTCAAAACCACATCAACGCTCTCTGTAGGAAAGCTTTGTTTTGACGCGGCACGCGCTGTCATTGAGCACTAGAAACGGGCAATCAAAAAGGAGGAGTCTTGTCTGTGACTGTAAATCTATCTACCATCCTTCCCTCACTCCATTTGAGTGGTGCTTCCCCTCATGTTGCACTTATAAGGAGAAAGCAGCACATGAACAGGAGAAGGCAACAGGTACAGAGGAGAGAGGCCAAAGGGCGTTTACGTTTGTTAAGAGGTGTTGTATGTGGGTATGTGGTGCACTGAAATTTAAGAGCTGCATACAGCTACTTGGCCAGTGGGTTGCTCATGAGGTAGCCCACCGCGTCCTGGATGGACGATATTTTGTCTGCCTCCGCATCGGGGATTTCCACTCCGAACTCCTCTTCCAGGGCCATCACTAGCTCCACCACGTCTAAACTGTCCAGCCCCAAGTCTTTGTCGAACGTGGCGGACGTGGACACCTGCGGAAGTGTGTTGGATGAATAACATCATTTATTCGTCAAGACGATGAAAAAGGGAGAGTGTGGTCGCACTCTGCAAGCACACAAGCAGTGTGTTTCATGAGTGCCCCATTGTTGTGTCACCGTGTACACAGCTACAACATGGAGCAGCTCACAGGTGATCCTCAGGGGATTTGTGTGTGTGTGCGCCAAAAACATGAACTAGTGCATACCCCAAGTGCACAGAGAGGGACACGCAGCTCCCTTTGCAGACTACGTAGTAGATGAGGGGCATACATTTTGCATTCAGTCATTCATGCTCCAAGCATTCATGCAAAATGCACGGACACTCGATGGCCACGAAGCGTGTGCGTGCGTGTACGTGTCTGGTGGGAATTGCGTGCGTGCATGAAATGGCCTTCCAATTCACTGTTCTCCTCTTCTCTAGCAATTGAGGAAGATGAGGAGCGATGGGTGCTTCCATGTAAGACCGTACCTTGCCAGGATCCACTTTATCAAAGTGCTTGGTTACGTATAGCACACGCTCGGTCACTTTGTCCTTGTCAAGGAACCCGCCTGCAGCGCGTGGCAGGGTGTGTGTCCTTGCTTACGTGAGCAATTGTGTACCACTCTCACCGGCTCAAGAGGTGTGCAAACACAAGCCTGGTACCAGTATGCGTCAGTGTGCTCCTGTCAAGCTCGTGCAATAAACCAACAAGTTCAGCTCACCAGCAAAGCCACGGCTGATGATTTGGGAGAATGAGGGTGCCAGGGCTTGCTGAGAAGAGAGACTAGCAGGGATCCTCAGGTGTTTGAGCACGGCGTTTCGCAAGGGCAGCATGGCTGTGTTAATAACAAATATATATTTAAAGCGATTTAATTATATTGCTAACCTACGCCATTGTGTTCTGAAAGTGGGTTTATGCCGGATGAAATACACACTCACACACACACACTTACACGCACACACTCACACACACACACACACACACACACACACACACTGACACACACACTCAAACGCATATGCACACATATGCACAAACACACATACACACACACACACACACACACATACACACACACACACGCACACACACACATACACGCACTCACAAACACACACACTCACTCACACACGCATACACACACATATGCGCACACGGGCGCGTGCACACACACACACACACACACACACACACACACACACACACACACACACACACACACACACACACACACACACACACACACACACACATGCGGACACGGGTGCGCACACACACACACTCACACACACACACACACAAACACACACACACACACTCACACACACACATGCACATGTACATTCACTTGCATCCGCACAAATACACACGCTTTAACAAAATTTGATGTTTTTTGTCCTTGCAGCTGGCTGAAGGGAGTCATGAACAAGCCGCATAAATGAGCAGGGACAATGGATGAGTTACAAAAGGAGTTAAAGGCCAGGAAGAGGGTCCTGAAAGTGTAAGTCTCAACGAGCAAACACACATGCACATACACACACGCACGCACGCACACACACATACATAGCACATAGCACATAGCACACTGGACATACACACGCTGGCACACAGCACATCACACACACACTCACAAACACACACTTGCATTTTCATACATACATAACACAATGTACACACACATACACACGTACACAAACACACGCAACACACACAATCAAATACCCTCCTTCTCCTCCTCCTCACTCTCTTTCCTCGACGATAGCTTCAACAAGCGAGAGGAGGACTTTTCGGACAAGCAAGCCTGGGATGATTACTTGGAGGCGTTGGAGGATATTGGTGAGTTCGTTTATTTTTCTAGATAGAGAGCTGCTTGCAGTTAGGGTTGGGGGTGGGTGATGGGCGGTTCAGAAGCTGGAGAGCCTGAGTGCTGTGTTTACGTGTTGCTCACAAGCTTTCTCCTCTTGCTTTCCTGCCCCTGCAGTGTACAATATTTCCAACAGCATAGACGTCCAGCAAACGGAGCAGCGCCTCGTGGAATATGAACGTTCTAACCGAGCCAGTATCATTTCCAACCAGGCCCGTGTGGTGCGTGTGCTGAAAATAAAGGGGGGAAATGCAGCTTATCGTCTTAGGGGCACAGCCAGCATGCCAAAGATGCTGAAGCTAGTTGCAAGGTTTAATGCTATCAAGGATTCTGGTGGATGGAGGGCTGCAGCTGCAAAGGTGTGCAGAAATCACCTCTGACATGGTACAAATAGGGTTTGCAAGAAACGTGTATATAGGTATATATATACACCATATATGACTGCACGTGTGGCAATATCCCAGCTAATAATACTGTTTATTGTTTACACTCCCATCTACCTATGCACATATGTGTGGTTTGGGTCAACCTTAAGTAGAAGGCTACCCCTGTGCCCTACCAAAGGGTGGGCTTCAGTACTTGCAGCTACATTGGATGCGTCGCCATCAATCCCTGTAAGCTGCCGCTATTGCTACTGGTCGCAGTGCTGGTGCTGGTGCTGGTGCCAATTGCGGCATCACCATAACTTCCTGCAGACCGTGGTGCTGAGCGTGCTGCGTACCTCACGTAGTGTGCGACACGAACACTTGCATATTGGGATGATGCTATTTACCCGATGTTCACAGTTTGTATAGGTTAATTATGGATATTTTTAAAACATGATGAGCATTGCGCAGATAGTTGTGCCACCTGTGTGTGCATATTGTGCGTAGTACAGCACTTCATTGATAAGGTACAGACGGCCAAGGCACGCAGGGCCTAAATTGCAAATGCACTTCTTCTTCTTGCAAATGTGTTTACTCTCTTTACTGCACAGCGCACTCACAGGCCGACGAGGCACGCAAGGCCCAAAAATGCAGACGTACATATCGCTCATGCCGGCGCTTACATGTTTGTTTGCGCGTGCACAGGCGGACGAGGCACGCAAGGCTCAAATTGAGGCGCATGGCCAGATGGCTAGCATGGTCGTTGAGGACAAGGTGGCAGCCCCAGCAGCCGGGCCTGCAAGCTACGCACCAACAATGTAAGGGTGTGCCGTTGTGTGCACAGTGTTCCCCCAGCACCAGGAAACAAATTACAAGCTTCCCTGCAGACCGTCACACAAAGAAAATATTGGGGGGCGTCAGGAGGCTGCAGAAAGCATAATATTTGGACGACACGTGTCAAAATTTCTATGTTCGGAATCCTGGCGTTGAAAGCTATCGATTGGTATATTTATGGGTCCAATCGGAGGGGGGGTGGTCCGGGGGGGTCCAGAGTTTTTTGGACCCTCCCTCTAAAAATTTACTGGGTCACTCCTACGAAAATTTAAATATATTTTCGGAATCCTCAGCTCAAGCTTAGTCGATTGGCACCCTTTCAAAGTGATTTGGGTAAAGGGGGGAGGCTGTGGACATGTCCAAAAGTCAGAGGCACACGCGCTCGGATGCAGGCCGCGGGTTGAGTCAAGCCAATGAAGCAACAATTAACCCCAAATTGACAGGACTGTGCCAGCATGAGATAGGCAGTGGAATTCTGAAGAAATAGAAGCAATGTGGGACTTTGCAAGCCAGTTATGGATGCCTGGTAGGTCACGTGTGCATGGGCGTCCGTATCTCAATTTTTGCCCCATAACTCTGCAACACTTCAGTTTCAGGTTTTGATGAGTATGCAGATGGATGCCTGTTTTGAAAAGGAGCGAATTGGTACCCTTTTTGTTTGGGTGGGGG
>Ga0307963_1003802_pt1 | contig 12055 bp, 9 predicted proteins | sample OrgLakmetagen594_FD_201829 | JGI IMG/M metagenome (GOLD analysis project Ga0307963, IMG submission 201829) | Saline water microbial communities from Organic Lake, Antarctica - #594 | ecosystem: Environmental > Aquatic > Non-marine Saline and Alkaline > Saline | place: Antarctica: Organic Lake...
CTTTCTTTATGCGTATTTTCTTTACCTTTTTTATGTAACGCCTGTACGCCTTTGCAGGGCATCTGTAGCATAAGTGTGCATGCCCTGATCGCAGCCATCAATCACACAATCGACCTCATGTAATAATGTAAAACTGTATTATTATTCTGTTTTGGCATCTGCAGCATAAGTGTACATGCCCTGATCGCAGCCATCAATCACACATTCGACCTCATGTAACGTTGTAAAAATGTATTATTATTATTCTGTTTTGGCATCTGTAGCATAAGTGTACATGCCCTGATCGCAGCCATCAATCACACAAGCAACCTCATGTAATACTGTTAAATATATTGTTATCGTTCCTGCGATGTTTCATTTTAAGCCTTGCACTCTATTTCTAGCGCACTCAACAGCTCTTTGGAATGTTTGAACATGGTAGATGCTGCTGCAGAGCAGGTGCGCGTTTGCACACCAAAACCTTGATTGTCAGGTGCCGTGCAAATCCTCAGTTTATTTCTTTCTACTTTATTTTTAGGGTTGGACAGAGCCATATAAATACGGTGTATATACGGTATTTTTGGCAGGAAAATCACCAAATATACGGTCATATACGGTGCTTATATACAGTTATGGCCAACCCTATTTATTTTCTTTATGGGTCATTCTTATTGGATCATTGCTGGATGAAGCTCCCGTCTAAACACTGCATGCCTCTGGCCTTTTAAGTCAATCATTCACGGCTCGTTCGATACCTGTCATTCAGCTTTTGCATGCATCAAACGATACGATTCATGCTGACATTCATGCTGGCATCATGCTGACATTCATGGCTTGCATGCAGAAAAAGCATTTCCACGCTTGATTCTTACACGTGTTTGCAGAGCAATTTTGGGTATGACGATGAGAGAGGGGACTACAACGTGGTGACGCATGATCACTTGGGCTACCGTTACGAGGTTTGTGGTTTTACTTATTACCATTACGAGGTCATACTGTCAGTAAATAAAACTTTTTGAGGCATGACCACTGGGTTATCGTTACGAGGTCTGCGGTTTGGTGAATCACAACTGTTGGTTAATACTTAATACATATTGTCGGTAAAAATAACTTGGTGATGCGTGACCAATTGGGCTACCGTTACGAGGTCTGCGGTTTGGTGTGTTACAATTGCGGTGTCCTATGGCTGGTTAATACTTAATACATATTGTCGGTAAAAAGAACTTGGTGATGCGTGACCGATTGGGCTACCGTTACGGGGTTCGTGGCTTGGTGTATCACAATTGCGTGGTCATACTGTTAGTAAACAGAAGTGCCAATTCTTTAAACCAGTGCTGGGATTGTGTCTTGCAAGCTTGGCCACAGCTTGTGCTGATGTGAATGTTGAGATGCCTGTGCCTTTTATATGTGTGTGAGGCACTTACCTGGGATAAATTGAATGTGCAAAATTGATGGATGCAGTTAGGAACAGGACGAGGATTGCTAAGGCTTACCTGACCTGCATGGCTAGCGAATGTGTGTGAGGTTTGGTGTAATTGCAGGAAGAAGCAAAAGCACATTTGTGTCCCCCTGCACAGTGCAGAGTATAATGTGCAATTCAATTAAGGCTCCCTTCTAGAATGAGATTGCATTAAGCACACTTGCCACATTGGCATGCAAATATTTCAATGCAGTTCCCCAAAATTTGTTGTTTGTTGCTCTATCAATCAGTGATAATCGTGTGGAATCACCCCACCCACCTTGCTATTCTCTTGTATCAATGTAGAAATTCACAACATACTCCTGACACGCTTCCTTTTTTCAAACAACAGGTCCTGGGCGTCCTAGGTAAAGGCAGCTTTGGCCAGGTCCTGAAGTGCCATGACTTCCGCACCAACACGCTGCGGGCTGTCAAGGTCATCCGCAACAAGAAACGTTTCCATCACCAGGTAGGAGCACTTTGCCGTGCATACTGGTTGTAAGTGATATATAGGCCACAATAGCGAGCTAGAAGTGGTATCAATAGAATGTAACACAAGGAAGGTTGTATGTTGAATTTTGAAGCATGCATGCAGGTCAATATTAAGGCATGCATATAAATCGCTTTTCTCAACACCATCAGAACCTTATAATGCACACTGCCATGTTTGACACAAACCTATTGCATAGGCGTCCTCCTTGATATTCTGCAGGACTTAATGGCAATTCCAAATTTTAAAACTTTTGACTTGCAGCATACATTACAGCGTCTGACGCAATCACCCGTTAAATTTGTGTAGGCCCTCGTAGAGCTCCAGGTGCTGCAGTATATCCGAGACATGGACCCCCAGAATGAACACAACGTCGTGCACATCACAGTGAGTGCTGCTTTGTGCACACATGCATCATCACACACACGCATCATCACAGTGAGTGCTGCTTCGTGCACACATGCATCACCACACACACACGCATCATCAAAGTGAGTGCTGCTTTGCGCACACATGCATCACCACACACACGCATCATCACAGTGAGTGCTGCTTTGCGCACACATGCGTCATCACACACACACCATCACAGTGAGTGCTGCTTTGCGCACACATGCATCACCACACACACGCACCATCACAGTGAGTGCTGCTTTGCGCACACATGCATCATCACACACACGCACCATCACAGTGAGTGCTGCTTTGCGCACACATGCATACATAACGATTGCTCCCTGCTTATCTTGTCGGCAAAGTCACACTGTGACACGTTCAACTGCTGCTCAGCGATAGAAAAGTTGTATTTGGTTGTGGCTGCATATCTTGCACTGTGACACATATAACTGCTGCTCGGCTATGAACGTTTTATTCGGTTGTGGCTGCATATGTTGTGGGCAAAGTCACACTGTGACACGTTCAACTGTTGCTCGGCAAAAAAAATATTATTAAGTCAGAGCACAATAGTTATTAAACTATGCTCTTTTCTCTGCTCGATCACGTCTTTCTGATGATACACAAGCATTGCGTGCTCCCACACCAACGTCCTACCTTCTTCCTGTAGGATTTTCTCTGAATTTAACAGCTATAGCTATAATGTTCTTTAATGCAACCACTACGTGTTTCCTACACCAACGCCAAACCTTCTCCCTGCAGGGCCACTTATGCTGTGTAGCTATCATTTGAGATGCTTTATAACACAACCTAGCAGGGATGTGTCATACGGCGTATTCGTATAATACGCCGTATTGTATTTAACGCGTATTTTACAGTATTGACAAGTAGGGGGAAGCATCGCAAGCGATGCTGAAAAGTTGGCGAAGCCTTTTGCGCTGTGAACTGGCAACTTGTGTGTGCTTTGTGCGCGCTTATACATATGTGTGTGTGTTTGTGTGTGTGTATGTGTATGTGTGTGTGTGCGCGTGTGCGTGCGTATGTGCGTGCATGCATGTCTGCGTGCGTGCCTGCCTGCGTGCGTGCGTGTGTGTGTGTGTGTGTGTGTGTGTGTGTGTGTGCGCGCGCGTGTGCACGTGCATGCATGCCTTCAACCTGCTCACATCTGTCAGTCAAACATGGAGACTCGCATCCTCAGATAACGCTCCCATCATCATCGCGTCTTTAAACATTAATTTTAACGTCCCTTGCAACTTGATTTGTGGAAATCCGTGCACCCAGTCGTGTGCTTGCATGGAGCAGCGAACTTTTCGTCTTGCCTCTCCTTGGCACCGGACCCAGCCGGCACACTCAGAAACGTCTCCTGTCCACGCCTGTGCGGTCAGATGATGTTCGGGGGGCATGGGCTGGGCTGAGCGCCGGGCAGCTTCCTCCAGCTACCAAACATTTGAGTCACTTCTTTCCACAGCGCTGCTCACTGCACCCCTGGCCACCAAAACTGGTATGCCCCGACAAAAAATTTTGCTCGGCCTGCCTGCCAAATTTTCAGACCTGGACGTTGGCTGCGTGGCTCTGGCCAGGCCCTGATTCTCAACTTTCCAAACTTTCGTTTCGGGGTATGCCCAGCAGCACCACCCCCTGCCCCTCCCCTCCCCATGGCACCGCAGGGCTGCCTGATTTGTAAGTCTGGGTCACTGTGCAAGTTTTGGGGGCGGGGGGTGCGCTGGGCGGGCCTGCGCACTCTGGTGTGAATAATTTTCGTTTTCACGGTGCGCCCAGCAGCACCTCCACCGCCCCTCCCCATCCACTGACACCGCAGGGCTGCCTGATTAGTCAGTCTAAGGTGCCTTGCAAGTTTTGGGGGCGGGGGGTGGGCTGGGCGGGCCTGCGCACACTGATGTGAACTTTGGTGAGAAGAAGACAAACCTAGGGGCTGCGCCCCATGACTGGGGCTTCGCCAAAAAGTAACTGTGAAGCAACTGTGCTGGTCTAAACTTTAAAATGCAACTCCACGGTGCTGCCTCACTAGACATTCGACAAAGAAGGAAGAAGCTGGCAGTGATGTGTTACACGGCAAATATGAATTAGTCAAGCCTAATTATGATTCAGTCAGCCTATATATGAATTAGTCCGTAGCTGTCTGCACGAGGCCTCGCTGACACAAGCCTAAATATGATTCAGTCAAGCCTAATTATGATTCAGTCAGCCTAAATATGATTCAGTCAAGCCTAATTATGATTCAGTCAGCCTAATTATGATTCAGTCAAGTGGTTCCGTAGCTGTGTGCACAAGGCCTCGCTGACACAAGCCTAAATATGATTCAGTCAAGCCTAATTATGATTCAGTCAGCCTAAATATGATTCAGTCAAGCGGTTCCGTAGCTGTCTGCACAAGGCCACGCTGACACAAGCCTAAATATGACCCAGTCAAGCCTAAATATGATTCAGTCCAGCCTAATTATGATTCAGTCAAGCCTAAATATGAACTAGTCAAGCGGTTTCGTAGCTGTCTGCACAAGGCCTCGCTGACACAAGCCTAAATATGACCCAGTCAAGCCTAATTATGATTCAGTCCAGCCTACATATGATTCAGTCAAGCCTAAATAAGATTCAGTCAAGTGGTTCCGTAGCTGTCTGCACAAGGCTTCTCTGACACAAGCCTATGCTCACCCCCTACTAACTGCGGCTGAGCTGCGGCAAGCAGAAACAGTAAAAGGGTTCCTCAGAGCGCGCTGAAAAATGTCTGAATAGTGCTCTCATCCAGAAACCCAATATGGTTGCGCCTGCATGCTGCAGAGTGCTCAGTTTTGTACTACCTACTAAACACAGGGACCGGTTGTGACTACTTTTGGTTTTACCGCAGGAAACAGAGTGCATAAGGCGTACGCTGTGCCTTTCTTGCTTAACATTGCCAACTTACGAGTACAGCAGTTGCAGGGCTCTGGCACATGAATGATGTTGACTAGCAGGAAGTAAACGTACATTGTGCATTTCTAGCTGAACACTTCCAACTTATTCTTATACAGCAGCTGCAGGGCTTCCAGCACATGAATGATGTTGACTAGCAGTAATTAAAATGCACAAGGCGTACAATGTGCATTTCTAGCTGAACACTACAAAATTGGATTTTATGTGTGCAGGGCTTCCAGTATTTGTACCTGAATGATGCGGACTATGCTACCCTAGACGCCATGGCTAAGAAAGCAGGATCAGGTGTGTGTGTGTAATATGTGTTAACAACTTGTGTGTGTGTTTGTAACCTATGTTTGCAACATGTGTGTGTAGTGTGTGTGTGTGTGCGTGTGTGTGTGTGTCACTAAAGAGATCTGCCACATGATGCCAGCAAGCTAATTTAAATGACAATTTTTTGTATTTGAAGCATCCAGACAGAACACCACACAAAAGAGGATGTATACAATGAAAGCCCATCTGGAAGAGAGGAGTCAGAGAGTGTGTGTGTGTGTTGTGGACACTTTGTGTGCCAGTTTATTAATGAGATTTTCATCCCTGCTCCTACTGCTGCTGTAATAAATTTGGGTTCAACATCTTGAGACCCTGATTTATTACAGCAGCAGCAGGAGGAGCAAGGGGATGCAAGATCTAGGCAAAAGCTTCTGGACCTATAGTCATGGCTGAGTTTTCTTTTGGGCTCCTCTTTTGCCCTTGAAATTAGCTGGTACCAAAACCCAGGCACTCTTTCTGTGTTGCATAATTCTAAATACAGGAGGACAAATCTTAGAAATACTGGAAAGCACTTGAAAAAACTAAAATAGTAACCTATGACTAATGTCTAAATAATTATGCGGTACATATGTGTATGTTTATATACATTGCCATAAGTATGTATCGCCATAAGTATTTATCGCTATCAGTATATATTGCCATAAGTATGTATCGCCATAAGTATGTATCGCCATCAGTATGTATCGCCATAAGTATGTATCGCCATAAGTATGTATCGCCATCAGTATGTATCGCCATCAGTATGTATCGACATCAGTAAATATCGCCTTAAGTATGTATCGCCATATATATACTTATGGCGATACGTGTATATACAGCGTTTATATGTTTATGCGGTTCTGACCAACCCTTCACACGCACCTTGCACGCAGAGCTAGTGCGTGCTGTGCACAAGCCATCTCCCCCTGGCAGCTCTGATGGTGCGCGTTGGGTGCTGCACGATGTGATTGGTCTGGAGGACGGCTTGGGGGTGGAGTGCCTGAGCGGGTCGGGTGCCATTGCTTCTGCCTACAATCGTGTGTTCAGGTGGGCAAGAGTGGTGCATGAATTGGTAAGTTGTGCGTGCGAGCATCAACTGGTGGCCTGGGGGTGGAGGGCATGTGTGGTTTGGGTGTGACCGCTTCTGCATATAATTGTGTGTTTGGGTGGGCGAGAGTGGTGCATGAATTGGGAAATTGTGCGTGCGAGCATCAACTGGTGGCCTGGGAGTGGAGTGGATGTGTGGGTTGGGTGTCACCGCTTCTGCATATAATTGTGTGTTCAGGTGGGTGAGGGTGTGTTCAGGTGGGAGAGAGTGTGTTCAGGTGGGAGAGAGTGTGTTAAGGTGGGAGAGAGTGTGTTCAGGTGGGTGAGGGTGTGTTCAGATGGGAGAGAGTGTGTTCAGGTGGGTGAGAGTTTGTTCAGGTGGGAGAGAGTGTGGGTGAGAGTGATGAGGAATTGAAGGTTCTGATACAAAGCTTGACGTACCTGATAAGAAAAGTATTGTACCTGATAACATAGCAAGTACCTGATAAGAATAACAATGAAATACCTGATGTATTGAAGGTTGCCCTTGTAAAACACTCACTCCCCTGCCAGCAAAATAGTCTCACTTAACTTTGCGCAAGTATATCTCTGCACCCACTCCACCAATCCGTGACCTGAGACATGCATTATATAGCTAATTTTTTGTTCTTTCAGTAGATGCTGTAAGGTTCGGGAGAGGTTCAGAGGTTGGGGAGTATGCCAAAAATCAACCAGGCCACCGATTTACCCCATTTTAATTTTGTCAGTCATATAATTTGGCCGCAACTCTGAGAGCGAAAACCGGGCTGGAACTCGCAGTAGGTAAGGAGCGACAGTTTTTTCTCTTTTTCCCTGTGTCCCTTGTGTGAATGCCTTCCACTCGCCGGCATTCCCAGTACCCCTGCCCCAAATTTGACATTACAGCATTTTTACATAACATTTATATCGCTTATATCCTGAAGCAGAGGTCGATCGGGGCAACCTTAGAAATGCACTTTTTTCCTGCCAAAATGGGTGCAAAATACCCAGCGGGCCCACAGAACCCCCCAGGATGCCAAATTTCCAGCAAATGTCAATCATTTAGATAACATCAAGTATTTAGCATTCAGATGAGGAATAGGGGGCTTTGAGTTGGGTGGAGAGCTAAGATTGACTGGTAGGGTGGGTTTTTCACGGGGGCGACCCTGAAGTACCTGATAAGAATACGATGGACCTTTAAGGAGGCCTGGGAGTGGAGTGGATGTGGGTTGTGTGACGCACGGCTGTCCGTTTGCCGTGAGCCATACCCCTTTGCAGTCGGCATACCGCATCGGTAAACCCTAAGCACGTCCTAAATCATGTCCTGCAGAGAGGGCTTTTCAGTGACCCTTGTGAGTGTGAGAACAAGTAATAACACAACTCCTCAACACTTCCTATTTTTCTGTTTTGCACTTGAGAGCAAAGCTACACAACTTGTGTTGCGTCCTGCTGAGAGGGCTTTTCAGTGACCCTTGTGAGTGTGAGAACAAGAATAACACAACTCCTTAACACTTCCTAATCTGTTCTGAACTTATGAGCAAAGCTACACAACTTGTGTTGTGTCCTGCAGAGAGGGCTTTTTAGTGACCTTTGTGAGTGTGAGAACAAATATAACACAACTCCTCAACACTTCCTATTCTGTTCTGCACTTGAGGGCAAAGCTACACAACCTGTGTTGTGTCCTGCAGAGAGGGCTTTTCAGTGACCCTTGAGAGTGTGAGAACAAAAATAGCACAACTCCTCAACACTTCCAATACTGTTCTGCACTTGAGAGCAAAGCTACACAACTTGTGTTGTGTCCTGCAGAGAGGGCTTTTCAGTGACCCTTGAGAGTGTGAGAACAAAAATAGCACAACTCCTCAACACTTCCTATTTTTCTGTTCTGCACTTGAGAGCAAAGCTACACAACTTGTGTTGCGTCCTGCTGAGAGGGCTTTTCAGTGACCCTTGTGAGTGTGAGAACAATTAATAACACAACTCCTCAACACTTCCTATTTTTCTGTTTTGCACTTGAGAGCAAAGCTACGCAACTTGTGTTGCGTCCTGCTGAGAGGGCTTTTCAGTGACCCTTGTGAGTGTGAGAACAAGTAATAACACAACTCCTCAACACTTCCTATTTTTCTGTTCTGCACTTGAGAGCAAAGCTACACAACTTGTGTTGTGTCCTGCAGAGAGGGCTTTTCAGTGACCCTTGTGAGTGGCCGCACCGTTGGGATTGGGGCCTACCTTGCACGCTTGGGTCGCCGATGTGTGCAGCGCACAGACCAGCCCATCATCCTCACAGGGTGGGTCAGTGTTTGTGCTTGTGTATATGTGTGTGTGCGTTTGCGTGTGTACGTGCGTGTGCGAGTTTGTGTGTGTATGGCTTTTACAATAGCTGGCAAAGCAGCCGGCTTGGTCAGAGATTTTCATGGGCTCTTGTATTTGTGAGTCAACGTCATGATTTGTAACAAAGGTCATTAATTTGCATGACGTGTCGTAGGCTGTAATCCGAGCGCGTTTTGTTTGCATGGGCTCTTGCATTTGCGAGTCAACGTCATTATATGTAACAAAGGTTAATAGTTTGCAAGACGTGTCGTAGGCTGTTACCCGAGCGCGTTTTGTTTGCATGGGCTCTTGCATTTGTGAGTCAACGTCATTATGTGTAACAAAGGTTATTCCTTTGCATGACAAGTCGTAGGCTGTTACCCGAGCGCGTTTATTTGCAATGTTGTACTGTTACAGTATGTCACAAAGTCCTTGTCATTAGTATCATTAGTCATGTCAAGTTTCGGTTGTAACTGCAAGCGTTTGTCAACAGGTCAGGACAGGCAATGACAATAAATGACGCGTCATCGGTTCAGGACGAGCAATTACAGTTATTGAAGTTTCTGCTCCTTGTTCCAAACCGTGTATGGCTGTGAATGCAATGTGCGTGTTTCGAACTGCCAACCAAAGACATTTCAGCTCTCTTGCTCCAAACCGGGTATGGCTGTGAATGCAATGTTCGTGTTTCAAACTGCCAACCAAAGACATTTCAGCTCTCTTGCTCCAAACCAGGTATGGCTGTGAATGCGTAATTCGTGTTTCGAACTGCCAACCAAAGACATTTCAGCTCTCTTGTTCTGAACCGGCTTCGTGTCTCAAAGTGCCCGACCTTTCCACCATTCTGGTACCGCTGTTGCTCGTCCTATCAGAGTTAAGACCTCCAATATTTTGGACCCTCTGATCTTTTAAACTATTAGGCTCTTCCCAAACCGGGTGCTCTTGGTCAGTTTTAGTCCTTCAATTATCGACGCATACTTCAATGCTCTGCCTGGTCAGGTACACGGTATACAGGTACTTGAAAAGCAGGGTTCACACCGCGACCAATTGTACACGTATCCCACGGCTTAATGTTCTCAAGATTTGAACGACTGTAGTAATTAGTTGTATGGATAGTCCCCATACCCTAGACATATTTACAGCAAATGAGTCAATCTTTTTCACCCCCTTTAGCTAAAATACCTGAGTCTTTAATTTTGGATTTGGTACTATCAAATTATATTACGCGTGTCAGGGGACTTCATCACTAGTTAACTCATCGTTTGTGTTACGGGTCTTGCATATTTTATTGCGTGGCTGTCTATTTGTGTGTGAGCAATGGAATGCTATTCTATTTGCTAATGTCCGTTGTGCGTGCTGATCGATGCATGGTTTAGCGAATGGCCACACACTCCCCAAAGACTGCTCATAGACTGTGGACGTGACTCCTGATATTCCGTTGAGAGCAGCCAGCCTTTGGAGAGTCACGTCAATAGCCTACCATGAGTTGCGTCACAGTTTATTAAGAGTGACGCAACGCTGTCAGCTGGGAATGGAGCTGGTGAACACGCAACCAGCCCTTGCGTGAACCCTCAAACACACACACACACACACACACACACACACACACACGCAACCAGCCCTTGCGTGAGCACCAGCTCCATCCCAAGGTGGCAACGTTACCTTACAGGAGGCTTGTGGGTGAAGGAATGCACAGCATAAGTATGTAAATTGATACTTTTCTCTACTAGCCACACACCCAGATTGACACCCATGCAACCACACACCCTCACACCAACGCAAACTCACACACACACACACACACACACACACACACACACACACACACACACAAATACACACAGATTCGCTGCCCTTAACAAGCTGCTTGGCCGCCAGGTGTACACCTCGCACATGCAGGCAAGTAAAATCACATACGTACATGGTGTACCGATGGGTGCTGGTGTTGCGACCAGATGCCTGTTGGAAAAGAAAAGAAGGAACTATGCATGCAGTGAAAAAGTCCTTCCCCTCCGTAATCAAGGAAAAGGAGCCACTTTGGTACCAGGTTCCATAAAAACCCCTCAGGTCTCACTTGCTAACAGAAAATGCAGCGGCAAAATTCTGGGTCCTACTTCTAATAGAAAAGGCAGCAACACAATACTTCTTCACATTTGTTATTAGGAAGAGCTGCGACAAGATTTTGTGTCACACACTTTCTATTAGAAAAAGCAGCGGTAAATTATGGGTTGCCTTCGCTATCAGGAAGACGTGGTATGGCCCTGCAGCAAAGGCCTGAGAAACCGCTGGTGTTTTATTCAAAGCTGTTTACGACTGCCCGTCACGCAAAGTATACATTTATAAAGATGACGCGTTCAGTGCAAGCAGCACTCAAGCATTTAGAAGAAGCACTTGTGTGGGGGGCATGAACAGCGTATTATAGCACAGTAGGGCTACTAAAGTATTGCGGCTCCTACTTATTGCGAGAAGCCCAAAAATTTAGCTTGAAATTGTGATTAATTTGGCTGGTCTTGTTCGCACATTTGGGCTTTGCGAGGCCAGCCAAATTAACAATCATGGTTTTTTCATCCATGAGGGGTTAGTAACTCCTTGTTTCGCCTTCTCTGAGATATGCAGCTTCGGGTGGATAGCAAAAACTGCATTTGGCAGGGATTCGAACCCAAGACCTGCAGGTGAAGACAGAGCCCCTGCTGATCAGATTGTGGGCAGAAAGAAAGCTACAGCAGGATGAGCAGGGGCTCCGTCGTCACACCTACTTTTCCACGCTGCAGCCAACAATCGGCATTTTGAAGTCTAAGTATTGCGAGGCTCAAATTTCTTTCTCTGCGACCATTGCAAGGAACCATTGCAAGGACCATTGCAAGGACCATTGCAAGGAACCATTGCAAGGAACCATTGCAAGGAACCATTGCAAGGACCATTGCAAGGAACCATTGCAAGGACCATTGCAAGGAACCATTGCAAGGAACCATTGCAAGGAACCATTGCAAGGACCATTGCAAGGAACCATTGCAAGGACTATTGCAAGGACCATTGCAAGGAACCACTGCAAGGAACCACTGCAAGGAACCACTGCAAGGAACCACTGCAAGGAACCACTGCAAGGAACCATTGCAAGGAACCATTGCAAGGACCATTGCAAGGAACCATTGCAAGGAACAACTG
>Ga0307963_1003807_pt1:0-10000 | contig 12035 bp, 11 predicted proteins | sample OrgLakmetagen594_FD_201829 | JGI IMG/M metagenome (GOLD analysis project Ga0307963, IMG submission 201829) | Saline water microbial communities from Organic Lake, Antarctica - #594 | ecosystem: Environmental > Aquatic > Non-marine Saline and Alkaline > Saline | place: Antarctica: Organic...
CACACCCACACCCACACCCACACCCACATTCACACCCACACCCACACCCACACCCACACCCACACCCACACCCACACCCACACCCACCTTGACGCCCTGCCCCACAACGGCAGGCAAGCCCCTGATGGCGTCTGACACACAGCTCGCCAGCAGAGCAGCAATGCGGTCACCGTCCAACAACTGCACACGCACAGGAGGGCAGGGGGGAGCGTCAGAGGAGGTAGACCTCTGTTGCTGCTGCTGCTGCTGCTGCTGCTGCTGCTGCTGCTGCTGTTGCTGCTGTTGCTGCTGTTGCTGCTGTTGCTGCTGTTGCTGCTGTTGCTGCTGTTGCTGCTGTTGCTGCTGTTGCTGCTGAGGTTGTTGCTGGCACTGCTGCTGCTGCTGTTGTTTGCACGGTTCTTGAGGCTGCTGATGCTGCTGCTGCTGTGGCGCATGAGAGAGGGTGAAGTAGACCAAGCGGTCAGCATCGCCGTCGACGCTGCAGCACCTGTGGAGAGGGGGGGGGTCGTGTGTGTGTATGTATACAAGTGTATGTGTAAGTGTGTGTATATATATATTATATATATGTGTGCATGTGAGTGTGTGTGCACGCGCACCTGTGCATTTGTGAGCACGTGCATGCTCTAAATTTGTGAGCACGTGCATGCTCTAAATTTGTGAGCACGTGCATGCCTTGAGAGTGTATTTGTGTGTGACTGGCAGCATGAGGAGAGAAATTGACATATGGAAGGTAATGAAGAGGCGGAAACACGTTGGTGCGCTGAGCTAAACGCACACAGACACACACACATACATAAACACGCATACACACACGCACACACACACGCACGGACACGCATTCACACACACACACACACACACACACGCATGCACATTCATACACACAAGCACACATGCACACACAGACACACACACACACACAATACCTGGCACTGGACGGCAAATCAGAGAATCCGACTGGAGCCTTGCATTCCTTTTGAACAAAGTCTGCACCACATAGATGGTTCAAACGGCCGCCTGTGTGGGATCCGGCAACAATACAAGCGTGCGTGGGCAGGTAGGTGTGCAGTCATGTGTGAGCATACACCTAAACGAGGCACACACACACACAGTAAACTCTACGGGATCCGTGTAAGACATGGACTGATACATTGTCTAAGAAAGAGCAAAGCAGGAATTCAAGATCCTGAATGCAAGCGCACACGCGTGCACACACACACACACACACACACACACACACACGCATACACACACATGGGCACACTCAACCTACCTCCTTGGTTGAGTAGGTGCAAGTGCAGACCAGAGGTGGCTACTGCCAAGCGGGCTGCCACTCGCGCGAGGTGCTGAGCACCCACACCGCTTGCACAGTCCACATACAGCGGTGCTGCAGGGACAGGGGCCTGCGTGATCGTTGTGCGTTTGCATGCGTGTGTGTGTGTGTTTGTGTGTGCGTGTGTGTGCGTGAGAGAGAGAGAGTGTGTGTGTGTGAGATTGTGTGTGTGTGTGTGTGCGCGTGTGTGTGTGTGTGTCGAGCGTCAATGCAGTGTCTCATGGTCATAGGCCTGCATGAATGGGCAAATGTCTAGATGGACGCGTGAACCCCCCACAACATAATCACCATGACATGTGCATTCAATGTATTGACATGACATGTGCTTTCAATATGATGCCGCTTGGAAGAATCGGCTGTCGTGACATGTGCACAATGCAGAGTACAGCAGCAGGGGTCTGTGCATCTGTGTGTGTGTGTGTGTGCCTGTGCCTCTGTATGTAGACGTGCATGCATCCGTGTGTATGTGCCTGTGTTTTTGTGTATGGGCGTGCATGTATCTGTGTGTGCCTGTGTTTTTGTGTATGGATGTGCGTGCATCTGTGTTTTTGCGCCTGTGTTTTTGTGTATGGGCGTGCATGTATCTGTGTGTCTGTGCTTGTGTCTTTGTGTATGGGCGTGCATGTACCTGTGTGTTTGTGCCTGTGTCTTTGTGTATGGACGTGCATGTATCTGTGTGTTTGTGCCTGTGTCTTTGTGTATGGACGTGCATGTACCTGTGTGTCTGTGCTTGTGTCTTTGTGTATGGACATGCATGCATCTGTGTGTTTGTGCCTGCGTCTTTTGTGTATGGGCGTGCATGTACCTGTGTGTTTGTGCCTGTGTCTTTGTGTATGGACGTGCATGTATCTGTGTGTTTGTGCCTGTGTCTTTGTGTATGGACGTGCATGTACCTGTGTGTCTGTGCTTGTGTCTTTGTGTATGGACGTGCATGCATCTGTGTGTTTGTGCCTGTGTTTTTGTGTATGGGCGTGCATGTATCTGTCTATTTGTGCCTGTGTCTTTGTGTATGGACGTGCATGCATCTGTGTTTTTGCGTCTGTGTCTTTGTAAATGGACGTGCATGTATCTTTCTAATTGTGCCTGCGTCTTTGTGTATGGACGTGCATGTATCTGTGTGTTTGTGCCTGTGTCTTTGTGTATGGACGTGCATGTATCTGTGTATTTGTGCCTGTGTCTTTGTGTATGGGCATTGACATTGTGCGTGCATCATGTACCACACAGGGCCCTACGTTTTGTCCAGCCTCTACGTTCCTCTGCTCCTGCTCATGGCACACCTCTCCAGCTTCCAGTTTCCATTTCTTTTGCAGCATTCGTTACAACCCATTTCTTTTGCAGCATAGCGATGTAACCTAACCTTAGCTTTTCTCCTAAACGCCCTCCTTTCTCCTAAACGCGCTCCTTTCTCATCAACAAACTTTCAGTTTTTATGAGGTTCTGGCTGCAGGCTTTTATTAAAGTTCTGCTCAATGCCCTAGAGGCATATACAGGGGTGTAACCTTAACTTTGTTAGAACGCCCATCAAAACTTAGGACTGCAAATTCAGGCACAGTCAGGTGCAGACACATGAGTAGGGTTGGCCAGAACCAGAACCATATATATACGGTGTATGTACGGTATTTTTGGCAGGGAAATCACCATACATACGGTCATATACGGTGTGTATATACGGTTCTGGCCAACCCTACACATGAGCTCATTGAAGGCAATCACAGAGGCGAAATATTGCCAAAACATATTATAATGCTTGAGCACATTTACATAGAGAGATGCACAAGCACGCACGCACGCACGCACACGCACACACTCCTTGACACACAGGCACACACACACACACACTCATGCACACACAGGCACACCCACACACACGTACGGACCTCTGAGCTGTGGGATGGCGCCGTGAGTTGCTCAAAACCCGAAAGCAGGGTGTCAAAGTACAGGTCCAAAGAAGAGACATCAAGAGCTGCACCAGCACCAGCACCAGCACCAGCACCAGCACCAGCACCAGCACCAGCACCAGCACCAGCACCAGTACCCTCAAGAGAAGCAGCGGCGCCAAGAGGAGAAGATGCAGCAACTGGCGGTTGACCTGGGCTTGTTGTTTGCTGCGGGGTGTTCTGAAGAGGGGGTAGGCTGAGGAGGCCTGCATTAAGCGAAGCCACCTGCAAGAGGCAGCAGGCAGAAACAGAAACACGCACGCCTGCATTACGGAAAGCCACCTGATGGGTAAACAGGCGAACTGCCATATGCACTCACGCACACGCGCGCGTACACACGCGCACACACACAAACACGCACACACAAACACAAACACACACACACGCACACACAAACACACACACACACACACACACACACACACACAAGCTTAAGTTAAGCCCCCACGGCAAAACTCTGAACCCCAGAATTGGGAGCGTGCCGGACTCCAGTTGTAGAAACTATTGAGGGTTGGCCAGGGCCGTACACAAACATTGTATACGACCGTGTACGTTTCCCTGCAAAGAATACTGTATACCGTACTGATACTGGTTGTTTTGCAAGCAAGTAATTAAATAATCATCTGGGCTCCTCACAGAATCTTGTACGGAAAAAAGATGGAATTTCTCTGGAATTTCTCCAGACCTCGCAAAGTTTTTACTTTCCATTACGGTAATTTTTACTATTCATTGCGGTAAAGGAATGGATACTCAGACTGAGCCCTTGTGTTTTATAGGGTAAGGCGAGCTGACATCACACAGCTTCCCGGGCCTTAGTTGGGGCTGAGCAATAGAGTTGCTTGCAAGCACAATCACTGTCAAAGACACACAGTGGGCAGACCCAAGCACGCAGCCTTTGTAGGGGGGCATGCCCGTCCAGGAGAGGGGCATGCGTGGTAGAGCAGTAACTCAAGCAGCTGGAGCAGTCCACACAGCCCCAAAAAACCGCACAAGCTCGCACATTTCCATATCTGTTGAGGGGTCTCGTAAACCGTAACGCTTGCAAATTTACCATAGTAATTATATTGGAACCTCGCAAATTATAGGACTTGCAAAACACAAGCAGTACGGTATGTATGGTTGTGGCCGCTTTTATAAGCATTTGAGCCCCTTGCCCTTGGGAGCTTGCAAGCATACAAAGCACAGGCAGGAGGTGGTCAATTTGCTTCTTCAGTGTAAGAAAACCTCCGCTGGTGTGTGTAATAACACAGCCAGCATGATAGGGGAAGGGGGTACGTGTGTGATTGACCTAAACCCGAAACGCTTTACCCCCTAAACCCTAAACCTTAAATTCGTCTGTCAAGTGCAAGTTCACCTGGAAATGCAGCTGGGGGGTAGTCACTTGGCCAAGCTGTACCGCACGCACACCTAAGGCCTGGATGCCGTGGCAGGCGGCACGGACGAGCGCAGGAGAGCTGGAGCGCGTGTCACTGCCCACCTGTGCGTCAGTGTGTGTGTGTGTGTGTGTGTGTGTGTGTGTGTGTGTGTTTGTTATGAGGCATTCACATGAAAATGCGTCATTAACACGTTAATATGCGAGTGTGCGCTAAGCGCTTATAACTGTGGTAAAAAAAACATGTCGCGTGTTTGGTGTGGTTCCAAGGAGTGAGGAATTGAATAAGAGAGGCACGCACATACACCATATGACAAATAAACATGCACGCACATGCACGCATGCACACACCCATGCACACACACACACACACACACAGCATTTGTTTGTACAAGGTACCCAGAGCGTAAGAAGCTGGCACACATGAGGTTTGTCACGCAAGCCGAAGCATTTGACCACTTCACTGATGTAGGATCCTTGTACCATGGAGAGTGGAGTGGTCAATGCTGCGGCTTACGTGACAAACCTCATGTGTGCCGGTGTCTTGGCCTCGCTCGTCACAGCGGCTAAGTTTGAACAGACGGCACGTCCCCCGGCACGGCACGTGGCACATAAGCCTCGATTCGGGGACCATAGTTGCTATTATCTGCTTAGGGTTTGGGGTTACTAGTGCCTCATCTGAGTATGTATGATATGACCTGGTCAGGAGACTCACCAGCACAGCGAGGGAAGCAGCAGGGCTGCTAGAAAGGAGTGGGCTGCCGTACTCGCGGAGTAATCGTGACACCAGACGGTCCACTTCCTCATCACTGTTGCTGCCCGCAAGCTCAGTGGCCAAAGGCTCCCAGGCCTGGGTGGCAACGTGACTAACCAACTTTCTATACATGCAGGAGTTCGCATGCGTGGAAATTGAGCCTTGTTTCAGCTCATTTTGCAACTCATACCGGTGCGCTCGTGCGTGTGTGTGTGTGTGTGTGTGTGTGTGTGTGTGTGTGTGTTTGTGTGTGTGTGTGTGTGTGTGTGTGTTTGTGTGTGTGTGTGTGTGTATGTGTGCACGTACGCACGTGCGTGTGTGTGTGTGCGTGTGTGTGTGTGTGTGTGTGTGTGTGTGCGCATGCGTGTGCGTGCGTGCGTGTGTGTGTGTGTGTGCGTGCGTGTGCGTGCGTGCGTGCGTGCGCGCGTGCGTGCGCGCGTGCGTGCGTGTGTGTGCGTGCGTGTGTGTGCGTGCGTGCGCGCGTGTGTGTTTGTATGTGTGTGTGCATGTGTGTGCATGTGTGTGCATGTGTGTGCACGTGTGTGCATGTGTGTGCATGTGTGTGCATGTGTGTGCACCTCATGAAGCCAGCTTGTGCGTTTGCCCGATCCCCCCCACCTGTGGCAGCATCTCTCCATCCGGGTCAACTATTTTTACACCATTGTCTTCTTCTGGGTTGTGAGATGCTGTGATCATCAGGCCACAGTGTCTGCCTAGGACTGCTGCACGGGCAGCGGTGAGCAGGCCACATCGAAAAACTGTTGATGCCAACAGACTGGCTTCGCATCGGAACCCTGCCGTGCCGTAAGATGGCTGAAAATGTTTAGGTTTGGGGTAGGAGCTGCTTGCCGAGGGGATGGGCCCAAGGACCATACTTGGTTGGACTCCACGCACACAATTATTCAAATACCTAGTTGGGTTAAGTAAATGTCAAAAAGCAACATCTAACCCCAAGGGGAAAGACCCAAACCCAGACTCATCAGGCCATTTAAAAATCCCCACCAAAATTACACATCAAAATTTCATGTGCTCTCACATCCTGATAGATCTTTATTCGATTGTTTCAGTTCTGAAATGCTTGTTGAAGGTAGCAATTCTAAATATACCCTTCCCTCCACCCTTCTTTTTCTTTCTTTTTCCTAGTTTAAAAGGGTTTAGGTCCTAAGGATTTCGGATTAGGACCTAACCAACCCCTAAACCCTTCCTGGTCTTTTCTGCCTATTGCTGCTAGGTCCTTGTTTCAGCGCAAGGATACTACCTATGAATGAATCACGTTACAGCATACCCTCGGTACTACCTATTTGCAATGCATTTCTCCAGTAAAACTCTTTTTTTTTTTTTTTTTGGTGGGGGTTGTTACACGGTCCTCAGCAAGGGCCTGACAGAATGAAGGAAAAAAACTATAAGACTGGGAAAAGGAAAAACTCCTGCCTAAACAGAAAAACCCTCCTTGAAAAACCCTCAAGTCAAGTAAAACTCGTTATTGATAACTTGCCTGTCAAATCAGCAGTGTGCTGCAGGCGGCTTGTTCAAAAAGCTGGCCAAGGCAGCCCAGCATACTCCGCAGCCAACGCGTTCCACAAGTTTCATGCCGTAAAAAAGAAAAAAGAAAAAAAGAAGAAAAGACTCCGCTGGTAGTGATGACACAGCCAGCATGATTAAGGGAGGGGGCTACATAGGTGCCCGCACCAGGCAACCCCCCACCGCGCAAACAATTAGAAAGAAATCAATGTGGGTCAGGGGGGTTGTGTGCCGTAGCACCCAGACCCAATCCTTGACTGTTGTTGCTTGTGTTATATTGCAGTGCATACCTTGTTTTTATGAGTGCAGGTCTGCATGTCTGATGGTGTGTTCATTCAGTTTGTGTGTCAGGTTTTTAATCGTATGGTAATCCAGATTAAAGTCTGCCAGAGGTTTGTCTGTATAGTCTTTGTAGATAGTCCCCATAGCTCCAACGAGGATCACGTGTGGCTTGACTTCCCTATATCCTTGTCTGTTTAATTTGGCAATAAGCATGCTGTGCTGTGCTTTTGCTTTTTGGAGTTGGGGATCAGGCCTAGTGTCTTCACATAATTTAAAATCAATCAGGTGAACCTCCCACTGGTTTGGATTCAATTTCTTGTCTTTAGCAAGCTGTTGAAAGTTTGAATTGCGGGTGGTTACGCGAGAGGAGCACACGGTGCTAGGTAAAAATAGGATGGCGTCAGGACGAGAAGAGGCTTTTAAAGCATGTGCTGTTAGTTTTGGTTGCAGCCAAGAGGGCAGTGTTTTGTTGTTGGCAGTGTTTCTCAGATCTAGGCCTTGCTCTGATAGTTTATCTGCGCTGCCTACGTCAGTGTAGTAGGCAATTTGGTTGGCATGTCACGCCCAATTGTTGGCAGTGACGATTCGTGTGATTTGGTTAGTTGGTTTTTCAGTTGATGTTGTTTTGCCATGTCTCGTGCAATAAGCTAGCGGAAGCCAGTTTATTGAAGATAGCATTTTCTGGTTTTGATATTGCGGTATTCAATTAGCTCAGTAAACTACACAATGCTCAGCCAGATGGTTGAGTAAACTTCCCAGCCCTGGGGAGGAGAGGCGCGGCAGCCGACTAGTGTGTGTGTGGTATAGTATACGTCAGTGGTCAAGTAAGTCGGATTTGAGAAACAGCAGAGAAAGAGAGAGAGATTATCAGGAGAATTGCAGTCTGTAGTGCAGTTCCCAGCCTTTGCTCGAGAGAGACTCGACCCTGGCTATAAAACCATTATAGATTGTTGTGCTGAGTCTTATACTTTGCAGTGACAGTGATTTGCTATGACAGGCACCGCATGGTCCCTTTGTAGGGCTTGGACGATCAGCACACTTGCCGTATTATGACCTCTTTCTACATCTGGGTGGCTGTTTTGTCACATGTGCGGTAGATACTCTGTAATTTTGGCTAATCAGCTGTTTGATTTGTGTTAGTGCAAATTTACAAGGCGCGGATGAAGCTTGACAAACAAATTACAACGTACAGGATAGATGTGGACGTGTGCCTTTGGCTTTTTGCACTGCACTGCCTGGACAGGCTAAAAAGAATATAAAAGAAGATGTGGGCTGTTGAAAGAGAGGTTTAAGAAGAAAGAGCGAGGGCCAGGGAAAGTCCTGAGGAACCGGTCTGGGCTGGGGTTTTGTAGTGTACATAAACGGGCATGATTAAGGACATTCCAACTGCAATAATGGGAGATTCGTGTCATTTTTATGGGGGTCAACTATAAAAAGCGTGTGGCAGTGGCAAATCTGTATGAAGCCAGTCCGCTTAGAAGAACCTGCAGTAGCAAGTATGCAGCAACGTCTCGTTGAGCTTGCAGATGAAGTGCAAGGATGGGAAGCGAAACTAGTGCACGAAACTCACCTGCAGTCCGATGAATCCCAGCGCTATTCCATTTAATATTAAGTCAATTTTCAGCCTGCAAATTGACAATCAAAGGATGACAAGATTGACTCACATTCTGAACCAGGTAGTTATAAGCAGACTACACAGCTAATTTGGTGCATCCTTTGGTTCTTAATTCATGCTGGCAACTGCGTGTTTCCCTTCTGTCTTGCTGGTTTGAGAGTGCGCAACTCACACGTAAGTTTGGAAGCTGATGAAGTACGCATACATGGCCAGGAGCGGAAGGGCCAGAACAAAGCTGAACAGTAATGGTACGTTTGACTCTGTCTTATTGCCCTTGGTGACTGCAATTTGAGAAAAAAGGTGCAAGCTCTTTATAAATGTGCTAGCTCTACGCAAGGACTCTCGGTGTTTACCTGTACTGGTCCTTTTTGCATGTCTTAAACTATACCATGTAACATAATGCAGGCATTAATGCGGCAAAATGTTTGTTTTGTGTTGATTGCTGATAGTGCATGTTACATTTGCTTGTTTAACTTACCGAAAAAAAGGCGAGGGATCTCCAAAAGGATGTACAGCCAAGCAAAGGAGAACTCCATGTCAAAATTCCTTTGAGGGTAGGGGAGCACGAGCCCTGCAAATTTACAATTCGCATCTTTTTAGCTTTGGGGCATGGTACCAGGAATCATGAAGGTGTCTGCATGCAATGAATTTGACCCTCCTTACCCTTATAAACAAACACAAGGATGTTGAGGACATAGTAAAAACAATTCCACCAGATGGAGAAGAAAATTAGGATTTGCAAGGTGAGCGAGGTGAGCACCCTCCGCACAGGTTTCCTTCCTGGCTGTTGCTTCACAGCCTGGTCCGCCTGCTCATGTTTGAGAAACAAGCGGAGTATTTAATGGGGGGCAGGAACAGCTTGTTGAGTTTGCACAGTCAACATGCTGGTCAACATCCTGAAAAGCGAGCAGGCTTGTACACGCTTTCAACATGCTGGCATATGTGGGTGCCCATTGGATCAGCACATGCCATTACCTCATGCAAGTTGTGCTGCCTGAAATCAATTCCTCCTTGGGTGGCGTATTGTGACTGTTGTTGCATACCTATTATGTTCAAATTTAATAATTCAACATTATTTTGTTCAGATTTCAAGCGGAGATCAGCAGGTTGGTAGGTATATATTATTTTATTATTACCAATTGATAATGAAGTCGTCCATGTCTCTGTCTACCGCTTCTTCTTCGTG
>Ga0307963_1003810_pt1 | contig 12028 bp, 11 predicted proteins | sample OrgLakmetagen594_FD_201829 | JGI IMG/M metagenome (GOLD analysis project Ga0307963, IMG submission 201829) | Saline water microbial communities from Organic Lake, Antarctica - #594 | ecosystem: Environmental > Aquatic > Non-marine Saline and Alkaline > Saline | place: Antarctica: Organic Lake...
CCCCCTTCCAGTGCCCCCACCCAAACAAAAAGGGTGTACCATTCTGCTCCTTTTTCAAATAGGCTTCCATCTGCATAATCATCAAGACCTAAAACTGAAGTGTTGCAGAGTTATGGGGCAAAAACTGAGATACGGACGCCCATGAACACGTGCCCTACCAGGCACCCATAAATGGCTTGCACAGTCTCAAAATACTTCCAATTCTTCAGAATTCCACTATCTCATGCTGGCACAATCCTGTATGTCTGGGGTAGATTGCTGCTTCATTGGCTTGACTCACCCCGCGGCCTACACCCGAGCGCGTGTGCCTCTGACTTTTGGACATGTCCACAGACCCCTCCCTTAACCCAATTTGCTCAAAAAGGGTGCCAATCGACTTGGTTTGAGCTGAGGATTCCGATGATATATTCAAAATTTCGTACGGGTGACCCAGCAAATTTTTGGAGGGGGGGTCCAAGAAACTCTGGACCCCGCCCCCCCCTCCGATTTGACTCATATATATATACCAATCGATAGCTCTCGACGCCAGGATTCCGAATATATAAATTTTAATCGATTTGGCACGTGTCGTCCAAAAGTTATGCTTTCTGCAGTCTCCTGCGCAGATAGTGTAAACACCACCACAGTGAAATAGGAAAGGATATTTTGTGTCCTGCACCACCCAATGGAAAGAAGGACGGTTTCTCGATGGGGATCAGGTGGTTGGGCATGACGTTTCTCCCTTGTTCAAAGGTGGCAACTGCGCATTAAATAAGTAAGAGTTTAAGCGGGAAAACACCAGCGTGCATTTGGCTCAACTCATGCTCACACTAGCCAGAGCCCCACCGAAAATCGAAAAAAGAAAAACAACAGAGACCAATGAGAATTCGGCGGGTTGTCAGCCATGCGATCCAGCCTGCGCCTAGCCCTTCTGAAGCCAGCCGCTCTACCAGTAACTCGCCCCTCAGATCCCGCCCCTATTATCACTGTTGTCATTGTTTTTGTGATCTTGTCTAAGCTTTTTATTGCATGGCAGGGTAGGACAGTGGCTAGTTGGTGCACTTGTGTAAAGGTATGCCCAGGCTTAGTAGAAAAGTTATGGTGTACTGGTTGTAGATTGTGCCCCCGACTCCAAGAAAAGAAAAACTACGCGAGGGTGATAACGCCACAAGCATGGATTAAGGAAACGGAGACGTTGCTGTTGCTGTTGACCCCCGACTCCAAGGATTATAACATAAAGTGTGATTTTGTTGTTCCTAGAGATGCCTAGGACTCCTCGGAGGCTCCTTGTTCGTAGACGCTGGATAAGCGGTAGATGTTGGTAATGTGCTTTATCTAATGTCTGTTGCAGGTTAATGTCTGAGCAGGCAAGATGTATGTCCCTGTCCCTCGGGGAAGAAAGAGTGGGCGAGACAGCTGAAGATTCAATGTTAAGGTTAATAAGCCTTTCACTGTTAAAAGCATCCATTGTAACGGTTGCTGAGCCCAGCTTGCCTTTGCTGATCTCTTCCCCACAACGGCTAACTGCATGGTGATATCGGTTTACGTGCATTCTATTCAGAGTATGGTTGTTGCACCTAAGAAGCATGTGTGGAGCACTGTCTGATCCTCCATACAATGGGCAGGTGGTAGGATATTATCGATCAGCTATGCTGGCTATAAGGTGAATGGCTTATATGGCTGGCGGATATGCTAAAGTCATTTCCCGATGCACTCCAACAGTGCCAATAAGCCATTCACCCAATTCGAAGCCCCTTCTACCTCATCTGAATGCAAGATACCTGATTTTATATCTTAACCATTGACATTTGCTGGAAATTTGACATTCTGGGGTGCTGTGTAGGGCCCGGTGTGCATTTTGCACCCACTTTGGCAGGGAAAACGTGCATTTCTGAAGTTGCCCCGATCGAACTCTGCTTCAGTATGTAAGCATGATCAATGTTGTATAAATTGCTGCATTGTCGAATTTGGGGCAGGGGGCCTGTCATGTGGCTAAGCCTTTTGGTGTGTTTGTCTGTGTTTATTGTATCCGTCCTATATTTGAGAACTTGTTCCTTAAAAGTCACATTTGGCATGGACTAGAATGTGTTACTGAGTTGGGCATGAGCAAGGGGCCTCGCATTAAGTTGCTGTGTATGAGAGTCGGGCTGTGCTGCACACACTCAGGCGTGTCATGCAATTTTGCCTAAGCTTGTATAGCAAAATAGCATTGTATCTGTGTTAGCTTCACCAAGGTAAAGGTGGGCGTCTTTATGTTGTTTTGGCTTGTCCTGTAAGTTAGTCAATACTCGTAGCTCTTCTGTATGGAAGCCAGCCATCTTTGTTAGGCACGCCTTGCTAAGCCAGAACAGGTCGTAGAAGGGGGCAGTAGCTGGCCGGAGGGAGATGTCAGAATTTTGATTGACTGCTGCTTTGTGAAAGTCATGGTAGAAGATGAGGATTGGATTAGATTTACAATGTCCTTGAGTACTTCCCTATGCAAATGGTGGAGTACAGCCATTGCGTTCAATAGCTGTTTTCCAATCTGAAAGAGGGATGTGGCACTGTCTGTAGCAATTTAAGTATTTCCTTGTTGTACCGCTACTAGCAAAGCTGTAAGTTCGGCTCTATTGATGGTGAATGTGGGGCCGCTGCCTCCAGGATCAGGATCAGTATTGTTTTCGTGTCAAGGGCATTGGTTCTTGCTCCAGTAGGCTTGGTAACTAGGGTCAAAATCTAGGGGGCTGGCAAAATTTTGTTTAGTACTATTGCCCATTTCTGGAGGGAAGTCGTAATGTGCCTCGGGGTGCAGTACATAACGGAATCTTTTGCCTTTTTACCAATGTTGCTTGGTCAGCTCATTTGAAGTTTGTACCTTTGTAGCAGACCTGCAATTTCAGTTGCTGCGTGTAGTTAGGTGGTTGTGTAGTATTGTGCAGGCCAATCCGTTTAGTTTGATTGTAGGCACGTAGCAAAATGTTCAGACGTTCTAAGGAAGCCTTCCTGTGCAGATGCTGTGAATGCCATACACACAGGCTGCCTGACAATTTATGTGTTCGGGGATTTGTGGTTCCTCTGAGTCTGTATTAGATCCTGCTGGCTTGAGGAGATCCACATCCTGTACCCAGATATCACACATCCAAGCAAGTGGGTTGATTGTGTACCTAGGGCTTGACAGTGTCCGTGACAAAGAGTGCCTTGCCTCTGATGTTTTGGCCTTGCAACGAGTCCCACATATTAATAAAGCGCTGGGTACAACCACCATAGCCTTGCTTTGTAAGAATGTCTATTTCTTGGTCTTCTGGTTGGGCACTTGGCTGAGTGCATTATTATAACAATCTACGTGTGTCAAAGTCGGGGTTAGCTAAGAGCAGTTCTGCCAGAGCACTTTCACCATTTCTTTATTTTCTGCTTTGCTTCTGGTATCCTTTTCCATCTAGTTTAGGTCAGTACAGGCTGGGCGGTGTCAGTCCTCTCTATTTTCCGCGGCTTGCCTTGCAACACGTGAGCAGGCATTCAGGCCAATCAGACATGTCCAATGGTAAATGCGTTGGCATGTATCACATCGCAACACATCGTCATACCTAGTTATCTTCTCTCTCTGGATGCTCTCGGCTGACTGGGCTACAGAAAATCTGGCAGCAATCATCTAACTTTTGGATTCTTGGAAAGGGCTCTGTTTTTGCGGCTTTCAGCCCCGTGCTTCGAAACAAGGGTAGTGCATTCTTGGCTGGTTGCAACCCAAAGCAAAGAGAGGGGGGTGTTTGTTATGAGAGAAATGTGGTCGCTGTGTTTGCAACCTCTGTCATCTGGGTAGTTAAACAGTTGAGGGTGTCTCTGTTCTTTTATAAGAGCGCTAGGAAGTTCTACTTCTCCTCCGATAGTATGTCATCAAGACGCAAAGGAACAGCACATAGACCTTTGCAACATTCTCCAAGGAGCCTGCCTCCGTTTCTCTCCACATCATCCTTTTGGGTGTAGGCGGCACCATCTACAACACCCACACTCTGGAGCCTTTCAAAGAACCGGGTCTCGATTCTCAAAGAGTTAAGAAGCTTGCCTCCAAGCTCCATGTGCACTCTGTGAACTTTGCTGCTAAAGTTGTCCATACTAGACGTGCCCTTTCCAGTACTGTTATCAACTCTCATCAGGAGCCGGTTTCAGGCCAAGCCTGCAACCCTCCTGATCCCCATTGATTTTTCCTTTCCTTTTCGCGGTGGAGGAGCTTTACGGTACTCGGTAACAAAGTGGCTCCTTTTCCTTAATTAATGTGGGGAGTGGTTTTCACTGCCTGCGTAGTTTTTTCCTTTTTTCATCAGAAAGTCGCGAGGTGTGCATGCTAAAGGTCCAAGGTCGTTTAGCAAGGTTGTGATCGATTGGAACCAGGTAGTCTCGTGTAATTTATTGGTAGCAGTGGACATCCTCCTTTTGATAGGAAATATTGCTAGATCCGTCACCGATGGCGACTAACCTTTTTCTTTTTTGGCAAAGCCTTTGCTACCTTGTTTCTTGGTATTTTATGTAGAGTTTTGTGGACTGGTGTCCTAAGAACCTTCATCATATATTAGAATTGAATTTACCGTGCATGTGTTGTGTTACAGCTGTTAAAGTTAAAATTTGAGAAAATGGAGAATCTCTTATGCTGGTGTAACCAATAATCAGCATGCGTTTGAGCATCTGATAGGCTGGCTGGGGGAGGATCCTTTCACAGTTGGTGGCCAAACCATTTAATTAGTTGCTTCTAGGGTTCGTAGGTAATACTACTTGCCGCTTTTGCTTGGAACTACGCTTTCACCTGGAGACGTACGGGTTCAGTTTGATGAGCGGAGATTATATACACTCTGACCAGCCTGCTCTGACTTAAAAATTATGGTAGCTCATCAAATGATCTCATTAGGGATAGGCTCCTATGTAACAGCTCTTGCTCAGAATGGTACAAACACATCCCTTCGATGCAGAAAGACCAGCATCATTAACACATTTCGATGCGGCAGCCTGCTACGCATATACGGAAGGCAGAAATTTGGAAGCATGACCACAACACTAGTAACCAGTCACCCTGGCAGAGCCTGTCTCTACAATTCACGATTTCTAAACCCCTACCAGCAGTGTCGATCAACAAGGGGGTCGATTGTGCACTACTCTCAATGCAATACAAGCATCACTAAATGTAGTCTTTCCAACGGTACCGGCATGCCACGCAGTTGAAGTACAGTGTCATGCCTTTCTCTGTGGACTCTGAGATGAACACAGCCTCGTTGTGGTGACAGCTGCACATGGGTTTCATTGGCATTATTTGATTTTACAGGCAGCTGTAAATATGTAGGTTGTGGTTGTGAGGTGATGCTTGACTGCACGTGGAACCACAATTCAGTCGTATCAGACACTACATTTTTTGGTTGTGTGCATGGCTGTCACGTGCGCTCAACATACAACAAGTCAAACATTAAGAGAGTGATACAAGGCTAACCAAAAAAATAGCTACAGGAAAGGAGTAGCTGTAACAAAAGGGGTGAGGGGAAAAGGGGCTGTATGCACACCTGGGGCAGTTCACATCTTTGGTGCGAGGCAAAGTGGGGTCCGCAATCACGTCCTGCGCACGGTAATACAAACAAATTTGAGAGGGCGCTCAAGTACTTAAATTTTGTGAACAGCAGTTGCATCAGACCAGCTCCATTCACGTGATTAATGAATGTATAATCGTGTTTCAGTTCTGTCACTATGTATAAAACACATACACATATTGCAAAACCCTCCAGTAGCGACAACGCAAAGAGCTTAAGGTTACTATGGCTCCCCTCACATCCTGATAAAAACAAAGGACCTTTAATCAAACCTGTACTCTATCGCGTTGCAGGGGAAAGTGACCATTTATCAGTCGGGCAGGGTGCCTAGACTACACGGCAGTGTGCGTAGTGTGTAAAGCATGCAGTTATGACTTATGACACAGTCAGTAAACACGTGCGTGGCCCTACCTGCACAATGACCGTCTTGTCCTTGCTGCTAAAGGTGGTCTCTGAGATGTAGACACACCATTCCCGGGGGTCCGAGTCCTCAACATAGTCGCAATTCTTGCAGTAATACTCCAACTTACGAAATTCCTGTGCAAAGTTGGGCACAACATGCATTCTATCTAGGTCAAATCAGCAAATCGGTGAATTAGTTGTGGGTTGTGGGATCCTGCAGTGTGCATGCAGGCGCCCTTCACCTCCAAAATATTGCATGCAGTGAGTATGTGCTTGATGATGTGTGAGTACAACAATGCAGTTGCAGAAAAAACTGGTGTACGCATGAATTGAAAGCCAAACTGCATCATGCTAAAACTGACAAGCATTGTTTCTGTGTTCAATCAATTCATGTAATTGCTAACAACGAGCAAATTGTGTACAGCACTCTAGTACGTGAGCACATGCTTGCGTGAAGAGTTTGACCTTACTGAATGGAGGTGTGCATACATGTGTATTTGTGTGTATGAGTGTGTATGTGTAGGCTTGGTCAATAACTTACATTCATATGTATATACGGTATATATATATGGCATTTAAAGGAATTACCATACATACGTCATATACGGTGTACTTACAATTCTGGCCAACCCTATGTATGTGTACATGCGTGTGCGTGCGTGTGTGTACATCTGTGAGTGTGTGTCTGTGTGTGTATGTGTGTGTGTATGTGTGTGTGTATGTGTGTGTGTTTGTGTGTGTGTGTGTGTGTGTGTGTGTGTGTGTGTGTGTGTGTGTGTGTGTGTGTGTGTGTGTGTGTGTGTGTGTGTGTGTGTGTGTGTGTGTGTGTGTGTGCAATCATGATTGTGTATGCGTGTGTGTGCATGTGTGCTGGGCTTGTGTAAGCTTGCGCATGCACTGTGCCAGGCACCTTGTTTTCCCTGGGGTACAGCAAGTCGTTCGTCTCCGGACAAAACCGTAACCCGCGCCCAGGCCTTTTGCTTGGCATGGCCTAAGCTGTGCTTTAGAGCACCTTCTGCCAAGCACACTGTCCCACTCCTCTTCTGTAGATTTTGGGACGCCTTCACTTTATGCCACCAATTCAAATTTAAGTTTTTATTGCAGTCTAATAAACAACAACACAGAAAGGAATATTAAAGGCACTCTATCGTTTTCCTGGAGTTCCTGAACCAGAACCAGGAAGCGTATGAGTGGCGCTGGACCATCCGGTGCTGGTGCTCTTACGGGCGAAGGTGGGGAATGCAGCAGAAATATCCTGGGACAGACAAATTGCTCAGGCATTGCCCCCCCCACTCACTGCAAACGCCAGCCAGCGTGCACACACACACACACACACACACACACACACACACACACACAAATACATAAATACACACAAATACACAAACACTCACACGTGCGCACGCACGCACACACATACACGCGCACACACGCGCACGCACACACACACACACACACACACACACACACACACGCACACACACACACGCACACACACACACACATACACACGCACACACACGTGCACACGCGCACACACTTACACATTCTGTATACACCCTCCACACGAATGCACGTGCCGTGTACACACTAGCAAGCGTGCACTTCAGCACATACGCAGACACACACACATACACACATACACACACACAAACACAGTGAACCGTGAGAAGCACCCCTCTGGAATTGTTCCAGTGCTCCAGAACGTGGTATCCACGGTGAACCTAGGATGCAAGCTAGACCTCAAGGAGATTGCCCTGCATGCCCGAAATGCAGAGTACAATCCCAAGGTGGGGGGGCCGAACGCTTTCTCGCTTCAGTGAATGGATTAGGGTGGTGGCTTAGGGTGAATGACATCTTTCTATTGCTTCTAGTGCTTGGAATTGCCATCAGTCTCCCAGTAATCGCTGAGGAGGCCTAGGGAACAGGGTTAGGCTCCTAGGGGCTTGTGCCACAACCAGCTCAAAGGGAGGCCTGCTGACAACCTCCTATTCCCTCATGCACCCTCCTATTCCCCCACTGTATTCCTCCTTTTGATCCCCCAACCACGCGCTCCTACGTTCCTTTGCCACCACATCTCCCCTCCCCCTTTCCAACATTTCTTTCTAGCCCATCCTAAACCTTCCTGGCCCTTCCTAACCCTTCTTCAATCTTTTGCCGCATCACCTCCCCCAGCCATCCCTCCCTCCCGTCTGACCATGCTTCTCCCCCTCCCCCCTCTCTGCTCACAGCGCTTTGCCGCAGTCATCATGCGCATTCGAGAGCCCAAGACCACGGCACTCATCTTTGCCTCAGGCAAAATGGTGGGTGTGAGCTTGTTTGTTCGTGTGTGTGTGTGTGCGTGTGTGTGTGCATGTGTGTGTGTGTGCATGTGTGTATGTGTATGTGTGCACATGTGCGTGCAGGGTATGTGCCACTCTCAGATAATGTATTTGTTTGGTTGCTGTGACTCGTTTTGTCAACAATTAACTGTTGAATAACAGAGCCCTCACGCTTTCAACACAAAATTGAGTCGTGAGGATCCCAGAATCTGGGCCTGCATTTTGTTGGGAGTTTGGTCAGTCAAAACCGCGATTTCTGACACAATTATTGAATGCCAGTTTCTCTCATTCCTATAAACCTCTTTATTGCATACATTTCTACATAGTGACACGGTGGAACCCACTTTGGTTGGGGGCACCACACAGGATGAAATGAAGCGTATGTGGGACCTGTTCATGTAAGCACCACCCATAAGCATCTGAAACATCCACGCACTTTATACTACACAATCTCACACGCAGGTGTGTACAGGTGCCAAGTCTGAGGAGGACGCCAGGACTGCAGCACGGAAGGTAAGTGTCACGGTTCCTCTCCATTACACTTCAGAAAGAAGCTTTTTCATCGTGTTGCTACCTTTGGTGAGGTGGGGGCAGCTACGCTTTGATGCTTGTTGTTTAACTACCTTAATTACGTGTTGCTGCTGGGTGCAACATGAAGAGCGCTTGTGTTTGTGCGTGTGTGTGTGTGTGTGTGTGTGTGTGTGTATGAGTGTTCCCAGAAGTGAGTTAGGTCGGACATGCCTTTGCGAAAGGCTGCAGAAGTAGTTGGAGGGATTTGCTAGTGAAAAAGTTATAAGCTGCGGCTGTCATGTATGTTGAAGCATTTGGATGGGATGTGTACGCGTGGGAGAACATTGAGGTGATCATCATCTGAAGAGGTCAGCTAGGTCTCCGTTGCTGGCAATAGACGTGAGGGGGATAGGGCTTTATGGATTTCATATTCATACAACGCACAGCAAGGATTTGCAAGCTTTGATCCTCATCTTTTGATCCATGTCTGATGGGTCAATCCTGTGATCGTGCAAGGAAGGTTGCGCTGAAAAAGCTCGGAAAGGAATAGTGAATTACGTTTTGTGTCTTCTTTCAACCATCAAACGCATACATACACGTCCATACACCACACACGCACCCTCTCCCCCATCCCACACTCAGATCGGCACGCACGCTGACGTGTTTCTTAGTTGTGTCTGTGTCCTGCTCATTTGCAGTACGCCAAGATCGTGCAGAAGCTGGGCTTCCCGGCCACCTTTAAGGAGTTCAAGGTGCAGAACATCGTGGGTTCCACAGATGTCCGGTTCCCCATCCGCTTAGAGGGCCTGGCGTTTGGGCACCAGCTCTTCTCCAACGTAAGTTGTGCACGGCACATGGCGATGTAAGTCGTAGGTTTCGCACGAGAGGTCTTGCGTTTGAGCACCAGCTCTTCTCCAACGTGATTGTAAGCTTGACACGTACACGGCATGGTGTGTTAGCGTTCCTTTGACCGACTCACATTTGCACAAGAGGACATGTACTGCCCAAGGGCACCAGCTTGTCTCTCCTAAACCTTAGGTCAACTGGTCAGGTGAACATCACCGCAAGTCCTACAGTTCTGCCTTGTTTACTTGTAGGACCAGCAGAAATAAGTGTATGAACATACATGCATAATTGGATACATAAACAGTGTGTGTGCGGTATTGTTGGCAGGAGGACTGTTTCACGTTTATAATGTAAGACCTTTATACGATAATTTACATGCCCACCTATAATTCTGGCGACCCTGAGTGCTTGCATACATCTCAGGCCCGTTATGACAAGGGTGCAAGCGCAGCAGCAGACGTGCGTGCGTGTTTCACCTCCCATCATGCTGTTCAGGGCTTACTGTTGTTCATGCAACGTGCATGTACAATGTCACACCTGTATAAACGCATCTGTGGTCACCCTAGCATCAATGCCCTCAAGCCTGAGAGGTGCCAAATAGCTGCTCTGACGAGCTTAACCTACCACCTGCACTCTGTCACGCACCACAAGGGAAGGGAAGCGTGCTGCAAAAGCCCAGCTCTCCCCTCTGCCATTTATGGAAAGACAACAAGCTTTGCTACTTCCTGTCCTACCTACATGTTTCATCCTTTTCGTTTCCTGCATGCATTTGTGTTTTTGCGCGAGCGCCTTTGCTCCACCTGTTATGATCACGCACTAAAGTTCTGGCTGCACATACTTTGTCAGTACCCCCGCACACATACAGCTTGTCAGTCCTTTTTGTGGACCTGGCTTGCTCTACCAATCATTCTCAGGCAACGTTTTTTTACAAGCAGCCTTGAACACCCAATGGTTCAGTGCTGAATTGGAAGCTCCAATCTGGCTTCTGCTTTTGCTTGGCCATAAAAAACAACCAATTCCTCAGTGCCGGACTGGAGATGTCCCAACCGCGCTTGTGCCTTTGCTCTGCTTCTACCTGTGGCTGCAGTACGAGCCTGAGCTGTTCCCTGGCCTGATTTACCGGATGCAGCTGCCCAAGGTGGTGCTGCTCATCTTTGTGTCTGGCAAAGTGGTACTCACAGGTATGTGTATGTGAAGAGCATGCGTGCCTTGTGTGCCTGCGCGGTGCTCACCTTGACGTTGGAACAGGTGATGCGCACGTGTATGGGTATGTGCTTGCATGAGAGAGCACGCGTATGTGTTCATGGATGTCTCAATACCTTTGTTGTCTATGTGTGGCGGCACACGTGAGTCACCACACACTTGTGTACGCATGTGTACTGCACATCTTCGTGGCTGGCTGGGAGGTACAGGAAAGGCTGACTTGTTCCCATTCAGAGGAGCACCTCTTTCTTTGATCCCAGCAGGATAGTGCCTGGCAGCAGTGTGGCGGAACAAGACGATGTGTTAGGACGAGATGAGGAGGTTATATTGGCAGCAATGATGAGTTAACATCATTGAAAGAGCTCATGCTTTGCATTCAATCCATGATATGAGACGGGCCTCTTGCTCGCAAGGGCGGCCTACCCAATAATCAGGATGGCTGAACGCACTGCACATACACACCGCTCCACTCACGTGCGCACACACATACACACACAGACACACATACAAACAAACACACATGCACACACCTACACATGTATATATACACAGGCGCCAAGTTCCGCGACGACATCTACACCGCCTTTGAGAACATCTACCCCATTCTGCAGAGCTTTAGAAAGGGAGACGCTGCCAACCCTGCACCGGCCCCCCTCATGCCCCCTCCACCAGCATCAGCAATGATAGGTACTAACAACAGGCTCCTGTGTGGGAAGGAAATGCCTTTGCGTACTTGACACACACACATTCATAGGCTCATGAACACACATGCACACGTCAGCACACAAGCACAGACTTGTGAGTATGCACGCATTCACTCACGCATGCAAACACAAGCATGCATACGCGTACACACACACAACACACACATTCACACACGCAGAAGGAGCGCCCTCGTCCTCTCAGCAGCAGCAGCAGCAGCAGCAGCAACAGCAGCAGCAGGCGGGCCCCTCACGAGCTCCCAGGTATGTGATTCTGGCTAGTTGTGTAATGTCTGCACCCATGCACATCCATGTGCACATTCACTTTGATGTGCTTCAGACAGCTCATTCTGCAGGTGTTTCTCCTTGTGCTTTCTTCAGCCAAGGACACGCTTTGATTGCAGTTGCTTCCAGAAGATTGTTCTGACCTCAATCTGCCCTTCCTGCACTCACTCTGCAGGCTCCCACAGCAGCTGCCCCCTCCCACCCCCCTGCACCACGCCAACCTTCCCCCTCCCACTCC
>Ga0307963_1003816_pt1 | contig 12022 bp, 16 predicted proteins | sample OrgLakmetagen594_FD_201829 | JGI IMG/M metagenome (GOLD analysis project Ga0307963, IMG submission 201829) | Saline water microbial communities from Organic Lake, Antarctica - #594 | ecosystem: Environmental > Aquatic > Non-marine Saline and Alkaline > Saline | place: Antarctica: Organic Lake...
CCCCCTGCACCCCCCCGCTCTTGCGTTTGCACAGTCCCTATACATACCATACCATGTGTGGAATTGTGTGTCATGTGCAGCGAGCAATTCAGGGGTACATTCCTTCTGTCAGCCTGTGCAACCATTTCTGAGCCATTCTGGTCTTTGCAACCTGCAATGATTAGCGGCATTGAAATCAGATGACAATTCAGGGGGGGTTGCGCCCTTCATGCGCCCCCCCGCTCTTGCATTTGCACAGTCCCCGTCATACCCGTGTCTGAAGCTGTGTGACCTGTGCAGCTGCAGATGACCTGAGCTCCATACGGTTGATCAAAGCCACCACCTCTGGCTGGGCTGCTGCTTCCTGTGCCTGCTGAGTGGCATTGCCAGGCTGAGACTGTTGCTCCAAGTGCTGTGCCAAGTGCTGGAGGTCCTCTACCGCTTGCCTGTCCTCCCGAGTGCTGTGAAGCTGCTGCCGTCTCTGCTCTGCTGCTGCAAGCGCTGCTAGCGTGATGGGATCGGTCGGCCTTCTACCACACTCAACGACACCACTGCAGAAGGGCCAAGAATATGATGGGAAACATTCGAAATATATTAGAAATACACTCAATTGCATCCCGGGGGGAACAGTGACTTGCGACCTCGAAGGGGTCGCGCGTGGAGGGGAATTTGACCGGGGTGTTCCGGAATCAGCGCAAAATTGGCTTTTGTTTCATATAAATTTTACACTGCAAGATTGCCCGGTTGGCTTAACGCTCTATTCTTCTGCCACGTTTCCACCTGAACCTAAAGGGACTACGCCTAGGGGGGCTCAGCCCCAAAACATCACACCCAAGCCCTTACCTGCATAAGGGACACAGTGTCTGGGAACACCGCCCTGCAAACATCTAGCAACTCCTGCTGGCTGTTCACGTTGTGGATGAGCTTCTGCGCAACGTACGTGCCCTGGGTGTGGACTGCAAGCTCCGATACCACGGGGAGCATTGTGTACAGCAGCAGCGCTGCAGTGTGGAGGAGAATTAAGGGAAGCTCAGTCAAGAGGGGAAGAGACAGGGGCAGTTTTAGCAAACACTGTACGTGTTTTTACGTTCCCTGCTAAAATATCAACGTAATACTGTATTTGCATATTTCTGGCCAGCGCTGTGCGCTGTGCGCAGTTCACATGTTTTTTGTGCTTGTGAGAGAGGAACATCATCAGCATGCCTCCTGGCTTGCTGATGCGCTTAATTTAACGACAGGAGACACCCTGCTTTATCCTACTCAGGGGTAGACAAAAGATTTGATACAGTACAGTACAGCAGACCTTCATGACAGTCGCTACAGATCAGCATCAGTGATGTGCCAGTACGGTGTACGGTACGGAACGGTTTGGTACGGTATAATACGGTTATGGTATGGTGCGCTACGGTTAGACCATATATACAGTATAAGTAAGTATGGCGTACTGGCACACATCACTGATCAGCATGTTGAAGCTCGTTCGTCAAGCTTCAAATTGCCACCTGGTCGGGATTACACAAATGTATTTGTGTTTGTTTCACCTCTTGTTTGGTAGAGGGGTTTACCACAGCAACGAAAGGCACTTGATCTTACTTCAAGTTCATGTATTTCCAGACAAGGTTTGCTAAAGGTTTTGCAATTCCTGTAGTCAATAGGGTGCTACTTGTCTGCCGGCGTTTGTATACTTCCACAAACCAACCTTTTTATGAAAGAGCAGGGTTCTTGCGCCTGCTACCAGGTGAATGGAAGCGCGAAAAAGCTCTCAGATACTGCATCAAACAACTCGGCCCATATTTCATGCATCAAGCATCGCCTTGTGCGCAGCCAATGGCTTGCAATTGCGTGCTCCAGGGATGTTTCATACGGTCATTTGGGACGTTTAATACGATTAAATACGCGATAAATACGCAATGTGCGTATAATACGATCGTAAAGCAATTGTAAGAGAGCCGATGATTGACCCAAAATGGACCCGATTCGTCCCAGAATCACCCAAACATTTCCAATTCTTCTCCAGTAATTCATACGTCATTTATTACTATACAATGGCATTGCGAGCTCGCTGCGTGGTCGTTTCTGGGCGGAAAACTGCCTTAAAAGGCCGAAAATCGCCCCAAAATGGTAAAATTTGCAATCGTATAATACGGCCCGGTTTGTTCAATACAATTAAATTCGCGTTCAATACGATGCGGGGTATTTTACGAACACTCCGTATAAAACATCCCTGGCGTGCTCTCATGCATACATAGAGAGAAGCACAGCACCACAAGTGTAAAACATGCAGGGTTGGCCAGAACTGTGTGTAAACATGGTGAGAGATTTTCCTGCAAAAAAATTAGCAACACATTGGTATTATCCTACACACAAGGTGCAAGCACTTAAAAATGCGAAATAATTGGGTCATCCAGAACTGTATGTGTTCTCTATACATATAACAGAGTACACATGATGATTTCCCTGATACAGATCCAGTACAGCTGTACATATACACATGGTGTTGCATAAACGTAATAATGACTGGCACTCACTATAGGGGTCTAGGCCACGGAATTTGCGCTTGAACTGCTCTATTGCCGTGTACTGCTGCGCAGACTGTGGAGCTAGGTAAGACAGCAGGCGGTGTATCCGAGCCAAAACTTCGATCAGATTCTGGACAGTGAAGTTGCCATGGATGTGCATCGCGCATTCTCGAAAGAAGACGGGATCTGCGAGCGGCAATGAGCAAGTTCCCAGGTATGTTGTTGTTGAGGGAGCGGCTTCTATGAACTACAGCATGCCATATATAATAGACTGGCAGAGTAATGACCAGCCTGATTCATCCCGCAAGCAAAATGCCTGGCATCGCTGTCACATGTAAGGCATTTGTAAGTTTGGATACAAAAGCACGTGTGTGTGTATGTGTGTGTGCGTGTTTGTGTGTGCGCGTGTGTGTATGTGTGTCAAATTTGCCTGAATTCTAAATTGCAGCATGAAGACCTCACACTCAGCCGTTTCAATAATTCTAAAATGCAGCATGAAGACCTCACACTCAGCCGTTTCAACTCCAGACTCCATCTCTCATGGTAACAAAGTCAGAAACTTATGAAGCCCTCCATGAAAGCAATCGAATAATGAGCTTACAGATACAAACTGATCAACTATGAATGTTGATGTTTCATGTGTGAGCAGCCAGGAGCAGCTACAAGGAACAGCCCGAGAGGAAGCCAGTGGAAAAGCCACCGGCAATGCCCGAGCTGGGACGCACTGGGTTGTGGATAGCTGGAAGGATAGTTATAGAACACTCATACTGAAGGACTCCCAGTTTTTTACTGCTGATTGTGTGTGCTATACTGGCGTGTATTTGCATATTTGCATTCACGTATCCAATTGTATCTTACCACAAAGTGCGCCAGCTAGCTTCAGCAATTTTTCTGCTCCCTTCTGTCTCAGGCTCCCCATCATTTTCTTTTCTTCAACTGTGTTTAGGTTTGTAGGTGTGGAGGAAAAGGTCACGTCGGGGGCTACGGTAGTGCAGCATAATCATGCAAACATACAGGAGGCTCTGACAACGTGCGACGAATGGCAACTGGGCTGGACAGATACTCCATGACTTCATTTATGCAGCAGCAAGCCAACACCGGCGCTCACTTTCTCCAATCTGGTTCTGCTGTGTAATAGGCACACAGATATCAAGAAATGCCTTTTGCATGATGGGATGGTGCAGCGTCATGATCTGCTGCCGTACGTCTTCTGTGGGACGCACGCCACCCTGGCACAAAGTGATGTCAAGGCGTGATAAATGTTAGATTGCTGTGATGACACTGAACAACAGTGTTTGTGTGTGTGTGTGTGTGTGTGAGAGAGAGAGAGAGAGAGAGAGAGAGAGAGAGAGAGAGAGAGAGAGAGGAGAGAGAGAGAGAGAGAGTGTGTGTGTGTGTGTGATTGCGTGCGCACGTGCATTGTCATGCTGGAGAGCAAGAGTGCTGCAACTGTAAATAAACAAATGGGCGTTTTGTGACAGAACCACATGAAATGCAGTCAATGCGTACAACAGAGGAGAAGGCAAGGCTAGCTAGTCTGTGCTTCTGTGCATGCAGCATGCCTATTCTGGAATGCCTCCTTGCATTGGTGCCAATCACTCACAGGCTGTGTGGGAGACAGGCCGGGCCCGGAGCTATCACAATTTAAGCATTTTGGGGACCACCTGCAAGGTTTGCGAGCGCTTATATTGGCTTTGTTTTCTATTTATGTAAGGAAACTGACAAACACAAACGTAACAATTGCAGAAAAGTAGACGAGGACATATACTTCATGGGTAGAAAGTCCATCCTCACCATGCGTTGCTGGTCATACACTCGCTACAACTCCAATCTCCTCGCAACCCTTGGTTGGCCTGCATGTGCATGAACAGTGACCAAGGGACCCATTCCGCATGCAACATTGAGAAACTGGGTACTTACGCAGGAATGTACAGAAGACATCATGCTGGTCAACATGATAGGTATGCAGTGTCACACATAGACACACGCACGCACGTGCACACACACACACACACACACGCACACACACGCACACGCGCGCACACACACACACGCACACACATGCACACACACACGCATACACACATACACACGCACACACAAACTCACACACACACACACACACACACACACACACACGCGCACCCGTCCTTCTGCTTTGAGAGCGACACCTGCCCTCGCGGCTGCTGCTACCTTGGCTGCACGATTGGCCTCCGCTAACAAGTAATCCATCTGTGCTGCATTAGGGTCATCCCTAACAAGACATTGAGGTGTGGCAGAAAAGGTTAAGCATTAATGCAGCACGCTTTCGCAGCTGAAACGGGGGCAGCGTGGCTGAACCTGCATTTACCTGTCCATAAGCTCGTAGCTCTCTATATACCCTCTGCAGAGCGGGCACGTGACACCCTTGTTTGCCTGCGAGATTATAAAGGGGGGGGGGCGCAGCTGTCATCATGGCGGGACAGCTTTGCATGTGGATCCCTTTTAAGGAGCGCAACTAAGTCAGCAGGTGTGTGTGTGTATGTGTGCATTGTTACCTTGAATATATTGGTTGCCCGCATGGTTTCCACGCATGCCTGTGATTTTGCGTGGAGGGTGAGATTTGAAAGAGGGAGGATTGCCCTTGCAAAATGGATGCCATATCTAAGCACATCTTGACGAGCAGCAGCAGCAGCAGCAGATGCACAGGTGTGCACGCAAGCCTTTAGCATCATTGTTGCTCTTACCAGGCAGACGACAGAGCCTTCGCACGGACAGCCTCGGAGCCTGCAAACCCCTGGTAAATTGAAGCATATTTGGCACTCCTCCTCCCCGGGTCGAAGGGGGCGCACGTTGGCTAGCGCCTGCTTTCCCTGCGTACGTCCGTAGAATTTATTCTAGCGCGTTTTGCAGACAAGAAATTCGCAGGCCTCACTACAGATGTTCACTGGCTCGGGCGCTCGTCGTACGAACGATCTAGTAGGTAATCTACACTTGCCTTCCCCCACACTGAGGCTGTCATGGCCGTCATTTTCACGTAAAATTATTAACTAACTTACTAAATTTGATTTTTTTGTGTTGTTCCCACGTGTGTGTATCGAATTTATTACGATATGCAATCTATATTTCTCGGTTGGAATATTCAAAAAATATCTGTTAATAAAGATTGCGACACAGCCAATGCCAGCACCTCCCGTCTTTCACAATGGGTTAAATAAAAAATAAAGAAATATTCCAGGGGGGTAGTGGGGCGGGAAGAGCCTTGTTTCGTAAGACAATAGTCTTTTTTTAACTGGTACTTTTTAATTTTTTAAAATCCAACCGAGAATAGATTGCAGATCGCCATAAACACAAGAGCATGCAGGACTCCTGGGAACAAGCCAAAAAAAGAGCGCATGATGCAGTAGAAGCGGCGTTTGCACAGGGACCAGCCCCACCAGCAGCAGCTACTGATCATCAGCTGCAGCAGCCACTGATCGAGCAGAATCAAACGCCAAAGCCTCAATCGCAGCCATCATCCATTCCGCGTCAGGCCGCTGACGAAAGGCCTTCACCTCAAGGCCAGACCACTCCCGCACCGCCATCCTCTGGTGGACCGCCGCCTTCACAACAAGGCCAGCCCCTGCGCCCTGCTAGCACTACTGCTTCACCTCCCTCTGGCGGATTCCCTGCACAGCAAGCCCCGCCTCCAAGCCCTCCTCAAATAAATCCTCCGCCTCTGCCACCGATGCCTCCGCCTGTCACTGACTTTGTAAGGAGGCGTGATATTTTCTTCTCCCAATAATGCATCATCAATCATTGCTGCCTAGGAGATCTACCTGACCTGCAGACATATCACGCTTGCTGCCTTCAAATTTGCGCTTCCCCTCGCGCAGGTAGCCGAGGCTGTCAAGCCAAATGTCAGCAACGCCTCAGATCCTGCGCAACAACAGGCAGCAAAAATTGCTGCTGCTCAGCAACAGGCTGCAGCCCAGCAGCAAGCTGCACTGGCGGCAGCGGCACAGCAGCAATCGGCACAGGTGGCAGCCCAGCAACAAGCGGCGGCCCAACAACAAGCGGCTGCAATGGGCGCAGTAGCACAGCAACAAGCTACGATGGCAGCGGCACAGCAACAGGCGCAGCAAGTGATGGCACAGCAGCAAGCTAGAAAGGCAGGACAGGCTGCTGAAACACCATCAGGTAAGGATTCTGGGGCCCAGTTTTTCAGCAGGGGCGCATGCCGCCAGAGGGGGGAGACTGAGGCCCAAATATAAAGGGACATTTTTTCATGCTCCCGGCGTATGGCTCCCCAAATAGCAAGGTGCAGACAGCCGTGATGCGGAGAGCACATTTTAATGCATAGATTGAAGCTAATTTGGGGAGCCATGCCTCAAAATTCACTGCGTGAACCCTACTTTTTGCAGCCATACCTTCATGGCAGTGCACCTACTGCTCGCACCGAATCCAGTGATATTGGTGCTTTGAAAGTCTTAGTAAGGCTTGTGTAGTGGAAGGCTGCCTTACATTATGAAGGTCAATGTAAAAGCAGAGGAAACAATATCAAGTGGTTGGCAGAAAATGCAAGTGAATATGTTCCTCCCATCATTGCCGTTTTTGATGAGCCACGGGTTCATGTGTAGTCCAAAATGCTCCTGCCTACTCTGTTACGCTTTTTCCCCTGCAGATATTGTGGGCCCCGCCCTCCCTGGGTCCCTATACCCGCCAGCAGCGAATGCACAAGCAACGAGCCCAGGACCCACTCCGGGCCAGGCCATGCAGCTAGGCTGATGGGCTGAGCAGACGTTCTATTATGTTTGCATCATGAGATGGCAGAGGATTATTTACAAGTAAATATACTTGCTTCACTCCAAGAACTGGAGTTTGTGTTACACACTGAACTCGGCAGTTGCCTTACAACTCTACCCCAAATTACCTGAACACCTAGTACCTGTGCCAGAATCAATGAAAGCCACTTTAAACATGCAATGCAGTTATCTACAAGCTATATATGACATGGATTGTTTCCATAAAGTGAAATTTAGGTTGGGCTAGTCCAATTCCTTAGACCTTTGAATATCTGGAGTAGTGGCTGGTCTGTAAAACATGTATGATTAACCTAATCTGGCCACTGGGTTGCAAAAAGCTGCATTGGCAATGACATATCCATTAAATAATCAAAAAGCGATGACCTCTTGTGTATCCCTGATCGTCATCAGGCCAGAAAGGGAAAAAACTAAAATACCAACCAGATAACCAGGATGCATTGTAACCTTTGTGACTACAGCCTGTTTTCCAACTGGCTCCTGATTGTGCTAAAGACTTTCGTTTAATATGAACAAGCTCAGGAGCTTGATTGACTGAGTACACGTGGATCTGCACTCCTACACGCCTCCTTGGTACAGAGAACCTGTGCTGTTCCCTTGCGGCATTGAGCTGGTTCTGAGGTAGAGTCTTTAAGGTGGGAAAAAAGGAATAAAAAGAAGCAAAACACAGATAGTGTACCCACTATCGGCATGGGAAAAAAGAATATAGTTTTGTGCTCTGCACCCAATGGATATCGAGCCACACAACATCCACCTGAAGAATAAAAAAGGAACGGCTTTTCAATGGGGATCAGGTGGTTGGGAGGCAAAAGTCTGCACAACAGCAGGGGTACTGCTCAGATATTTTTGCGGGTAGCGTTCAATGTGCCGTCTGGTTTAAATGGTTTTGTTGCGGATCTCCTGATGGCATCTGACGGCAAGTAACCTTAGTTTTCGCGTGCGTGCTGCGGCATGTGCAGACCTTTTAATCTAAAGCTGTGAAGAGATTTTTTTTGTTGTATGGCTGCTGTAAATGGTGCCTGTTGCTCCTAGTAAGTTGGTATGGAGGATTTTGCGTTACCCTAGTAAGCGAGGCATTAATAGCTTATGTTGTTTTTGTGTCTTTTTGCTTGTTGGATAGAATAAGTGTTGACACAATACTCAACTTTGATCAGGTGTAGGTATGTTGCGTATGTTTGGCTGGATGTCTCTTGCTTAGTTTCATAGCTAGAGGGTATGGATTGGCAGGGCCGTTTGCTATTATTATGAGCAGTTCTTCTTGCATTATTGACGGATCTAGTTTGGTACATGTTTGCTGGTTTTGTATGGGTTGCGGTAGCTGCTGGGTCGGAGTAACTATGATTTCTGGCTTGCTAAACTGTTGCAACCATATGGAAGGCCCACCAATCTGCCCAATCTGCCAAAAGCTAGACGGCATGCCAGATGATTGGCTGAGCACCTTTGGCTATACACCTAGCTCTATACCGCAGTGATCTGGGCAGTGTTGTTATTCATTTCTTCCTCTGCACAGATGCAGACTTCCTTGTTCTTGTGGCCAAGCAGCCGTATCGCTACCTTTCCTGCCTCTGCAGGTTACGTCTCTCCATTTACCTACCTGTTAGTCTATCCCAAGCAACTTTCTTTCAGTCACTTCCATAAATTCTTTATAGTTCTGTACCGATCATTATGTGTGTACCATTTTGCTCTGCAAGTTGATGCCGACCGTGATGCCCACCAGTGCCATGAGGGGCCGTGTTTTGACTTGCACTGGCTTGAAGAATGTGGAAGAGGGAGCTGTAACCTTAAGGGATACTCTACTGCCAGTGCTGATTACTGACAAGTTCGATTTATTCATTTAGCAAGGGCGTTTTTACTAATGCTCTTGACCAGGCGTGCTTGTGCATGTTTATGAGTTGTCTTGTCCGCATGCTATACTGAGATAATTTTTAGTGTAGCATGGGGACTGAGATCAGGAGCATAGCTAGTGACACCCTGCCGTGTCTTGATTTTGTATCATAGAAGCTGTCAATCAGAGCATTTATAGATTGTCGCAGAGCACTAAAAGAAAAGAAAAAGAACGCAGATAGTGTATACACTACCGGCAAAAATTAAAAAAGGTTGTTGTATTGTGTTCTGCACCACCCGATGGATGCAAAGACACGCAACATCCCACCTGGAGCATATAGATAAGAGGGGCTTTTCAGTGGGGATCAGGTGGTTGGGATGCAGAAGCCTGCACACCACCAGGAGTATTGCTCAGGTATTTGTGGGGGGTTGTGTTCTATCTCATCTCATCTGTATAGTTTTTTGTTGTGGATCTGATTGCATGTAGGCTTAATTCATGAGTGCATGTGGCATGTAGATTAGTAACTCCGAGGCTATGTGGTGGGTTTCTTGTGTGGTTGCTGTAGATGGTGCATGTGCTCCTCAGGGTGGTGTGAAGGATTTTACGGTGTCCGAGTGAGCGAGTGAGCGAGGCATTAGCAGCTTATGCTCTTCTCGTGCCTTGTCTGCTCGTTGAGTAAGGGAGGTGTCTACACAATAGTTATTTCGATTAAATTTATATCGCGTTTGTTTGGTTGTGTGTCTCTTGGTTTCATAGCCAAGGGGTTCTGATTGGCAGCGCCATCTGCTAGGTTATCACGTTGTAGTATCAAAGTAGTAGTATAAAAAATAACTACGCAGGCAGTGAAAAAACACCCCACTTTTATTAAGGAAAAGGAGCCAATTTGGTACCGGGTACCGTAAAGCTCCTCCATCAAAAGAAAAGAAAAAAACCAAAAGGGGATCACGAGGGTTGCGGGCTTGGCCTGAAACCGGCTCCTGATGAGATTTGATAACAGTACTGGAAAGGGCACGTCTGGTATGGACAAGTTGGGCAGCATGTTTGACAAGATGAACATGAAGCTTGGAAGCAAGTTTCTTAACTCTCTGTGAGTCAAGACTTAGCTCCTTGAAAGGCTCCAGCGTGTGATTGATGTAGATGGTGCCACCCACTCTCAAGCAAAGGGATGATGTGGAGGGGAACGGAGGCTCCTTGAAGGATGGAGTACGATACAGGCCTGTATGCTGTTCCTGCGCGGCGCTGAGCTGGTTCTGAGGTCTAGTGTCCTCACAGTACTTGATCTCAATGAGGTGGATGGCACGCTGGAGAATGCTGAGATCTTTGGGTCGGTGATGTCTGGGGAAGGCGGATCTGTTGGTGGCGGCTGGCGGTGCTGTAGAAGTGCTCCCGGTGTCCCTCAGTTGCCCCCTGCCACTCCTAAGAACCAGCCCCCCTTCATTAGTCTGTTGCTTCTTTGTTTTCGCAGAGATGGGAGCAACCAGTACAGCATCCGGACAACTGGATATAAACCTATTTTTGTCTGAGGAGCGGGGTGGAAAAAGCCACTTTAATACTCCTAGTTTCAGCTGTATTGGTAATCTGAAGAATTGCATAGCCAGCCAAAAGCGTCATAGAGCACTAACATTTCTTCTAATTCTGAGCTTACAAATCTATTTGTGGCTGGCCGAGACCAGTCAGCAGCCAATCAGCCAAACAACCTGGCTGAAGGTCACCCCACATTGTACTCTGTAGACTCTGTAAACTCTGTAACCATTGTAATCATAAATCGCCTAAGTATTCAACAGCCGCATACAGCGAGCCCCCCATGCCAAAATGGTTTTAAGTCTTCCATGGCGTGGCTCTAGAAAAGACTTAAATAGCTTGTATTTTTGAATAGCACACATCATTTGGTCCCGGAGATTAAGTTCTATGGCCGGACAGGGCGTGACCTTGCTTAGCAAGGTGGATTTATTGTGAGGTTTGCCGAAGCCTTTTGGTCGGTGCGTTATCTGGAATCATCATGATAGGCAGACCTGCTGGTGGCTGGTAGTGCTGCTGAGGTGCTACCCTTCTCCCTTAGTCGCCGCTTCCTGCTGCTGTGAGATCCCATCTGCGCTCACTAGTTTCATGCTGCAGAGATAACAGCAACCAGCACCAGATCTGGTTGTGTCTTAGAAGAAGCAAGGCAGTAGAAAAAGCTGCTTAAGCACATTTCAGCTGTTCCCGGAGGTTTTAAGCCAGCTGTTTGTTGTCTGTCTGTATTCGCAGAGATTACGCTTATGGTTGGAAAAGAAATAAATTTGACTGATCACTTTTGAGGCCTGATAACAATTTTATAACGTATATAGTAGTTAAAGATATAGCGAGTACGCATCTTGTTTTTTTAGCAGCGCTCAAAAATCCTGTATAGCCTCTCCAGTGCAGCTATCTCTACGCAAGTCCCATCTGACGCCCTTTTGCAGCTTGGACGGAGTGCAAAACGCATGGCAGGCAGCAGGACCTGGTCAGGCGGTACCACGGGCAATGATGGTTTAAGTAAAAATGTCAGAGGGGGTTATCTGAGGCCAAAAATGGGTATATTTTTTGCTTGCTCCTAGGGCAGGTGGCCATAACTTGCAGGTTTCAAGCTCAGCTCTGCTACTGATTTCAAGGATTTTAATGCAGCTAAGCTTGAAACACGCAAGTTACGGCCACCTGCCTCAGCAGCCGCGGCGTGAACCCTACTTTTTGAGCAGCCATATGCTGTATCTGACCAGCCAGCGCACCAAACTGAGTGATGTTTGGTGTTTTGACGTCCTTATAATAAATAAAGATCAATGCAGGAGGCACCAGAAAGCACAACTTTTGGATTACCCCGGTCAATTGAATTAATAACTACATAATTGGAATCCTGAGATCAAAAGCTACCGATTGATATATAAATGAGTCTGATTCGGGGG
>Ga0307963_1003820_pt1 | contig 12017 bp, 12 predicted proteins | sample OrgLakmetagen594_FD_201829 | JGI IMG/M metagenome (GOLD analysis project Ga0307963, IMG submission 201829) | Saline water microbial communities from Organic Lake, Antarctica - #594 | ecosystem: Environmental > Aquatic > Non-marine Saline and Alkaline > Saline | place: Antarctica: Organic Lake...
AGAGGCAACACAGGCTTTTGATTTCTTTTTCTGTCATCCCACCATCCAGGAGTATTCCCCAAAGGTACACCAAAATGTGTGTGATATGTCCTCATAATTCTGCTGGAATGGTGAGCTTCATGTGGTGACGAAATATCAAGGTCTCTCAAGCCCCAATGATATGTTCACGTAGAGTGAGTTCAAACTGTCCTAGATTGATAGTCTGACGAGATCGTATGGCATCCAAAAGCTGTTGAGATGTAGGTAAACTCTTGGAGCGCATGTAGAACCTGGTAAGTCCATGTATCACTTCTGTTTGCAAGAAGTAAATCAGCCCGCACAATTTTCTCAAGAAGAGGGTTGTTTGAAGAGAGTAAACTGTTCCAAAATCTTATGGTGCATCTGAACCATTAGAAAAAGATGGGCATCTGGCCAGTTTCGCGGAGCACGCAGTGAATATCAGTACCTTTCTTGACACCAAGGAGTTTTTTCAGGAAGCCAAGATGAAGGACGTGTGCACGGGTGGTTACTGAGGAATCATATGTCAGTGAAAAGGTGGATCATACTTGACATCCGTACAGGCCAGCTGTCAAAGCGAAGACCTGGAAAAGCCACAAAATGGCATGTTTTCTGTGTGTGATACCCTTGCTAGAACCGGTTCTGTAAACTCTAGCTGTGGCGAGCCTCAAGCTGTCTGCCATTTTCTCAGCTGCTGTGTGCATACTTCCATCACGAGTGAGAGTCAGTCCACAGACAAAAACCTCTGGAAGACATCCATCTGGATTGCCAAGATTAAGAGTAAAAAGCTGACCCCTGAATGAACTGAATGAACACTCTTTCAGACATGCATTTAGACTCATAAAAAAACGATATGCACTGCAATACAACCTAAGCAACAACAGTCATGGTGTGGGTCTGGGTGCCACGGCACACGACGCCCCTGCCCCACATTCATTTTTTTCTTTCGCGTGTTTGCGCGGTGTGGGTTGCCTGGTGCGGGTACCTACGTAACCCCCTTAAAAATGCTGTCTGTGTCATCACTAACAGCGGAGTCTTTGCTTTGCTTTGCTTTGCTTTGCTTTGCTTTGCTTTGCTTTGCTTTGCTTTGCTTTGCTTTGCTTTGCTTTGCTTTCTTTAATAATTTTAAGACCTGCTAAAACGCACGGCGGTTCCTTGGAAGGATAGAGCAGAGGCCTTTCTGCTGTTCCCGCGCGGTGCTCAGCTGGTTCTGAGTTCTAGTGTCCTCAAAGTACTTGATCCCGGTGAGGTGAATGTCACGTTGTGGAATGCTGAGATCTTTGGGTCGGTGCTGTCTGGGGAAGGTGGATCTGCTAGTGGCTGGCGGTGCTGCTGAGGTGCTCCCACTCCCCCTCAGTTGCCCCCTACCACTTATAAAAACCCACCCTCCCTCATTACTAGTCTGTTGCTTTTTAGTTTTCGTGGAGATGGGAGCAACCAGTATAAATCCGGATGGCTGGGGGTAAAACTATTTATGTCTAAGAAGCGGGGTGAAAGAGCCACTTGGGTATAATCCTAGTCTCAGCTGTATCGGGAATCTGAAGATTTTGCATAGCCAGCCGTTCGCTGATACCTATATCCATGCAGAAAAAGCAGGATCATAGGGAGCCTGTCTTGTTGATGGCTTTGAGGATCATGCTGCATGCTAAGTTGTGTCTCTCAGTGATCATATTTCTTATTTGCGTGTATTGGCATCCAGAAAGGATATGCAGGGCAAGTTAGACTTATTGAGTGCTTAAACCATACCGCATGCTCTTGGTTGTACAGGGTTCCTGTTCTGTACTTCATAATGATGCACTTGGTTAGAGACACGGACAAAGGATGCTGTTAGGTAAGCGTTTGCTAGCGGCTCTATTGGCATTGCCATTTTTGATAAGGGTCTGATAGTATTCATGGTAGTTTGCTTTGGTATTGGCAGTATTCTTGTTTGTAGAGGGTAGAGGGGGTGCATGCGATTTCAAGACTCTCTTAAAGATGTAAAAATCCATCTTCATTATTTTGACAACAAGTGGGGCAAATGCCGGTTAAAAACGATGTTGGCAAGCACTCCCTTGCACCTTGCAAGTCCAAAGTGTGATTCACCCGTGCACACGAGCCACCTCTGCCTGGTGCCAAGCAATCCTCTAAGAAAGAAAATTCAGAGGAAACACAAAAAGGAAAATCAATGCAACTCAACAACCTAAAGGAACATAAAAAGTAAAGTATGAACAGAGCATAATTACAAGCCTGTAAATGCTCTGTTCAAAGCAGTCACGTATACACGCATTCCAGGCACACACATACGCACGGCCATACACGCACAAGGTAAAAGCGCCAAGTGGGGAGCACCCATTGGATTTGAAATCGCCAAACAGAATACCTATCATAATCTCCACATGAATTTGATTGAGTGGACCAGCCTACAATGCTAACTTGAGGGGAATTCCTGCTACTGCATTGCACACACACACACACACACACACACACACGCACACGCACGCACGCACGCACGCACGCACGCACGCACGCACGCACGCACGCACGCACGCACGCACGCATGCACGCACGCACGCACGCACGCACGCACGCACGCACGCACCCACGCACGCACGCACGCACGCAACCCACGCTCATACGCACGCACCGCACACACGCAACGCACGCACGCACGCACGCACGCACGCAACCCACGCACGCACGCACGCACGCAACCCACGCACGCACGCACGCACGCATGCAACCCACGCACGCACGCACGCACGCACGCACCCACGCACGCACGCACGCACGCAACCCACACTCATACGCACGCAACCCACGCACGCACGCACGCAACTCACGCTCATACGCACGCACCGCACACACGCAACGCACGCACGCAAGCAAAGCATGCACGCACGCACCGGAAAGACATACACGCATACACGGACATACATAGGCTGTTGTTTCCAGCCCAAAGGATAAGGCAACGTGCGGCCAATGTGGGGCCAATTTGCTGCAACTGGGGCAAAATCGAGGTGAGAGTGTGATCATGAATGGAGGGGAAGCCCATCCAGGGCTTCCCCTCCCCTGGACTCAGGGGTCTGGCTAGGTGATTGCAGCCCGGTCCCACCTTCCCCCCTGGCGTCACATTTCCCCCTTTAAACACACACAAAGCGTCAATTTTGCACCTGGTGGCCTGTGTGAAGATATAATGAGACGTGTAGCACGCATATTATCCCATGTTTTCGACCCTCAGGAGCACCCCATGGCCATGTTTGAGCTGGTTTTTTCCTTGATTTTGCAAGTTCTGCACTCAGTTTGCACCCCAGGAGATTAGCTCTTCCCTAGGAGCATCAGCACAAACTCAGGAGTGGCAATGTGTGTGTGGCCAGAGCTGTAAAGTCCTGTATTGCGCACATTGTTAATTGGAGGGTGAGGCCACGTTTCTACGTATTTTACGTATATGATGCCACACGCTCACGTAGAACACCACTTCTTCACCAGGCACATTGCGAAAGAGCAAGACGCAAGCCATCCCTCCTGCTCAGCAGCTCGATCTTGCTAAGAAGACAAACGGGGCAGCACGCTTTTCACTAGATGCAAACTTTAATGCCTGGCTTGAGCAATCGGGTGTGGTCCTAGCAGAGGGCTTGAGCCTGCGCGGCCGCACTCTCTACGCAAATAAGGTATGTGCGTTTGTGTATGTGTGAATGGGTACGGACAAGTAAGTCGGCCACCAGCTGTTTCGTTAACCTCCATCTAATTGCCGTCATGACACCTGCTCATTTGTTGCTAATGGTCACGGCTCTCAATTGCTTAACAACAAACATCTGCTGACTTGTGTAATGCTTGAGCTCCAGTTCTTGCAAAATTGATGGACCGTAATTTTTCTTTATCTTTGCTTCTTTGCCTTGCTCCTCCAGCTATTCCTTGTTTAAGGCAGTTGCGACTTTGGGAAAAAGGTATGGCAGCAACCTTACACATCCCTCCAACCCCTCCTGATCAGGCACTTCCTCCAAAGACAATCCTGGCGTGGATACCTCCGCATGCTACACAGAACCCCAGGTCCATTGACGACCCAAACCTAGCGAACCTGATTTGCAAGATTCCAGAGGAAGAAGGCTCCATCGCGCACAAAGAAGTACAGGGGGCTCTCACTGTACGTGTCTTAATTTGCACGGTTCCTCAAATACATCAAACACCAAACTCGCGCAACAACCGAGGTAACATGCATTACAACAATGGCACGAGAAGACGAGGGCAATAACTGAATGCTACGACAATAGAACTGGGCGCCACGGCACTTAACCTCCCTGACTCGCATAAACTGTTTTTGAATTTAGAAGACAACTGTTTTTGAATTTAGAAGACAGGGGGTGCTTGCCAGTAGAGCGTAACCGCGGGGGCGTGCCAGCGTATAACACCACTTTTTCAACAGGCACATGGCGTAGAGCGGGCACCTGTAGTACGTACAGTGGTTATATTAGGGGGCTCTTGAAGAGCCAGCCACAAGTTTTTGGTTGATCGGCTGGTGACTATTCTCGGGCTGCAATAGATAAATTCATAAGCTAGGGTATAAAGAAGAAAGAGTTAGTGCGGGCACCAATGTAAGTACTATCCCGTTTACATGCTGGCTGTTTTTCACACTGTTGTCACAACCGTCACGGCCAGGTTGTGAATTACAGCAATCAGAAGTGTTCCATATGTGCATACTCTTCTTGTGACACCAAACTCTGATACATAGATATAGACAAAAACCTTCACCGCCAACACAACCCTCAAACGAATGCACACTACCTCTGCAGATGCTGTGGCACGTGGCACGAGGAGAGTCCAGCCCTGTGTTTCAACACCTTCTTACGCTACCTGGCATCGCCTCTGAAGCACCAAAGACCGGCTATGTTTTTCCCACTGACCTCTTGGATGCGCTGCAAGATGCAGAGCTCAAGCACTTTATTGAAGAGTTGAGGTAGGCTTGGCTTGGGAATGAGGAAAAGGGCACACATTGCCTGCACATGATGCGCTGCTCCTCTTTCACGACTTATGTGGTCGCAACCTGCTTTTGAATTGCAAGTGAAAGGGTGTGATAGCAAGGTTGTCAAGCCAGCCTGAAGGTCTGCACGTGTGCTGAGCTGCAAGCTACCTTTGTGCAAAACGGCAAGCTACCTTTGTGCAAAACGGCAAGCTATCTTTGTGCAAAACGGAAAGCTAAAAAGCTACCTTTGTGCAAAACGGCAAGCTACCTTTGTGCAAGCTACCTTTGTGCAAAACGGCACCCCGCAATTGCTTTTTTATACTCCTTATTGCACGCCTCACAAGCCATACATTTTTGAAGTGCAGAAACAGTGTACTGGATGATGACTCATTGTCTCTGACGTTTCGATTCTCTCGTTTGCTTTGCCAATTCAGGGCAAGAGGAGATCACTTCCTTCAGCACAGCATCGCCCCACTGTCCGGCACCGAACAGGATCCTTTCCCTGGTCTTCAAATAACCCCTGCATTATATGGTGAGTTCACCACCGTATCCAAAACTCAAACAGGATCCTTTCCCTAGTCTTTAAATGACCCCTGCATTATATGCTAAACTCACCTGTGTGTGCCCCATTTTTAAAACTCCATGCCTTTTTCATTAATTGTTTTGGAGGATTACCATATCAACAGGCGCCCTTATCCTTGATTGATGTGGATAGTTGTTTCCACTGCCTGTTTAGCTTTTTAACGGCACCAAAATGCCTCTTCCTCCCTTATTGACGTTGGGGATGGTTCCACTGCCTGCTAAGTTTTTTTGACGGATCTAAAATGCCTCTTTCTCCACAATTGATGTGGGGTGTTATACTACCTGCTTGATTTTTTAACGGAACCACAATGTTTTGCTCCTTAATGATTTGGGGGTTAGTTCCTCTGCCTGCGTTGCGTGGTCAGTGAAATCATTGCTCGGTCACGGCAAATTAAACACACACAGTCACACAAAACATTAAGCAAGGAATCATTAAACGCAGCTCTCAGAAAGCACACTGCCTGCACAACCAATGACGTGAAAGCTGTTAAATGCGCACCTCGCCGTGCATGGGTATTCTTGAGGCTTGTGTACAACAGCCAACTGCTAGAACATGGACGTTGCAATGCAGGTTGGGCCATGTCGTTATCCACGTCGCGGGGCTTTGAGGACATTGGCATGGTAGGAGCAGCTGCGGCTTGCGCTTCTGTGAAAATATGCAGTGCTTGTTAGAGAGGATCAGCCGCACACCACATCCAGCACCTAATTGCAGGGGGCACCTTGGTATACTGTACTTGTTTTTGGTGGGTTATAGGTCACTTGTCCGAGCTTGTCCACTCGCTGACCTTGCTCTGCTTCCTCTGCAATCTTACTTTTCTCTCCGCTCCCTTTCTTCCCTCTTCCCCTGCTCGCCTTTTGCTCCGCCTCTTGGCTGTGGCACTCCTGTCTCTGTTTATCTCTTTCTCTGGTCAAATCTGACCGTCCTTTTTAATCTCTTTCAGCCATTCCCGGTTGATAACTTATTGAAAGTTTGCACCTTCTGGCCCCTGTCTCTGTTCAATTATCGCGCCGCCTCTTGGCTGCAGCCACTCCTGATTGGTCACTGTTTTCACTCTGTCCCTGCACACTTCTTTGTGTTGCCTCTCGGCTGCAGCCACCCCTGATTGATCTTTTGGAGCACTCTGCTGAGCCAAACTCCAGTACAGGCACGTTCTCGGACTGTGCCTCAGCAGAAAATGAAGTGCACCTGGGCACTGAAACGAAGGTAAATTTATTTGTCTGTTTGCATTTGTATGTGTGTGTACACAGGTGCGTGCATGCAAGCATGTATATTTGTGTTACATGTGTGCATGTGGGTGCATGCATGTACATGCTTATGCACGTGTATGTGTGTATGTGTGTGTGTGTGTGCTTCTGTGCATGTGTGCGCGGATCTCTGTGTCTATGTCCCTCTTGAATTGTGCATCGATGGCTTGAATTTTCATTCCTCTCTAGGGACTAGTACGACACAAGGGTGCAAGAGGAAATTATCTCTTTCACTCTGCTTCTATGTCTGCCTACATGAATTAGATGATGCCACCAGCTCTAATGATCCCGTGCGTCACTTCTGCAGGTCTTGGAAGGAGAAAGCCTGCAAATATCGTACGGAGATTCATCGAATCGTGATTTTTTGCTTTCCTACGGCTTTGTGCTTGCTGACAATCAGGCAGGAAAGTATGCAGTTTTATGCAATCAGGTGTGTAGATGGTTGAGTGGGGGTGCTCGGTGAAAGATCAAAATTGTTCCTTATTTAAGCTGTTCCTTAATTAAGCTGTTCCTTATTTGCAGCCAATGCACTTTGCTCAAGTGCTTGCTGATTCAGCTGCAGCTTTTTTAAGTACATAAGGCCTGTTTCATGAAGTCTGAGACTGCAAACTCACACCCACATCTGCAAGCTTGCAACTGAATTATGTCTATGCAGCTGACAGGCAAACTTGTAACCTCATGAAATTCTTACAATTGCTACATACGCAGCCTAGCAGTTGCACTTAGAATTATTACAATTGCTACATACCCAGCCTAGCAATTGCACATTTAATTCTTATAATTGCTACATACGCAGCCTAGCAGTTGCACATTTAATTCTTATAATTGCTACATACGCAGCCTAGCAGTTGCACTTTTTGACTGTAGGCTTATCTGCAACCTCCGTAACCTCTGTAACAGTGCAAGGCATGGCTGGATTATCTCTTTTATCACCCATATATTTGTTTGCATCTGGCATACTAGCTCACAACCTCAGTTTCCCGAGCAATGCACTGAAGCGATGCATCTCCAGGCAGCATAAAAAAACCGATGCACACGCTCGCATGCATGTGCAGGAAGAAAAGACGTACTTGAACAACGAAGAGCTATCGCCTGAGCAGAAGCAAGCGGTTTTGACAATAGGACCCGTAGCTTCTGCTGCTTCTGCCCCTCCTTCAAAAACGCCCTCTGTACCCAAGTCCCTTGTGTACGTGGATGAGTTCGTTTCTCCTGTGCAGCCACGCATGCTCCGCTCAGGTGTGGTAGTTATTTGCTAGCAAGTGTATATCAAGGCACAGCTAGCAAGTGTAAAGCAAGGCACAGCTAGCAAGTGTAAAGCAAGGCACAGCTAGCAAGTGTAAAGCAAGGCACAGCTAGCAAGTGTAAAGCAAGGCACAGCTAGCAAGTGTAAAGCAAGGCACAGCTAGCTAGTGTAAATCATGGCACAAGGGGTCTGCCGTAGCTTTCTGTCTTTCCTAGGCCAATGCTCAGCCCAAAATTGCAGCATCAGTAAGATACGAGGTACTTATCTGCTGCGGCCATTTGTCTTTCTTAAGCTCATACTCGGCAAAGCAATCGCCTCATACTCAGCAAAGCAATCGCAGCAACAACTACACTGGAGTTCTTTTTCCATCTATGCCGGTGAAGGGGTTTTACGGTACTCGATACCGAAGTGGCTTTCTTTTCCTTAATCATTGCAGGGAGTTGTTTTACTGCCTGTGTATTGTACCTATTTCCTGTTTTCTCAGTACGTCTATGCATCCAACTTTGCACGTGTGGATTTCTGACATACAGCGCATATAATGGCACATTGATGCCATCTAATGCACAGTACATGTGGCATATATATATATATATATATTATATATCATGCATGTGGCATATAATGCACGCACGTGGCATATAATGCACAATACATGTAGAACATGGATACCATTCATCCTTGTGCGTGCAGCTTTTCTAACATACAGTGCAGCTTTCTATCATGCAGCTTTTCTAACATACAGTGCAGCTTTTCTAACATACAGTGCAGCTTTCAATCATGCAGCTCTTCTAACATGCAGTGCAGCTTTTCTAACATACAGTGCAGCTTTCTATCATGCAGCTTTTCTAACATACAGTGTAGCTTTCTAACATACAGTGCAGCTTTTCTAACATACAGCTTTCTAGCATGCTTTTTAACATACAGTGCAGCTTTTCTAACATGCAGTGCAGCTTTCTAACATACAGTGCAGCTTTCTAACATGCAGCTTTTCTAACATGCAGTGCAGCTTTCTAACATACAGTGAAGCTTTCTATCATGCCGCTTTTCTAACATACAGTGTAGCTTTCTAACATGCAGCTTTTCTAACATGCAGTGCAGCTTTCTAACATACAGTGCAGCTTTCTATCATGCATCTTTTCTAACATACAGTGCAGCTTTTCTAACATACAGTGCAGCTTTCAATCATGCAGCTCTTCTAACATGCAGTGCAGCTTTTCTAACATACAGTGCAGCTTTCTAACATGCAGCTTTTCTAACATGCAGTGCAGCTTTCTAACATACAGTGCAGCTTTCTATCATGCAGCTTTTCTAACATACAGTGTAGCTTTCTAACATACAGTGCAGCTTTTCTAACATACAGCTTTCTAACATGCTTTTTAACATACAGTGCAGCTTTTCTAACATGCAGTGCAGCTTTTCTAACATACAGTGCAGCTTTCTAACATACAGTGCAACTTTCTAACATACAGTGCAGCTTTCTAACATGCAGCTTTCTAACATGCTATCTAACATACAGTGCAGCTTTCTAACATACAGTGCACGTGGCTCATTCATGCACAGTGGGGAAGCTGTTAAAACAAGAAAGCACACGTGTGCAGCTTGAGGAGCTGTATCCAGGCGTGGGCACTTTGTGTGATTGGCGTTCTCCTCTTCCAAAAGAGCATGAGGTAGTACTTGGATGTCAGTCGGGCTTGACTTTGCAACGGTAGTTAGTCCAAAGGCTGGAGGAGTTATATGCTGGCATGCACACACACTGTGTGATTGGCATTCTCTTCTTCTAAAGGAGCACTAGCACTACTTGGATGTCAGTCGGGCTTAATTTTGCAATGGTAGTTAGTCCAAAGGCTGGAGGAGTTATATGCTGGCATGCACACACTCTGTGTGATTGGCATTCTCCTCTTCCAAAGGATCACTAGGTGATACTTAATTAGTAGTCGGTAGTTTTGCATAAGTAGTCGAGGCTGCCAGCTTGTTTTGCTTGGTTAAAAGTATCGCTAAAAGAGTACAAGCTGTTATTCGTGCTGCATGAGCATCCGCACCAGTAGAAGTTTTGCAGCCTGCACGGCATGCTCCAACCATGCATGAATGCTTGGTAACAATACGTCACAGCTCTGAGGCAAGCAATAATTAATAGTATCTACTGCTGAGGTCGTGGATGAACTTTTCCAGAGGGGGTTATCTGAGCAAAAGTCCTGGAATGTGACTTTTTTGATGCAAACAATGTGTAAATAATATAACTAGATGGTTCACAAAATAGCCCTGCCCAATGGCCTGGGCAGAATCTCAGTTCAAATTTTGGCAATGAGATTTCACGTTTTGGGCCACAGCACCCTAACCAGGGCTTATTTTCACCTCAAAACACGACAGGAGTACTTTTTATATGATAAGGAGTCGTTTGGATTGCTGAAAACCAGATTTGGTGGAACTTGGTTTTCCACCCTTTTTGGTAAGCCTTTTGTTGTTTTTTAAGGGAAATGGGCATCAATTACTGCTCCGTTTTCCCCCATTTTTGTTGCAATGATATTCTTTATTGAAAAGGGATAAAAAATGTCATAAATCAGGTCAGTGGGTGGTGAGATATGAGAGAATGGTGGTGAAAAGTAGGGTTCACGCTGCGGGCAATTAGACGTGTGCGCCTGAACTGGCTAGTTTCAAGCTCAGGTGTTATCAGCACCTACCTCTGGGTCTTAAGCTTGAAAATAGCCAGTTCCGGCGCAAATACTCTAGCCACATTCCTAAAGTACCCCTGTTTGGGGCCTCAGATGACCACCTCTGGAACTTTTCTCACAGGAGCGTGTGCAACAGACCTTGCTAGGCTCCCTCCAGCAGCACATGGAGAGCTTTCCCACTTCAATTCAGGTCAGTTGTTTGAAGGAGAGCTTTCCCTCAGTTCAACCCAGATGAGTTGGTACAGAAGAAAGCACTGGTGTTAGTAATGATACTTGGCAGTTTAATGTTGGGAAGAGTAGCTCTTTCCAAGAAATTTGTAATCGGACTGGAAAGCAGCTCTGTCCAAGAATTTTGTAATCGGACTAACTTGTTGTGCAGCACAGTCCACGTAAAGATCTAACAAGGACCATTCTATGTATTGAAGCATAAGATGCTTCTTGGTGTTCGAACCCAGAAGCCAACTGACAAGGAGCCTCCAATTTAATTTCAGTGCACCCATGTCAGATGGACGCATTGTGAATGATTTTGCGATTGCAGGATGACCTAAGCTTGCTAGCCACCTGCCAGACACAAACAGCTGGTAGCGACCCAGTTTTTCACTTGGATGCAACGGGCGACACTTTCCGAGCTGCCGTCTCCGCGATAGCAGCAGGGCAGAGGCAGCCTTCACATCAGGAGGCGTTGCAGGTGCATATTGCGGCAGTGACACAAGCAAAGCATGCTGTGGGCAATATACGAAAAGGATGGCTGCAACTGTGAACCATGCCACAGGCAGCGTGAAAAATGAAAGGGTTGGTTGCAACTGCGAATCAAGCCGGGCAGCGCTGTTTGTTAGATAAAAGGGGTGGTTGCAACTGGGGGGTGGTTGCAACTGGGAACCTAGTCACAGGCAGCGCTGTTTGGTAATTTTGATGGGTGCAACTGAAACTCGTGCCACAGGCTGTGTTATGGAGGGTCAGTGTGATCTTAAATAGAGGTATTAATAGCTTTCTAAAAAAATAAATCGGGGTAGAACGTTTGCTGTTACCTGCCTCCACAGTCATTAAACAGCAATAGAAAGCTGTTGCATACTGCTGTTTGTCAAGAGCCCGTGCCTCTGTATCATTCATTATGGAGGGTCAGAGTGATCTTGAATAGAGATATGAATAGCGGTGCTAAAATAAATGACTTTGGGGTAGAACATTTGCGGTTACCTGCCTCCACAGTCGATAAACAGTAATAGAAAGCTGTTGCATACTGCTGTTTGTCAAGAGCCCGTGCCTCTGTATCATTCATTATGGAGGGTCAGAGTGATCTTGAATAGAGATATGAATAGCGGTGCTAAAATAAATGACTTTGGGGTAG